>Ga0315899_10004122_pt1 | contig 15725 bp, 4 predicted proteins | sample LakEriMetagenome_2_FD_203518 | JGI IMG/M metagenome (GOLD analysis project Ga0315899, IMG submission 203518) | Freshwater fungal communities from buoy surface, Lake Erie, Ohio, United States - Buoy 4 MA112 | ecosystem: Environmental > Aquatic > Freshwater > Lake | place: USA: Lake Erie, Ohio... | reverse complement strand
AATGCGCCAATTTCTTTCAGCACTACAGGTCTTTATGGTGATAACTACATCTATATACTCACCGATACCGCAGAATTAATTTTGGAATGGTCCTCTACCGGAATTTTAGATATGGATGCTTACGGTATTGGCACATTTCAAATAGTTGGGCTATCATACAATGGCACTCTCGATGAGGCTTCTGTGGTCGCAGGCGCACCCCTAAGCGGAATCACTGCATCTTCATGTCAGTCGTTTTCCTCCAATGTGATAGAGGTAATTCGTGAAGACTGCAACCTTACAGGATGTAATGCAGGAGTAGTAACTCTTGATAACGGTCTTGCATACATCAGTTTTTGTCAACTCAACAATCCGGGTGTTATCAATTTTACCCATACCGAAGAAGGAGTGGTTGATCAATATCGCTACTTCCTGACTAATGCCAACAACGAAATTTATCAAGAGTTGATTTCGGGATCCTACGACCTCAGTACCCTTGGATTCGGTGAATACCACATCTTCGGGGTTTCTTATTTCGGCAACTTACTTCCCGAAACCGTTCAACCCACCGACCTCATTTTCGATATTCAGTCTTCAGGAGGTTGTGTGGCTGTTTCCAATAACTACATCGATATACGCAACATCGATTGCTTTCCGGCCGATGGTTGTTCACGCGTTATCATTTCAGAATACCTCGAAGGCGATGGCCCAAACAAAGCCATCGAATTGTACAACGCAACTCCATTCCCCGTCGATTTGAACGACTATGATTTATTTTCCTACAACAATGGAGATACTTCTTTCATCGTGCTAGACACTCCGGAAGGCATTCTTGCGCCTGGTGAAACGTATGTGGTGTGCAGCGCACAAGCCGATAGTGCTCTTATTGCCCTGGCCGACAATTCCACTGCGTCGATGAACAACTTCAATGGCAATGATGCCATTGTCCTTACCTATAACCTTGAAGCTATTGACATCATTGGTATTGTAGGTGACACAGTAAATGAGTGGGCGTTCGGATTGGCATCTACCTTAAATCAAAACTTGCGCAGGAAATTTGAAGTAAATGCTCCTACTATCAACTGGGAGCTTTCTGCTGGTCAATGGGAAAATTTCGATAACTCAGACTACAGCAATTTAAGTGTTCACGATGCTCAGGTATGCACGCAGCAACCCTATTTGACCTTCAATCAAACCGGTATACAGGTGAATGAAAATGCCGGCTCAGTAAACATTGTAGTAAGTGCTTACAACGTGCTTGAGGCAACACCTGTAACCGTGCAAATCGTTCAGGGGTCGGCCACAAGCGGTGTCGACTTTACCACCGATTTTCCGGTTCAGTTCATTTTCGATCCGTCCAATACCACCGGTATAATCAACTTGGCCATCGTAGATGATAATCTTCAAGAAAACTTCGAAACAATTACTCTTTTCCTAGCAGATGCAACCGGTAATGCTGTTTATGTGAATCAGTACATTACAATCACTATTCAAGACAATGACCAGAGTTTCCCACTCTACCCTATTGCACTGATTACCTCGGCCAATTCATTGGGTGCCCTCGATAGTTTGAACACCATATGCTCGCTGCAAGGCGTTGTGCACGGTGTAAATTTCAACCCCGACGGACTCGAGTTTACATTGATTGACGACACTGATGGTATTCGAATTTTCTCGGCCGGTAACAACCTAGGATATACACCAACAGAAGGAGATTTAATTGAAGTACAAGGGCAAGTAAGCCAATTCAACGGAATGGCCGAGTTCCTCACCACTTCGGTGGAAGTGATCAGCAACGGCAATGCACTAGAGACTCCCGCAACCGTCGCAGTGCTGAGTGAAGCAAACGAAAGCCATATGGTGAAGCTGGAATGTATCACATTGGTTGACCCCGCTCAGTGGGGTCAATTCGGAACTGGATTTTTTGCGGGAGGATTTGATGTTGATGTTACCGATGGAGTAAATAATAATGTGATGCGTGTTGACTTCAACTGTGATATCTTCAACCTGCCACCGCTTGATGGCCACTTCACCGCAATTGGCATTGGTGCACAGATGGATGAAACTTCGCCGTTTACTATTGGTTACAAGTTCTTCCCTCGATACCTGCTTGACATCTCCGAACAAGTAGTTTCATCGTTCACGATGCCTAACCCGGTCAATTACGACGATGCGGGAGCAGAAGTTTCTTTCTCGAACACCACGTCGAACGGCACTTACAACTGGAACTTCGGTGACGGCAACACCTCAAATGAAACATCGCCCTCGCATAGCTACACCTATGAGTTCCTATCCGGTATTGCTCAGTTGAGTGTTTCGCTCAGCACCACCGTGGCCGGCTGCACTGATACACAAACAGAAACAGTGGACGTCATCTATACCCTCGGCGTAAACGAGCCGATTCTTACCTTTGATGTATTCCCTAACCCGGCCGGAGACCTTCTTACTATCCGCTCATCAGCACCAGGCACAGGATGGAGCGTTTCCGATGCATCGGGAAGAATTATTTATAAGTACACTATCCCATTTGCCGGTGATCTCCTATTGCCGTTGCAATCATTGGCGCCCGGATCCTACTTCATTCAACTCGATTTTGAATCGACCACGGTTAGCAAACGGTTCATTAAGTTTTAACACAACCGCAACAACATAAGGCCGCCCCTCAAGGCGGCCTTTTCTTTTTTCAGATGCAATCTTTTTAATAGTTTAGTAGTCCTACTAAAGGAAGTTAGATTAAGATTGGCAATTTTTGCGTGCGTGTATAGATAATGCGCTTATTTTCACATCCACTCAATGAAATTAAGAGATAGATTTTTCCAAGGGTTTTGTTGATAAAGCTTGCTAATACTTACTTTAATACCTTAATACAGTGCTATCCTTGACATGGGAAGTAACCAAAAACTCAATCATTCTTTTGTTCGCTCCATGATGCGTCGTCTGTTGATGTGCTGTCGGGTAATATTGTTAGTTTGCGCAGCAGCGCAAGCTAGAGCGCAGACTGTGCTGGGCGGAAACATAACTTGGGAATGCCTTGGTGGTGACCAATACCACGTGGCCCTCAATCTCTATGTGGATTGCTATGGTTTGTATGGCAACACCTCTGCTTTTCCGGCCAATGTAGACATTCAATTTTTCCCTGATGCTTCATGCACAGGACCTGGATTCAATGGATTCTCCGTTACCGCCGACAGCACTTCGATGACCGAAATCTCCGATTTATGCGATACTGAACTTGTAAACAGTTCCTGCAACAGCGCGGCCAGCTCCAATCTAGGGATTAAGAAAATAACCTACGAGGCAGACGTAATTCTGACTTCCGGATGTGTATGGAAAGCAATATTCAACGCCTTGGACTGGAGCTACTACTTTGAAAATACCGACGTTATTTTTCTCCAGGACGCCTACATTTCGACCGACATCAATACTGCTGCTTCAACGTGTGGGTTGATTGATTTTATTCCGGACGCCGATAACGATTACATCTCTTATTTCTGTGCCGGTCTTCCGGAACAACACGCAATCGCAATGACACTTCCGGCAGGCGTGACGGCAACGTACAACTTTGGGTCCCCTTATACAACCGGCACCTCGAACACCCCCTTGCCTGTGCCCGGATTTTCCATTCCCTCCGGGCTCACTATAAACAGTGCTACAGGAATTATCAGTTGGACACCGGACCCCTTGCCGGCCAGCTCACCAACCGTCGTTTACCTGATACCTGTGGAGGTAACCCTTACTGCAGGTGCAACATCACTCGGGTTGATTCGTTACAACCTCCCCATTGCTGTGCGCGATTGCTCGCTCACCGACACTGCATTCGACCCCGTTCCTGTCACTTCAACGGGATCCGATGTTACCTATAACTCGGCAACCAATCCCAATGCTCTTTCCGTATGCGCAGGTAACCTGCTCTCATTCACCGTGCAAGCCTCCAACACGAATCTGTCGCGCAATATCACGATTACCTATCAATTCGATCCACCCGCTCCGGGATTGTCGGCGCTTACGATGACCCAGACGAGCCTGGCTCCCGGGATTGCAACCTTCGAGCTGCAGACTACGGCAGCTATGGCAAGTACTACACCCTATACCTTATCGCTACATGCACAAGATGATGCTTGCCCTTTAGCAGACGATGACGATATTCAACTTCAAATTTCCATCGTCCCTAACATTGTAATCACTTCCACACCGGATATCATATGTGTTGGCGACGTGTACACGCTGCAGGCAGAGGGCCTCGGCACTTCCAACCAATATACATGGAGTGTTATGCCCGGCGGCGATGCCACACCTGCACTAACGCAAAACGTCGCATCTCAAAACGTATCGCCCGATAGCACGACGACTTATCGTGTAAGCACACCTATTGCAACAACAGGTTGTCAAAGTGAGGACTTTGTTACCGTAGATGTTTCACTTCATCGTCTTCAATTCGATGTTGTGGATGAATCATGCTCAAGCCTTGGTTCTATAGACCTAACCGCGTTTGGGACTAATTCAGCACCTCTCTCTTACAGCTGGTCCTCCGGAGTTGGAGGCTCAGGTATTGTAGTTAATCAGGAAGATCAGACTTCATTGCAAGGCTCTCCCACAGGCATCATCTACACCGTAACAGTTGAAGACCTCGTTAGCGGATGCGACAACACAGCCTCGGCCACCATAATGGAAACCACCGGCCCCGTAATTACTCTTACACCCGATGCAACAACTGTTTGTGAAAACTCCAACGCCACGATTGAGGTCAATTTTACTTCTGGCCAAGGGCCGTTTGATATTTGGGTAAATAACCCCATTACGGGAAGCCCGGATTATACGGATGTCACAGACCCTTACGACATTGTGCTGCCTATCACAAATACTACATCCATAAGCGTGCTTCAGGTGCGCGATGTGAATGACTGTATAAGTGATCCCGCAACATTGCCGGCAGCCATCAACATCATTTCGCGTCCGGCAATTACTTCTTCGTTCGATGCCGCCGGGCCTATCTGCCTCGGCGATCCTCTCGGCCTTACCATCAGCCATAGCGCACCAGGCACCTATTCGGTGGTGTACTCCATCGGAGGAGTCAATCAACCCGCGGTTTCATTGGCCGACAATGCTGTAGTAGATGTGCCTGACCCCACAATCGCCTCCTCTGTAGCCTATGACGTGGAATCTGTTTCATACACCAATGCACCTGCCTGTGCCACCAGCGATGCGGCAAACACCTTCATCAGTGTGGTCACTCATCCTCTCCCTACAGCATCGATACCCAACGGGTCAACCGTTTCGGCCTGTGCAGGCAGCAATGCCATTTTACAAATAACACTGACCGGTGATGGACCCTGGACCATTGAATATACACTTGATGGTATCGCCCAGCCGGCCTTTGTTGTACCTGACAATCCGGCAACACCGAACTATGTATACCCGTGGGCGTTAAGCACTAGTGGAGAGTATTGCATAACCGAAGTAACAGATGCGAACTGCGACAATTCTGTCACCAATCAATGCGCCGACGTTGTCATCAATCCATTTCCCACACTTACTTCTTTCACCATCAACAGCGTTGACGCCGTAACCGGACAAGTAGATGTGTGCGAGAATGACAATATCGATGTAGAAGTTGAAATGACCCCGGTCGGAAATAACTATACCCTCGTATTCATTGGAACCCCTAATGTTGGCATAGGTACCTACAACAACCAATCGCAATCGTTTGCAGAAACCATTGTTGGCACTTCCAATTTTACGCTGGAACTCGACAAGATTTACTTTACTAGCGCACCTGCTTGTTCCACGCTAGTTGACGAGGTAATAGCAGTTAACATCCGAACAGATATATCTGTTTCACAAACTGGTTTGGTATGCGACAATGTAGGTGAAAACTATTCCATCGAATACACTATATCCGGAGGCACACCCCCATTAGCTGAAGCCACGGGTGGTGTAGGAGGTACATTCTTAGGCAATGTTTTCACCACCGACCCACTTCCTTCCGGAGGAACCGGTGGTTCATGGTCATTCACCGACTCCTACGAATGCAACACTGAAGTAATGACCAACACGGGATATGTTTGCCCTGTTTTATCGAATGGAGGTGTTATGACAACTACCGGGCTTTCGATATGCTCTCCTTCTACCGGCCCTGCGCCGGCACCGGCAACCCAAAGCACAGCCTACACTGCCGACCCAAACGATGCCTTCATGTTTGTGCTTCACACCAATGCTGCGAATGTGCTGGGTTCAGCAATCGCTCGTTCATGTGGTGACCCCATTTTTGGTGATGCTAATACGCCGCTTGCATTTGGTGCAGCATCAGCTCCTGGTATTGTTGTAAGTGGCACTACTTATTATATATCGTGTGTTGTGGGGAATGATGATGGTTTGGGTTGTGTCGATGAATCCAATCCAACCATTCAATTCTCAAGCAATACCCAATCCGTTGTTTGGTATGTGACGGGCTCGGCCACCATCAGCGCGCCCTCGGGTCTTGACGCATGCGCCGGTGTTTCAGTTCCCCTGCAAGTTGATTTCACAGGTAACGCTCCCTGGACGTTTGAATATAGCATCGACAACGTGAACCAACCGGCCATCGAAGTACAATCTCAAAACCCCTACACTTTCAGCTCAAACCAAACGGGCACTTTTGCTATCGCCAGCCTTACAAACAGTCCACAAGTATGCAATGGCACTACTGCAGGATCTGTAGATGTTGTCATTCATCCGCTTCCAACCGCAACGCTCAGCGCTAATGCAACTATTTGTGCCGGTCTCACACACTGTTTTGATGTGACGTTCACCGGTCAACAACCCTTCACCATGGTTGTAAATGTGCCCAACGTAGCGACCAATGAAACGGTAAATGGCTTGATGAGTGCCGACCAATACTGCACCGGTGTGCAGGGTGCATATCAGATTCTGCAAGTTACGGATGCCTTCAACTGCTCTGCCAACACCAACCTCAATGCTACGCTTAGTCTTTACCCGGCGGTATCTGCTTCGTGGTTGAGCAACAGTGAAAGCTACTGCCCCAATGAACCCGCTCTAACCGCTTCATTTAGCACCACCGGTGATGGTCCTTTTACCATTGACCTGCAAGGCCCTGATCCATTGACCCCACCGGTCATCAACAACAATGAAATCAGTTTAACGGCTCCGGGCTTTTACACCCTCGCTAGCATAACCGATGTTCATGGTTGCATCAACTCAACGCCTGATATTTTCGAAGCCATCGAACTTCCTGTACCCACGGCTGATGCAGGATCCGATATAGATCAATGTGCCGGAATTTCACTTCAAGTAGGAACACCTTCAGAGCCCGGTGTATCATACAGCTGGACGCCTTCAGCGGGCATCGCCGCGGGCCAAGCAGACGAAGCACAACCCACTATTACCATCAACAATTCGCTAAATAGTCCATTCACCTATACCTTAACGGTTACGGACGGTTCATGCTCCAACTCGGATGTGGTAGTGGTGACTATTCATCCCAATCCCTCTATCAACCTTGTAAGCAGCGATAACATCTTGTGTTTTGATGCTCCAAACAATACAGCCACACTTACAGCAAGCCCTACAGGAGCAGGAGTTTACAGTTATGACTGGGCGGCTTCACCCTCGATATCCGGGCCGACCAATACCGCTTCAGTAGATATTGACCCCGTGGCCAATGAAACATTCGAAGTGATCGCATCTGAAGATTTTGGTGCTATCACCTGCGAAACAACAGAAACGATTGCTATTGTGGTGACCGACCCAATTGAAATTATCAACCTTACCTATCCCACAGATATGTGCAATGGGTCATGTGTCAATGATGATCCTCAAGACACAGGCACCAGTGTAATGTTTCAAGTTTTAGGTGCTTTCAATGATTCATTTACATCCACTATTGATGGGATCAACTCAACAACACCCATCTGCTTTGATGATCCCGAAAGTCACATACTTCTGGTAGTCGACGACCAAGGCTGTGAAGCAACAGAAAACTTCACCATTGAAGTACGCGACCAAGAATATGTGATTGCGGACACCGACCAATCGTTCCCCTTCTGCTATTCGGACCTCGATGGCGTGGTGGAAGGAAACAACCCTGAAGCTTCGCAATACACACTGAGCGAAAATGGACAAATCGTCGCCATCGCAGAAAATGCTCCATTTGTATTCTCCGGAATAGGCATCGGGACTTATGATTTGAGCGTAAACATATTGCTTAGCAGCGGACAAGTGTGTTCTGCAGACACCTCCTTCTCCATCGATTATGATTCTCCGGAAATTACCATTAGTGCAAATCCGCCTGCAATCTTAGGTTGTCCAAATTATCCCATCGAATTCGATGCGAATGTGAGTGGTGGAACCGGAAATTTCCAAACATACTGGAACTCGTGCGCTGATGCTATGGGTTGTTTGATTGCTACTACCAACGAAAGCGCCAACCAAACTCTTTCTATACTGCTTACACAAGACACTACTATCTATTTCTATTCACTGGATGCGCTGGGATGTTCTTCCGATACTATTACCGCAATTGGTACGATATCATCCAATGTTACATTGTTTGTGCAAAATGGTATCGATTCGTTAGAAGTCTGCCAATATGAATGCGAGGAGCTCACCGCATTGGCAACCGGAGGCACAGGTAATCTATTGGTTGAATGGTACGAACTTGATAGTCCGTTAGATCTTACACCCACGCTCATCGCGTCAGAAGACACTATTACGCAATGCTTCCTATTCGACAAACTATATGAGATTCGGGCCACGGATGAAAATTGTCCGTTGACCAGCATTTCGGATACATTGCAAGTCATTGCACACGATACGCCTGAGCCCATCATGGATGCAGATGAATCCGGCTCGTGCTACCCGGATACAATTGGGTTCTACTACACCTTGCTAGATACCAACTACAACGATTTAAGCACATGCATCTGGTCGCTCGGCAATGGCTCTCAGCTTTCATACTGTGGCGACACCTCCGTGGTATACACGATGCCGGGCACATTCTACCCATCCATAACCATCACCTCTGAGTTTGGTTGTGTGGGTAGCGACACGCTTTCGTCGCCCATCAACATTCGCAATTATCCGGAAGTGGACTTTACCTGGGACCCTCAACCCGTTGACATCTTAAACAGACAAGTCCATTTCAGAAATCTTACAGCAGGAGCTGATTCCATTTACTGGAACTTCTACAATGCAGGTGAAAGCACCTTGCCCAATCCGGTTTGGACCTTCCCCGATATTGAAACGCTCGACCCCTACTTAGTTTGTCTTACTGCAGGCAATCAATATGGATGTCTCGATACCCTGTGCCAAGAGGTGTTTGTAGAAAACATCCTGCAGGTTTTCATACCAAACACGTTTACCCCTGATGGCGATGGCCTCAACGATGTGTTTCTGCCGGTTGTAAACGGAGAGCTAGAGGGGAGTTACCGTTTTTGGGTGTTCAACCGCTGGGGAGATATAGTATTCTATACCGAAGAGGTTGGCAAAGCGTGGACAGGAGGTTATGATGGCAATTCTTTCTTCATCCCTGATGGATACTACCTATGGAAAGTAGAAGTTGATTCGCTCGAAACCGGTAAAACCAAGAAATACGAAGGCAACGTATTTATTGTACGTTAACTATTCCTATCCATTTTTCGCACTCAGGCAACTTTTTCCGCCCATCTTGTATCATCACTTCTGAAATGTGAAATGACCGATCGTGAACTGGCACAACGCAGCTTGAAAGGAGATCGATCAGCACACCATATGCTCTGGAAACGTTTTTCCGGCAGCATGTATGCCGTGTGCAGAAGGTATTTTGATCGGGATGAGGACGCGCAAGACGCCTTGCAAGAGGGATTCATTCGCGTATTCAAGCACCTCGATCAATGGAAAGAAGAAGGGCCGTTGGGAGCTTGGATACGTCGCATCATGGTGAACAACGCCTTGAATATGGTGAAGTCATCCACGCGCAAAGGCATAGGTGTTTCGGTCGAAAATGCTGACGACCTAAGTGACTCTGATGCTGATGCCTTGGCACAAATGAATGCGGAAGATCTTATAGGGCTTATACAACAGATGCCCTATGGATACCGCACTGTTTTTAACCTTTTTGCCATCGAAGGATTTTCACATCAGGAAATTGCAGCCATGCTGGACATTTCAGAAAGTACATCAAAAACACAATACCACAAAGCCAAAGGTTGGCTTAAAACAAGAGTAAGAACAACATAACGCATGGACCAACGCCTCCGTGACATACTGAAGAATAAGCTGAGTTCCCACGAGAGTGCGGTGCCCGAATCGCTTTGGGAAAACGTCTCTTCTTCCATCGGCGGAAGCAATGCGGGCTTTGTTGGTTCTGTTAAAATGTGGATTCTCACTGCTGCTGCGGTAGCTGCTACTGCGGTTAGTTTGTTTGTGTGGATTAGTGAATCCGGCACGCAAACGAAAACGCCCGTCAATACAGAAAACATCACTGCACCGGAAGTAGAATCAAACAACCAAGCACCACTTCCTGAATCCATTCAGCAGGAAACAACAGGGCTTTCAGATCGCGAGCACACAACCCAACATACAGGAGCAAGCCCAACAACCTCAACAACAGAGAACATTATGGACCCGGTCGTGATGGAAAGCGCTATCCAACAAAAAGCACAACCCGCCGCGTTCTCCGTTCCGACCGCTGAAATCAACCCTGAGCCAACGCAACAGATGGCCGCCTCGCCCGAGCAAGATGGACGGGTGGTTTCGTTTACCGCCATTGTCGCCGACAAAAATGAACTTATCTATTTCTTCATTCCCGCCATTACCGAAGCTGATCACTACGAGTGGAACTTTGGAGATGGAGAACGTTCTGCTGAAATGAGTCCGCAGCATGACTTTGATGCACCGGGCGAATATTCCGTTTCACTGCAGATAAAACGCGGCGAAACGATTCTAAATACCACGCAGATAATTGCATGCTTCCCACCCGCCATGCTGCAGTTGCCCACCATTTTCACTCCCAACGGAGATGGAAAGAACGACCTCTTCGACCCGATGGAACTTTCCTCCAACATCGACATCACCTTGTTGCGAATTTTCGACCAGGCAGGAAGGCTGATTTACGAAAACACACTCGATGGTCGTTGGAATGGCCTGACAACCGAGGGAAGTGAGGCGCCGGAAGGTAACTACCTCGTGGAAATTCGTGCGCTCGATCTTCGACAACAGCCGGTGGAAAAGAGGGGATACATATACCTGCAGCGCTAATACACCGATTATATTTGCAAACCATAGTTTTAACCACTTAATTGACCCGTTTTTACCAATCCAACCTATGAAGAAATATCTGCTTTTTGGCTTATTTATGTGGATGATGTGTCTGAGCGCTTCAGCTCAAGAGCACTATTACACGGCTCCATTCAATGCAAGGTATTCTACCAAGATGACCGAGGAACAGCTTTATAGCAAAGCGTTTCTGCAAAAAATGTCGAAACAAGACTGGGTTCGATTCACCAAAGACCCTCGCTTTGACGCCGACCGTGTAGCCCGTTTGAAAACCGAATGGAAGCGCGAAAGACAACGCGAACGCGGCATGTTAAAAACCACCCAAACATCGGGTGAATCAAATTGCTATTGGATTGAGCCTACCAGCGAATACAATCACCCCAACACCATACAATGGCCCGGAAGCCCGGGCAATAGCACCGACAACTATAGTGCGCCCATCAACTTAGGTTGGAACTTCAATTTCTTCGGAACAAATTATAACCAGATAGTTCTTACCACCAAAGGAACTATTGTACTGGGAAACACCGGCTACATCGACTTTACGCCATCCGCATTCCCCGATCCTTTGGGAACAGAAACCAACCAACAATACAATCACCTCGCGGGCTTCTGGTCCGACTTCGATTTCGCCGCCAGTGGTGACCTGTACTACCTACTCACCCCTGAGGCTCTTTACATCAATTACATCGACGTAGGTTATTGGCCCAACTTCGACGATAAAACCAACTCCTTTCAAATGATTATTACCCCCGATGGCAGTAACGTCATTGGTGGCGGAAACAATGTACAGTTTGTATACCTCGACATGCAGTGGGTAAACAGTCAGATTAGTGGTGCTACCGGTGGTTGCCAAGCCAACAACAACTTTGCAATTGTTGGTGCCGACCGTTCGTCGGGAACACAGCACTATGCCTTCGGTCGTTTCAACCTGTGTAACTCCTCCGCTTGGGATGGTCCATACGGCGTTCAAACAACCAACCAAGATGGTGTGGACTGGCTGGATGGGCGTGTTATTGAATTCAACACTTCGGTGACCAATTTTGTAGCCAACCAACCTCCCGCGGTTGTAGGTGAAGCATGCGATACAATTACCATGTGTATCGGCGAAACCTTCGACTTCAACCTTGCCTTTACCAGTCCCGAAGCCACTCAAACCACAAGCATTACATACACCACCAGCGGCACAGGTTTTTCAGCAACCTCGTCTACCGGCAATGCTGCGGTGTTAAATAATGCCTCCTTCACCGCAGGACCGGGCAACGTCGGAACCAACACAGTTACCATTACAGCAACGGATAGTGGCTCACCCAATGCATCTACAACCGTTACCTATACATTTATTGTTGAAGACATAGTGCCTCCGCCCATCGAAATCACAGGATTATTGAGTATTTGCGCCGGCCAGGTAACCGAACTTACCGCCACAGATGGCTTCGACTCCTACACCTGGAGCAATGGCGCCTCCGGAACCACCGCCGATGTATCGCAACCCGGAACCATAACCGTAACCGGTCATTATGGCTTTTGCTCGGCGGTTGCCTCGGTGGTAGTTGATGTAACGCCTTACTTCATTCCTCAGCTTGAAGGTGGCAATATTCCAATCGAAATTTGCCCGGGAATAGATACAGTGGTATGTGTTCTGGGCGAATACGCCAGCTATCAATGGCAAATTTCGCCCGGTTACGATGGGGAATTTGTGCCGGGAACTCCCTTGGACGAAGCGTGTGCTCAAGTAACCGGAAACGTTGATGGCAATTACGAAATTCTCGTAACCGACGAATCAGGCTGTCAGGGCTTTAACATTAAACTAGTCACCACATCGCCTTCTACTCCTTGCCCAACCAACGACGACAACAATGGCATTCGCTGCGATGGCCTGCAAGAGCTCGATTTTTGCGGTTACTCCATTCCACCCGAAGACAACCTGATTATTTATGCGCTTAGCACCAATCAAAACGGTTGGCAAGGATCATTCATCAACATCTATGTGTACCCTGCTGATGGCGGCCCTGTGGAAGAGTACTTCCTCACTTCGTTTGGAGCACTTACACAGTATAATGATATAATGATTGGCGCCGGTGACAGCGTTTCAATAGAATACTTCGCCAATGGAAATAATTTTCAAGGAAACTCGCTGTGGGTTATCAACTGCGGTCAAAACTCGCCAACCATCATTCCCGCACCCCTCACAACAGGGTTAGTGTGGTCGGGTGCATCAACCTGTATTGCCTCTGATTTGGATGGAACCTGGAGTGTCGACGGCCCGGGTGGTTGGACTTTTTCAGACCCTTCTCAAATGACCACCACGTGGACTCCCACGCAATACGGTGTTTATGAGTTATGCTTCAGTAATGCCAACTGTGCATTTGATTATTGCTACAACATCGAATACGCTCAGGCTCCAAGCATCACTATTACTCCCGGTCTTCCCATAGCCTTGTGTGATGCTGAAACTGCTGAACAGTCTGTTGTGGTGAACGATCCATCAGGAAACGGCACTATTTCTTGGACGGGCCCCGGTATTACGCCTTCGGCAGACGGACTTTCAGCTGTTGTTGGTCCATACACCGACTATACCAACGCAACAGTTTCTGCGAATATCACCAATGCATGCGGCACCTATAGCGACACCTTCAACGTGAGCTACCAACCCGATGTACCTGAACCTTCTTTGCAAGATCTACCGCTGTGTCAAAATGGAAGCGTAACACTCGACCCGGTTCCTGCATCGCTCGACAACGCTGAACTGCAATACGATTGGAACCCAGGCAACAATACCGGATCGACACTCAATGTCACCGTGCCCGGGGAATACACCGTAGTCGTTTCCAACGACTGCGACGAGTCGAACCCTGTTTCAGCTACCGTTTACGGAGTAGTAGCAGCCACTATCACAGCAGCTCCGCCTGCTTCGATACTCGAATGCAACGATAGTGAAGTAACTCTCACCGTACAGTTTGCAGATGCAAGCAATTATAGCGCGTCATGGGAAGGGCCAAACGATTCTGAAACAGCCACGGTTATAGCTGATGCTGATGGAACCTATTGCTATACCGTCACCGACAATTACGGTTGCAACGCCGAATCTACGGGCTGTGTTAATGTGGACATCTCAGGAGCTCCTTCTACAACATCAGGCAGCAGTGATCTGCTTGCTCTGTGCCCACGCGAATGCAAAAACCTGGAAGTAATTTCTGATGCCGAGAACCCAACTGTAACCTGGGCTACCAGCTGCAGCGATTTCACTATTCCAACAACAGGTGCTTCGCTTGATTACTGCGCCGATAATGTTCCACAAAGTTGTTTAGGTGAAGTAGTAACACTTACCGCCAACATCTCGAATGGTTGTGGAACGGCAACAGCCACTTGGCAAATTCAGTCGAATGCATGTGAAGTAAAAATTCCCAATGTGTTTACCCCCAACGGAGGACAAGGCAATGATAGTTTCGAGATTGAAGGGCTCGAGAAATACTCGGGAGCTGAACTTACTGTTTTCAATCGCTGGGGACAAAAAGTTTATGAAAGCACGAACTATCGCAACGACTGGAGAGCTAACGACCTGAGTGATGGAACTTACTGGTATGTGCTCATTTTACCCTATGGTATCAAAACCGAATACAAGGGCACCATTGAAATATTGAGATAGCATATTCCTTATGCACATAAAAAAGGCCGCGCACACTCGCGGCCTTTTTCTTTTTCTACCTTCGCCGCGATGAGTAAGGTTAAAACCGCTTTTTTCTGTCAACACTGCGGAAATCAGTCACCGAAATGGTTAGGCAAATGCCCTGCCTGCGGTGAATGGAACTCGTATGTGGAAGAGGTCGTTCAAAAACAAGAAGTGGCCGCGCCGGGTGTGCGCACTACGCAAAAAATTAGTAAGCCTCGACCCATTCATGATTTGGAGTCGGCGCAGCTGCCTCGTTATCCGATCATTGATCAGGAACTGAATCGCGTACTCGGCGGTGGGCTAGTGCCGGGGAGTCTCATCCTATTTGGCGGCGAGCCCGGCATTGGAAAGAGTACTCTCATGCTGCAACTCGCATTAAAACAACTCAATCTATCCGTGTTATATGTAAGTGGCGAAGAGAGTGAAGAACAAATACGCATGCGCGCAGAGCGACTCGGGCTTGAAAACCCAAGGTGTTTGGTGTTGATGGAAACATCAGTCGAAAATATTTTAATGCATGCGCAAGAGATCAAGCCGGATGTGCTCATTATTGATTCCATACAAACGCTTTCATCACAAACCATTGAAAGTTCTCCGGGAAGTGTATCGCAGGTTCGAGAGTGTGCAACGCGCATGATGAAGTTTTCAAAAGAAACCAATACAGTCGTCTTCCTCATCGGTCACATTACGAAGGAAGGAACACTTGCCGGCCCCAAAGTACTCGAACACATGGTCGACACTGTGCTTCAGTTTGAAGGCGACAGACACCACATTTACCGCCTGATGCGCACCACCAAGAATCGCTTTGGCAGTACCAACGAAT
>Ga0315899_10004121_pt1 | contig 15727 bp, 32 predicted proteins | sample LakEriMetagenome_2_FD_203518 | JGI IMG/M metagenome (GOLD analysis project Ga0315899, IMG submission 203518) | Freshwater fungal communities from buoy surface, Lake Erie, Ohio, United States - Buoy 4 MA112 | ecosystem: Environmental > Aquatic > Freshwater > Lake | place: USA: Lake Erie, Ohio... | reverse complement strand
CAGAGGCGGGGATGGTGGTGGACGGTCGCACGCGGATGCAGTGCTGTTACGGGGACTGCCGCGCCTCCCACGCGGGCAACGGCTTCTGCCGCTCACACCAGCCCCCCGCGGACAAGCTGAAGTCCGCGGTGCAGGCAGCCAAGTCTGTCATGGAGAAGCGTGCGGGTTAGACCGGACGCGCTCCTGCGCCCGCCCATTCTCGACGCCCTCCCCGAATCCGAGGAAGAACGCCGCGTCGCCCACGGCCTTGTACGGGCAGTCGTAGAATTCGCTGTGCCAGCCGGTGAACCCCGGGAACCGCGTCTGCTTTACATACTTGCCGCCCTCCCTGAGGGACACAAGGGCCTCGACCCCAAGGTTGTTGGTCCTTGTCCAGATGACGCCCGGCTTGCCCTCAGGCTGTTTGCGCTTGGCCATGGTCATTCCCCCTTCCGTTTGGCGCGCTGGACGACCACCTGAGCCCTGCCGTCCCGCGTGGAGATCTCCTTGATGGTGGCGGTGAAGGTCACCGCGTCCCCCTTGTCGCCCAGATCGTTCCAGTAGATCAAGGTCGCTCCGCACTGGAGTTGCACCTTGGTGAGCACCCACGTGCCGAATTTGCCGGGGCCGCTGACCCGCATTGTGATGGTGCCGGTGAAGTCCTGCCGCGCGCCGGGCACAAAGCGTTGTGCCAGCCCAGCCGCCTCGGTGTCGGCGGCAGCCTGCTTCTCAGCCTCGGCTGCGGCGGCGACGCGGGCGATCTCCTCGCGGGCCTGCTGCTCATTGAGCTCCAGATCGGTCAGGCCACCGTTGCGGTCGCGCTGGGCTTGCAGGTCGGCCTGCTGTGCCTCCCAGCGGAGCTCGGCGTCCGTTTTGCCGCTGTTCCGCTCCCGCTGCGCCTCGAGCTCGAGCTCCTCGCGCACATGCTTCATGACGGTGGCGGCGGTGGCACCCTCCAGCCGCGCACCATGGCAGCGGAAGCAAACGCCCCACGGGCGCACCACGCCAGTGCCGCTGCAGCGGTGGCAGGGGCGGCGGAAGGCCCCGTCGGTGCAGACCACATAACCGACCTTCTTGGCAACCCGGGTGATCGTCTCGCGGCTCAGCTTGGTGGCGGTGCGGGCCATGGCTCGTCTCCTTTGTTTGCGTCTCGTTCACCTCACAACTCTAGTATAGACCGCGGATGCCAACTTGTCAACATGTCAACAAAGAATTATGCGTGGCTGGTTGATGGGGCATGGGCCGCGATCCTCGGCTCATTGCGGTGGTAGACGGAGCTCAGGGAAAGGTTACCCGTCAACGCCCGTCCGGCTGCCCGTCAGCTATACGGGTAACCCCATCAGCGGGTGGGAAAGATTCCTGAAATGAATCACCCGCCCCAGCCACGCGTGTTTCAGTCGGTCTCCGCGCCAGCGGACTCGATCAGGTGCACCAAGGTGGCGTTGTCATGGCCCGACAGCAGCAGGGCACCGGCAAGGTCGCCGTCCCGCCTCAACTCGGCACGGAAGGCCTCGCGGGGGCGCTCCCAGTAGTGCTGCGGCTCAACAAGGCCAACGCCGCGCCAGTCCCCAGCCGTCAGGCCGATGCTGTTCAGGTGCTCGATGCGGCGGGCCAGATCGAAGTCGCCCTCGAAGCGCACCGGGGCGTTGCCGTCGCGGTAGACAGTCAGGTGGACCGTGTACAGGTGGTCCGTGTAGACCCGCGTCAGGCGCTTGAAGCTCAGGAGCTCCTCCGGCCACTCCTCCCCGTACTCCGGGGTGGTCGCGTGTTCCTCAATGATCTCCGCCATCCGCTCCGCGTGCACCCGGCTGTAGCCCCCGCCCAGCGGATGCGCCACCGACAGGATATGATCGACCAGTGAATCAAAGCCCGTGATGATCATCGCAATGCCCTCCAATTTCGCCTGTGCTGCGCGATCTCCTCCCCGCCCGGCCCGCGGGTCAGGCGTCGGCTGGCAGGCGCTCCAGTGCCAATACCATCGTGGTGTAGCCGATGCTGCCGTTCTTCCACATGTCCACAATCGTCTGCACCGCGATCTTGCGAATGTTCAGGCTGATCTGCTGCTCGTTCATGGCCGTCTCCTTGGTTGGCGTCCTTGTTCCTTACACCTCTATTATAGACCATTGCCGTCAACTTGTCAACAGTGTGACAGGATTGTGCGGGGAAAATTTTTTACCAGCCGCGGGCCTGCCGCTCGGCGTGCCGTTGCGCCATGTGCTCGATGATGTCCACCCACCATGCGGCGGGCTGCCCGTAGAAGTTGTAAGTGTTCAGGCTGGTGCCGTCGCGCCACTCGGTGGTGTCGCCCTCGGTGACAAACCAGCACTGCGCCGCCTTGAAGATGTCGTACGGCAGGCCGCGGCGCTTGATCTCCCGGCGGACCTGCGCGGGGGTGGTGGTGTCGTTGGTTTTCATGGCTCGTCTCCTTTGTTGGTGCCCATCTGCCTTACACTTCTAGTATAGACCTGTCATGTTGCTTTGTCAACTGGTTGACAGGATTTTGTTGACCCGGCGGTTCCGCTCGTCGCGGTCCCAACTGTACAGCGTGTCGAAGGTGCGGGTGATGCGGCCCCTGAACTCGGAGCGGTTGCCCCAGACCAGTTCGCCGGTCTCCGTCTTGAAGTGGCCCAGCCCGAACCCGCTGTAGTCGAATTCGCCGGGCTGCATCCACTGCCGCGTGTAGATGATCTCCATCCTGCGCTCGTCGGTCGTCATGGCTCGTCCTCCGTTGTGGTGTTGTGGTTCAGGCCAGAACGTCGTACGCGTCGTGGATCGGTTTGCCGCGCAGGTCGCACCACCAGCCGAACAGCGGGGTGCGGGCCAGCGTGTTGTACCGGTCCACCCAGCCGAGCAGGCGCTGACTGGGCTCCTGCTGCACGCCGTTCACCTCGACGACCCAGCGGTGCTTGTACTTGCGGAGCAGGTCGTTCAGGCGGTCCATCTCCCGGCAGTACTTCATGCGGTCTGCAAACCGCTGCCGCAGCGCCTCCTGCTCCGCCTGAAGGGCCTCCACTTCCAACCGAATCGCCTCGCTGCCCCAAACGATGTTATTGCTTTTTTCCATGGTCGCCTCCGTTGTTGTTGCCTTACACTTCTAGTATAGAGCAGGCATGACAACTTGTCAACGGGGTGACGTGGTTATTTTCCGCCCCTGCCAGCCCGTTCCGACACGAACGCATCGGCCTCATCAAGCGTCGTGAAGCTGGCGAACACAGGCCCGCCCGGGGCATCGGCGCAGGCCGCTCCGGGGCAGCCGCGTGGTGCCTTCCGGGCCAGCACCTGCTGCACGCGGACAAGGTAGCCGCCAAGGCGGTCCTCGAAGATCACGGCCTCGATGGCGGGCTGCTGCCGCTGGCTGAGGGGCTCCGCGGCCCACAGATCCCAGCGGGCCACCTTCAGGGCCTCGCCGGTTTCCCGCACCGATGCCAACTGCCCGGTGCGACCGCTGTCGATCTTGCTGTACTGTGCCATGGCTCGTCTCCTTGGTGTTGTCGATGCCTCTACCATTACTTCGCACAGGCGCTCAGGATTTTCACTCAGCCGCGAGGGTTTTTCCGCAGGTCAGTCGGCTTGGTGACAGGGGATTGGCGGCGGCAGCCGCGGGCATTCCTCCCCTCCCGGCCTCTTTTGCCTTGGGCCTTAACGCACGCTTCGTGCGCGGCGGAGCCTCTTCTGCCTTCCCTTGGGGGATCGGTCAGCCCGTGGTGTGATCTGCCGCGGGAGGCCCATTTTTGGGCCCGCGTTTGGGCTTGGTGGGCGGGCAGTACCGCCGCCCTCCCTTGGTGGTGGCTGGCAGGAGCGGATCAGTTGCTGGCGGCGTCTTCGATGGTGACCACGCCGACCAGCGGGTAGCCCTCAAAGGTGTATTTCTTCGGGTAGTCGTAGCTGAACCCGCCATCGAACGCCTTGACCTTTTTGCCGGCCCCGAGTCGGCAAAAGTAGTAGCCCTTTTTGGGGGCCGCGGCGTCCACGCTGCCGTAGACGGCCAGACGGTCGTACTTGCTGCCGCCCGATTTGACCACCAGCACTTCGGTGCCGTCGGCGTATGTCGCGAGGATCTTGTCGCCGTTGGCCCCGGCGCGGACAGCTTTGGTGATGTAGCTGGCGGTGCGATCTGAGCTGGTCATGGCTGTCTCCTGTGGTTTATTCCTTACAACTCTAGTATAGACCAGTTTGGTTGACATGTCAACGGGGTGACAGAGATTTTGGGCAAAGATTTTTACCTGCCACCGACTGCCGAAAACACCAAGAAGGATGCACCGATGAGTGCACCAAGGATTCCGAGTAGACCGCACACGAAGAGGCAGCCGATGGCAGCCTCGGTAAAAAATTTGGCGTCGCCGCTAAGCTTTCTCAGCATCCTGTCCGCGTAGAAAGCCGGTGCCATCAGGGCCAGTGATGCGACAGCCATGCCTGAATAAATGAGGATTGCTTCTTTCACGGCTCTCTCCTTGGTTATTTGGGCAAAGATTTTTACAGCCCGCGACTCTTGCACCACTCGTTGAACCGGGCTTGGTCCGCGGCCAGCTTCTCTTCCGCAGTTGGCACTCGCGGTGCTGCCTCATCTTTTGCCGCGCCGATCAGGCCGCTCACCACCACAAAGCCGCCGACGCCGAGGGCCAGCCACGCAAGGATGATCGGGCTGAGGTGGAGCACCTCGAATACCAGCATGACAAAGCCAACCAAGCTGAGGGCCATCAGGATGGTGAGGATCACCAAGAACACCGCAAAGTAGATCCACCACACGCATATGCCCAAGGCGACAACCTTCTGTAAAAATGCTTCCATGGCTCGTCTCCTTGGTGGTGATGGGTGTCTACTGTTACTTCGCACGAGATCCGAGAATTTTCACTATTCTTTGCAATACCTGCAGGTGCAGCTTTGAACCGTGGCGGCATCCCGCAGGAACTCCGCCACCGTCCCGCCGGTCACGGTGTGGCAGCCTTCGGCGTCGGTGCAGAACCCCTCACCGAGCGTGGCGTAATAGACCGAGCCGCTGCCACGGTTCTCGGGTTCGTAGCTCCAGTCGATCACCCTGTCGCCGCCGACAAAATGCTGCAGGCGCTTCGGAACGTTGCTTGGTACAGGTTGCATGGCGTCCTCCGTTGCTGTTTCTGTTGGTGCCCCTTACACCTCTATTATAGACCGCCTCTGTCACCAAGTCAACAAGTTGCCGCTCTTCTTGCCGTGATTCTCGCTTTGCATTCCCGGCACAGGGTTTGGCCCCGGAACCCCTTCCTGCCGCACCCAGCCACACACTTGCCCCTCGCCCGCAGCTTCAGGTAGCGGCGCTGCTGTGGGGTCAGCTTGGCGCTGGGGTCTTCTGCGCGGGTCAGGCGGGGCAGCTTGATCTCTGGCGGCTTGACCTCGATTTCGCCGGTCTCCAGCCTGTGGAGGTGTCGCAGGCGTCTGATCGCCCTTCGTGCGATTTGTGACACGCGTTGCTTGCTGACGCCCAGCGTTTCGCCGCTGGCCTTTTGGGTGACGTCGTTGGCGTAGTTGACGACGACCAAGTGTTCCCGGTACAGCAGCCTCCGCCTCAGGGCCCTGAAATCTTCTACCGCGTAAGTGGCAGGTGTTCCGCCCTGCGGATCTTCGATGCTCAGGGGGCTATCGACGCCCTCCTGATCCCGCAGGAACGGCGTCAGTGACCTTGCGCGTGTGCGCCGCTTTCTTTCCTTTCGCCTGAAGGTGGCGACGATTTTCATCAGGGACGCGACCGCGTATGTGCTGAATGTGCTCCGGCTCGGTTCGTAGCTGCGGGCAACCTTGCACAGGACGAGCATCATGTCGGATATTGCACCGTCCTTGTCGATAATGGAATCCCAGTACCTGCTGCGCTTGGCGCACCAATACACCAGCGGCATGTTTTTGGCAGCCAGTTCGCTCTGCTCTTTGGTGAGGGGCTGCATCTTTTCGGCAGTCATTTCGCGTCCTCCCCCAGTGCGTTCCTTGCCCATTCCGACAGCCTGCTGTCGCGGCCTTCGCGGGCGTGTGCCAGCACGCTGCCAACCAGTGCCTCGTACTTTTTGCGTACATCTTTGTGTGCCTTGCTCTTTCTTTGTTGCAGGTTTCTGAATGCCTGCTTGCGGGCATCAAGAGACTGTTTGAGTCGCATATTCTCCTTGTACAACTCCGCAATAACTTCGCGCATGCTGTTGAGATCACTCTCGGCGCTCATGTGCCACTCCGTTGGTGCATGATTGCGGAGCGGTAGCTTAAACACAGGGGCGAATGCCGCCCCCGTGTTGTCGCAAATGCTTCCGCGTGTTGTGGTTGCTTGCTTAAACGCTACCGGTCGGTCAGGCTTGGCTGGTGGCGTCGTTCGCCGGCCCGGCCTGATTTTTCTTCTCGCGGGCCCGCTGCGCGGCGCTGGTCATGTCGATGGCCAGCTTGCGGTGTGGCAGCAGTTCTGCCACCCAGTCGGGCCAGTAGATGTTGCCGTACTCGCTGCGCTTCAGTTTGGCGATCAGCGCGTTCTCCAGATTGGTCACGCGCTCTTTGAGTTGGGCATTCTCCCGCTCAAGCCTGTGGATGGCCCAGCCGGTTTCTCCACCCTCTTCGTCGTAATTCGGGTCTCTCATTTGACTGCCTCCATGGTTTTGGGCATCACAATAGTGGTCCTGCCCAGCCTCTTGATCAGGTCGATTTTATCCCATAGCTCCCGGTCTGCGGCGGTGGCCTTGGACCCGGGGTGCCTTTCGCGATGCTCGTCCACCGCCTTCAATGCGGCCTCCATGACCGCGTAGAATGTTTCAAGGGTGGCGATGCATCGCCAAGATACGCCCACCAGCCTGTTGGTCGATTCCTCCATGTCGCGGAACCGGCGCTCCCAGTCAGCCATTGTCATTCTCATCACGCCCTCCTTCGTTGTGGAGCACCGCGATAGCCCACTCGGGCAGGTAACGCTGCCCGCGCAGGACGAATGCCGGTGCCTGCTCTTTGACCACCAGCCTGACTCGGAGCAGTTCGCGGGCAAGGGCCCGGATGGCCTCCTCGTCGATTTCATAAGGAGCGCAGCGGCCAGTCTTGACCATTGCCGCCAGTTCTTCGTTGCTGATCATTCGTCTCCTTCGGCTGCATTGAGCGTGTACTCAGAAACCCAAACCAGCTTCCAGCCGTCTTCAATCAGGGCTTTCTTGGTCACCTTTTTCTCGGTGCTGCTTTGCCACAACTGGTTGGAGATCTGGTAGACGAAGATGTTGCCCCTGTTGTTGAACCATCTCTGGCACTCCCACCTTTGGCATCGGCCTTTCAGGAGGGCTTGGAAAAAAGTGATCTTCTTTTTGCTGCTCATTTGTTTCTCCTTTGCGGTTGCCTTACAACTCTAGTATAGAGGCAAAAGTTGACAAGTCAACGGGGTGACAGGAATTTTTTGCGATCAGGCAGCCACTTCAAATCCAAAGGCCGCGCCAATCTTGTCCAGCAGGCCCGGCTGCACCATCTCCCAGATGGCGCGTTGGTCGTCGCATTCCAGCCCGTCGAGGACGATCCAGCGGGCCACACGGCCGAGGCGCTCCTCGTCGGTCATGCTGGCCCAGTTGGTCAGGCCCGGACTGTACTCCCAGCGCGATTCGTCGCGATCGTCAAAGTGTTCTACCGAGTAGCCCCTCTCCAAAAGCTGCACCGTGACATGCATCGTGATGCCGAAGCTGATCGTCCACTTGCCCGGGACGCGTTCGGCGGTGAACCTGACGTGGTCGGCGCTGGTTTCGTTCATGGCTCTTACTCCTTGTTGGTTGGTACACTAAAGTATACGGGTGACGGGTTGGCAAGACAACTGGGTGACAGAAGATTCCGGCAAAATTTTTTTGTCACACCGCCTTGGTCAGGGAGGCCACACCGTTTTGCAGGGCCACAATTGCCGTTCTAAGCTGGTCGGCGGTGGCATGGGCCTTGAGTCGTTGGGCGTCCCGATCGTTCTTCAGGGCGCGAATTTCGGCCTCCAGATGGGCCTTGTCGCGCATCAGGCCGGAGATCTCTTGGCGGGCCTCCATCTTCTGCCGCCAGAGCTCTCGCAGGCCCACCTCGCAGAGGTCGGAGTTGATGGCGTCCAGCCACAGGGGCGCGGCCTCGACAAGAAAGTCCTTCACATAGCCCGGGGGCGTGTTGTTGACGAGGTCGGCAACCATCTTGCGCTCTTGTTCTTTGGTCAGCATGGCTCTCTCCTTGGTGGTGGTGGTGAAACAGATGGTGGATCAGACGCCGACAGCCTCGGCCAGATCGGCTTTCAGTTCGATAGCCCGCAGGACGAGGCGCTCCAGCAGGTACGCGCCTTTGATTTCTTCGCGCAGGACTGGCTCCTTGCCGTAGACGCCGCCCTCCTCGCGGACCGACACGGTGCCCCAGTGTTGGGCAGGGTCTGCGGAGTAGTCAAAAAAGCTGACATAGACACACTTGCCGTCGTAGTTGTCGTTGGTGATCGCCGCGAACGACTGGGCGTTATCGACAAAGAAATCAGCGTTGCGAAGGATCTTCTTGGCTTGCTCTGCGTTCAACATGGCTCATTCTCCTTGGTTGGAAACTCCACAATAAAGTTGACAAGGCTACCGGCGGGGTGGTTTCAGTAATCGATCCGCTGCCCCGCGTAATAATCGTCCTGATCCTGCTCCCACTGGGCGATCGTGGCCTCGGTGACATTCAGCCAAGCCTCGTCAAAATCCACTACGCATTCCGAGCGGATTTTTTTTGCCACCACCGCAGCTTCTGCGACCGGCAGCACCGCGTGCCATTCGGCACTGAGGGTTTCCACCGTCACGCCGGCCAGCATCTCGTCGCCGCCCCAGAAGCTGCCGGTTTCGGTCACGCGAATCACTTGGTTACTCATGGCTGTCTCCTGTTTGTTTGCCTTACACCTCTATTATAGACCGGTGTGTTGACAAGTCAACAGGGTGACAAGAAATTCTGGGCAAAAAAAATACCCGGCGGCAAAGCCGGGTATCCCGTGGCGCGGGAGAAGGTCACCCGATGTCCTTCAGGTCGATTTTGTAGTGCTCCTTGAGCTTCTCGCGGATCTTGCCCTTCTGCTGGGAGACGTAGCTGCGGATGGCGGCACCCGCGACGTCTTTCTCGCTCATCTCGAGGGCGTGTGACAGGACGGACAGGGCCCGCTTGGCGCTTGCGGACAGACGCACGCTGATGGTCTTGGTGGTGTTGGCCTCGGTCATTTCTTCTTCCCTCCGTTTTGAACGAACGCGAGGATGGCCTCTGTGGCTGCCTCCCGCTCGGTCACTTCGTTGTTGGCGCAGTACAAGGCCAGCTTGCGGATGGCGTCCGGTGACGCCGACACAAAGCGCCGGTCCTTGTTCTTTGGATCGAATTCCGGCTTTCGGAATTCCACCTTGCCGATGCTGTTGCCTGCCATTCCATCCTCCCTGATTGTCGTTGGACCAGCCCCATATCCCCTGTGCTGTCACCACAGGGGGGCAGGGGGTGCTCGTCAGACCTTCAGCAGCTTGTTCCACGCCTCAAGCTTGCGTCGGTTGTCCTCGCCCAGCAGCAGGCTTTCCGCCCGGACATCGACGGTGGTCTTGCGCTTGCCGTGGTCCACCCATTCGCTCCACGCGTTGTAAGCCTGCCATGCCGTGCCCTCCATTCCCTTCACGGTGTTGGTGGGGGATTCGCAGCGGACCGCGATGTCCTCCAGCACAGACTTCTTGCCCTCCTCGCTCAGGTCGAGCGACTCGACGCAGTCGGCAAAGAATTCCGCCAGCTTCCACCGGCTTAGCTGCCGCTTGGCGAGGAATTTGGCCTCCTCGGCCTCCTTCTCCACTGCGGACTTCACCACCAGCAGGTGCTCCTTGGCCAACTGGATGTTCTGCTCCAGTGTGGAGTCGTGTCGCAGGGACAGCATGCGGCTGCCAGCCTTGAGGGCCCGCGTCAGCGAATTGGAGCACAGCGGGCGGATGCTGGTGAAGCAGGTTTTCCACTTGAAGGTGCCGTCGTGCCCGTTAACCGACAGCAGGTAAGGCTCGACGATGTCGCCGGGCAGAACCTCGTAGCAGTCGGCCATTTTGCACAAGGCGAACACCTTCTTGCCACCGTGGAGGGAGCAAATAGTGTCCAGCTTGCAGCCCGCGCCGATGATCCCCTCCAGCAGGGCGATTTGGGCGTCGTTCTGGACGGGCTGGAAGGTTTTCCCGGCGATGCCCAGTTCCATGTCGTTGTCGTCTCGGACGATGGAGTACCAGCCGTCATAAGGGATGATGTTTCCACCGTTGTCCCGGCGGAACAACTGGCGCTTGGAGACCGTCCAGTCGCAGCCGGCGGCTTTCAGGGCCTCGGCTGGGCTAAGCGGGGTTTTGAAGCGGGTGGCGAGTGATGCCCAAGGTGCTGCGTTAAGCATGGCTGCTTTCTCCGTGTTGTCAGGGCGAATTGCCCCTCACAACTCCAGTATACGGCAGGCATGGCAACCCGTCAACAGGTCATCAAGTTTCCTTGGATTTGAATTTCTTGATGATTTCGGCAACACGCGCCTTTTGTTCCTTGCGGGCGGCGATGCGCTTTTTGCGGTTCTTTATCGTCTTGCGTTTGTTCCAGATTTTCTCGCGTATCTTCCGCATGACCGCGATGGCCACCTCGAAGTCGCCCGGCGCGAATTCGCTGCGGCTGGGGGAGATGCGGGCAGGCATCGGGATGCGGCCCTCCCTGATCAATTGCCACACGCGCTGTCTTGAAATACGCATGTAGCGACACAACTCTGAAACAGACTTGGTGGGGCTGAGCCGCTCCTGCATCTCAGTCGAACCTCGAATAGCTGCCGCGCTCCAGCCGGAGCATCCACCGCTTCTCGAAGGGGGACCAGCGCACCTTTTTCAGCAGGCCAGTGCCAATGTGCTCCACGGCCAGCGCCACCACCATCATGCGCTTGTCGGCCCGCTCCATCCACTGGCCCCGTATCACCCACACTTCAGGATCGATTTGGGGTATTGCCGCCTCGGCTTCCTTCCTGCACATGTCCTCGAATCCCGGGGGTGGCGGGTCTTCGTCGCCCCAATCGTCGATCAGGGCGGCGATGTCCACGGGAAAGAGATCACCGAGGTGGGCAGAAGACGGCTCAAATCGTTTTTTACCGTTAATGGATGTCACTCCTGTAGCCGGGATCGGGGTCGGTATCGCAAAGGGGGTCAACAAAGGCGAGGCAGAACAGGGCGGCTTCGGTGGGGTCGGTCCAGCCGCTGCCGTAGAGTTCCTCAGATAATCCGATCTTGCGGACGAACCATCGCCCCGGGTCGCGATAGATTAGCTCGGAGTTCGCTTCCCTCAACAATCGGGAAAACAGATGAAAACTGATGGGAGCATACAGTCCACCTTTCTCCCCTGCGGTTGCCGACATAGTAGCCAGTCCTCCTTCGCCCGATACTGTCCCAGAAAGCAAGGATGCCGATGACTTGGGCTTCCTCACCCTTCCACACGACGAGGTCGCCCGCGCAGACTCTTGGGTCGCATGAACCTCGGCATGTCTTCAACGGAGACGGGTCTTTCGGCTGCTGCCCCATGGATTCCCTCCTCACGGCAGTATGCGTTCAGGCAGCGGGCTACGAGGACTGACATCGCCATCTTTTTGCTACTGGCGATCTCCTTCATTCTGGCCTTCAGGTGGCTTGGCACCATGATCTCCACCAGATCTTTGTCCTTGTAAGGCATAGCCCACACCCCAATCATAGAGTTGGTATGTCAACAGGCCGCGCTCGACAAGCTTGCTGCCAAGGATGCTGGCTGTAGCATATGACATGTCAACACGGTTACAAGGAATCATAGACATGGAAGACACTCCAGAACAGATGCGGGTTTCACTCGCTGAGTTAGAGGGATGGCAGAAAACAGAGTTGGAGCAGGAGATCCTGAAGGACAGGTCGGAGGGCCGGTCTGTTCAGGAAACGATTGACCGCCTTGGAATCGGAAGGCGGCAGTACCATTCGCTCATGTCGAGGTCGTCACGACGAGCCGGTAAACACATTACGGATACGATGGCGGTCTATCTGACCAACCTGATCCACCGCTTGGACAGGGCCACCCATGTGGTTTCCCAGCAGGTCGAATCTGGCGACATGCGGGCCGCAAACACCTTCGCGAACCTTGTGAAATCGTCGGCTGACATCATCGCGGTGGTTTATCCCAAGTCCATGGCGGAGGCGTCGGGAGGAGCACCCAGCGGCGATCTGGTCATGATCGCGGCCCGGATGGGGCTGTCGGTCCCTCAGCCGCTTTTGGGCAACGACGAAGGGCAGCCGGGTTAACTGTACGAGCGTACAGGTGTCTGGTCAACCACTTTAGCAAAATGGTGGAACATGTCTGATTTTGCCGTCAAATTGCAGGTGGCTCAAGCGTTGGCGGACGCCATGGCCACCGATGGCCTTGACGGTTTTCTGCGCTGGTGGGTGATAGACTCGGCACCGCCCCAGCGGTTTGCCGATGTCTGTCGCCCCTTCCAGATTGACCGTATGCGGAAGATCTCCGGTGCCCTTGAGCAGGTGGCCGGAATCAGGGACTACACGGGCCCACGCGCATTCTGGAACATCGCGAGTCGTGGTTACGATAAATCCGGCTCCATTGCCCGCATGGTGGCGTGGGCAGTCTCTTATTCGCGCTTCCCCATGGAGATCGTGGTGGCGGCGGGTGATCAGGACCAAGCCAGCATTCTCTACGACGCGGCAAAGCGCGAATGTGAGCTCAACCCGTGGATCAGGGGGCGCATCCGCTTCAAGACCAAAAAGATCGAGGGCATTCGCAGCGGTAGCGTTGTCAAGATTCTGACAGCTGATGCTCCCTCAAGCTATGGGCTGCGACCCGACCTGATCATCTGTGATGAGCTCACTTGGTGGGAAAAGCGCGACCTCTGGGACGCCATTTTCACGGCCCGCCAAAAGCGCCCCAAATGCGTCATGGTGGTCATTTCCAACGCCGGGATGCTCAGGACATGGCAGCACGACCTGTACATGGGGGCCAAGGGCGACCCGAGCTGGGTGGTCTGGGAAACGGACCCGCGAACCAACCCCACATGGATGAACCGAGAGGCGATCGAGCAGGATGCCAAATTGCTGCCCAAATCCGTCGCTAAACGGCTTTATTACAACCAATGGATCGACCCCTCGGAGGAGGCGGGATACCTCCTCAGAAGCGAAATTTCGGCCTGTTTAAGGCAAGGAATGGAGGCTCATAAGGAGCAGCAGGAGGGCTGCACATACGCCCTTTCGATCGACTATGGTCCGCGCAAAGATCGGACGTGTTTGTCCGTTCTACATCAGGACCGGGATGCCCTTTTCTATATAGACGAGTGCAAGGTCATTCAGGGGACATACGACAATCCAGTTCGCATTGCGGAGGTGGAAAACTGGATCGAGAACAAGCTTGAGGCTTTCCCGCAGGCTGGCCTGATTGTCGATCCGTACCAGTTGGAGGGCACTATCCAGCGATTTGGTGACAGATGTTCCGTCACCAGATACCAAGCCCGTGGCCCGGTTGGCAATTACCACATGGCTGAACTGCTGCGAACGTCTGTACTGGGGCAGAGGCTGCTTTGGCCACCCGGCATCGGAGCCCATCCGAACAGGGTCGAGGATGACTTTGCCGAGGAGTTGTGCAACCTGATCATCAAGCAGCTTCCGAGCGGCAAGTACAGATTTGACCATGAATCAGGCATGCACGACGACAGGGCGGTGGCTGTTGGCATGGCTCTTTTGGCACTTCATGAGGGGTATATTCCGAGATCTCACCTCGTTCCCGAGCCGCTGAAGCTTGTGAGAAGGTCTGAAAGCGGTGGCATATTCTCCGGTTTCGACCGCAGGCCGCTCTTTGGTATCAGCAAGGCCGACAAAAGATCTAAGTAGAATCTTGCACGCTTTCTATAGCCTGATTAGAATGTCGGCAGCTGCAATGCTGCCGGGACATTCAAATGCCACTATCAGAAGACACAAAGCCGACGCCCCAAGAGCTTGGCTTTGCCCCACCTGCTCCTCCCCTGCCGGACGGGACACCGCCTCATCTCGGACTTCCGCCCGTCCCTTCATTTCTCAGCTTCGCACAGCTAGTAAACTCTTACTCCCGTAGTTTCCTCAACTACGACGAAGCACTCAGGCAGGGGAGGCAGCAGGCTCTCGCCATCCGCCGCGACCCGGTGATCATGCAGGCGCTCAGGGCGAGGCAGATGCCGGTTGCCCAACTCAAATGGCATGTGGCCGCTGACGATCCGAACGATGTCGGGCAGGCCCGTGTGGCCGAGGTGATCCAGAAGGGCATCGAAAAGACACCCAGAATCCAGTCGTTTTTCATGTCCCTGCTCGACGCGATTTGGTACGGGCGCTCCGGGGCACAGGTTTCTTACCAGTGGGACTGGATCAACGACACCAAGATCTGCCGACCACGCATGTGGTGGCCGCTGAACGGTGACAAGTTGGTCTTCAAGTTCGATGGCAGGCCCGGGGTGCTGGTCAACTACAACTTCCCCGGCACTTGGATACCAACGGAGCGGGGCAGGGCCCACTTCATGAGCCCGGAGGAGCGGGCGTGCATGGTTCTGCACCATTTTGAGCCTGAAGATGCCGACTTTTACGAAGGCGACATGGCGGGTGGCTTATTTGGTGTTGGTCTCAGGAGCCGTATTTACTGGTACTGGCACCTCAAAACGCAGATCATGCAGTATTTGATGGATTACATCGAGCGGGTCGGCTCCGGCGGCACCACCATCTACTACTACGAGGCCGGAAACGAGGCCTCGATGCGCGAGGTCAAGAAGGCTGCCGAGGAGCAGCTTGGCACCAACGCCATTTTGTTCCCACGCTACCGGGAAAACGGCACTTCCGGCCCCGGAATGGACCGTTTTGAGCCCTCCCAGTCCGGCGTGCAGTTAATCCAGCAGCTTGTAACCGGATATTTCGACGATGTCATGCGTAAATTCATCCTTGGGCAGGATTTGACATCGACGGCAGAGCCAACCGGGCTTGGCAGCGGTGTTGCCGCGCTTCATGGGCAGACTTTCAGCCGGATTATCAGCTACGACGCCATTGCTTTGGCCGAAAGCCTCACCGCTGACCTTGTGGCACCGATGCAGAGGTTCATGGGCAAGGATAATTTGCCACCATGCAAGTTTGTATTTGAGGTTGACGCCCCGAACACGGCTACCATCCTTGCAGCGGCTCAGGCCTTCTACCAGATGGGTGGCGCGGTGGACGAGGAGAGCCTGCGCGAGGCTCTGGGGCTGCCGCAGCCCGAGCCCGGCAAGGCAATCCTGTCCCAGCAGCAGGCGATGTCGCCTCAGGCTGCCGGAACCATCCCGGCTGGCGTGCCAATGGCCGGCCCGCCGGGCCCTGATCCATCCCAGCAGGGTCTTGTGGCCGCACAGGGCGCTGCACCGCAGGCTCCAGTGCCGGGAGTTAGCTGATGTCCGAGCTTCTTCGCCAGATGATTCTCGCCCGCCTGAAATTCAAGAAGGGCGACGCTGCCGATCTGGAAACGCCGGACAAGCCAGCCGTCACTCCGGTGTTCAAGGAAAAGCCGATTGGCCCTGAAACGCAGCCAGCCGTTTCTCAGGGCAGTCATGTGACATTCGCGTCTCCGACGCAGACTCTTGGCGCTGGAAGCCAGAGGAGCGACCTTCTCCAAGGGCCAGACAAGCAGAATTCCAAGTCTTTTGACGATTACGATACGGGCAAGGGATACAGGGACGACACGATCCACCTTCCATCCGCCGCAGGACGCCCCAAGGGCTACAAGGGGCCATCTAAGAGCGCCATGCCCGGTGAACCGCTGC
>Ga0315899_10004120_pt1 | contig 15728 bp, 12 predicted proteins | sample LakEriMetagenome_2_FD_203518 | JGI IMG/M metagenome (GOLD analysis project Ga0315899, IMG submission 203518) | Freshwater fungal communities from buoy surface, Lake Erie, Ohio, United States - Buoy 4 MA112 | ecosystem: Environmental > Aquatic > Freshwater > Lake | place: USA: Lake Erie, Ohio... | reverse complement strand
GCCACCATTGATACCGCCGTCGAGGCAACGCGTATAGGCGCCATGAATTTTCTGGAAAAGCCTATCTCCTTACAAAAACTTTTACGCACTGTGCAGCAGGGCCTCTCACGCGCTCCGGAATCAGCCCGCGGCACGATGATCAATGCCAATGGCCGCTCGGTGGTGCCCGATAAAGCACCGGTACCCATTTCTGCACATCCCTTTAATGGCCATGCCTACCCGCCTACACTGGCATCAGCAAATCACTACCTGCCTCCCGATAATGAGTTCCGCGTGTCCTTCGAATTACCTCTGCGCGAAGCCCGCGACGCGTTTGAACGCGCTTATTTTGAACATCATTTAATACGCGAAGGTGGCAGCATGACGCGTGTAGCTGAGCGCACAGGATTAGAACGCACACACCTCTACAGAAAACTAAAGCAACTTGGCGTGGAGTCGAATAAAGCGACTAAGAAGACAGGATGACAATTCTGCATTTAGTTTACGGCGCTAATCAAACAGCACGCGAGAGCGCAATAAAAACGCAGACGAATCCAACACTATTTGCGATTGCCTTATTGGAAGGCATGGCTTTGAGTAACGCATCACCAGACCCGCTAGAATCAATAAAGGTTGTACGCATGGCAGCGGGTTGTCCATGTTGTACTGGCAATTTGACTATGCGCGTGATGCTTAACCGTGCACTTAAGGAAAAGCCTGATCTTGTATTTTTGAGTTTGGCGAACTCTGCCCATCTCACGTCGGTCAGAGACTTTTTGCAGGAAGATCAATATTGCGGTAGGCTGGAATTAGGCCGTGATCTTGATTGTGGTATTACGAAGTAAATGAGACGCACAATTTGCTGTGCCTCTTGAAAAGCCGCGTTACAGCACCATGTTGGATTACATAGTATTTACTCCAAGGAGCCGGCATGAATCTCATCTATAACAGCGAGCAGTACAGCGTGCTTGAGTTTGGCGCCGAAGCAGGACAAGAAGCCATGCGTTTCGGTGGCTATGAAATTCTCGACAAACCAGCACAGCGCGAAATCTTTATTGCTGGCCCGTTGGCAGAAACTTTCAGACAGCACGTGCGCGACCTGATCGCTACAGCGCCTAGCATGGAAGAGTTCGATGAATTTTTAGATAGCTATGGCTCGCTGATGGCACAGCCTGTTGTGCTTCATTGAGCAGCACCACAACCATAGTCAGAGCGTGAATGCACAGTAATTCCCGGTTTATCACCAGTAATCAAACGGGCATACACGATCAACTACATGACTTGCTTAAACGGCGAGCTGGTTCTGATTATCAAAAACCGATAGCTAGCAGCAGCCGCATTGCCTTCGATATCGCAGTAACCGCCTGGAATAATTCTAATACACTCGATCTGATCATCGATGCAGGCTGCGGAGTTGGCCTGTCGACTCGACGACTCGCACTGCAGAACCCAAATCATTTCATTATCGGTATTGATCAATCCTCTGACAGATTGTCACGCCAAATTGATTGGTCTGGTGATGTGCCCGACAACTTCATCACGGTGCGAGCTGATCTGGTGGATTTCTGGCGTCTCTTACATGAGGCGGCAATATACCCATCGCATCACTATCTGCTTTACCCCAATCCCTGGCCGAAAAAACATCATCTCTCGCGGCGTTGGCATGCGCATCCTATTTTTCCGACTGTGTTGGCGCTAGGTGGTCAGATTGAATGTCGCAGTAATTGGAAAACGTATGTCGATGAATTTGCTACCGCAGTCACCACGCTAACTGGCGTTACTGCGCAGTGCGAGAATTATCAACCGACCTCTGAGCTGTTAACGCCCTTCGAAGAAAAATACCTCGCCTCGGGCCATGCGCTTTGGCGTTGCCAGCTAACACTACCCGCCACAGAGCACTTTTGAAAGCAAGAAAATTTCGTGTTACCGTTAGTGCTCAATTACTTTCACTAGACCATCATGTGCCAACTACTTGGCATGAACTGCAATACGCCGACCGACATCGTGTTTAGCTTTACGGGCTTTGCGACACGAGGCGGCGGCACAGACGAACACAAAGACGGTTGGGGTATCGCTTTTTTTGAGGGCGCCGGAGTCCGGTTGTTTGTTGATCACGAACCCGCTATTGCATCGCCTGTAGCTGAACTGATCAAACAGTACCCGATCAAATCAACCAACGTCATATCGCATATACGCAAAGCGACTCAGGGTCATGTCGCTCTTGAAAACTGCCATCCGTTCATACGCGAACTGTGGGGGCGTTATTGGGTGTTTGCACACAATGGCGATTTGAAAGAATTTTCACCGTTACTGACTGGCGCATTCCGCCCCGTAGGAACAACTGATAGCGAACGCGCATTTTGCTACCTTCTTCAGGAGCTAAGAAAGCGATTTGGCGATACCCCACCATCGCAGTCAGCACTAACTGACGCTCTTCGTGAGCTTACCTCTGAGATTGCATCGCATGGTGTGTTTAACATGATGCTCTCCGACGGCGCGGCATTGTACGTCCACTGCTCAACCCGGTTGCATTACATCGTGCGGAAATATCCGTTCGCTCAAGCCAAGCTATCAGATGAAGATATGACGGTCGATTTTGCTGAGGTGACTACACCAAATGACCGCGTAGCCATCATCGTCACTGAACCACTCACCACAAATGAAACGTGGAATGCTTTTACTCAGGGCGAAATGAAAGTGTTCGTCGATGGTCAGCCAGTGAGTTAATTCAGGCGTATTACAAATTAGGCGCCAGCCAACTCTGCAACTGTTCTTCACTAACACCGCGCCGCTTGGCCATATCGGCAAGCTGATCTGCGCCTATTTTTCCAACGCTAAAATACTTCGATTCAGGGTGTCCAAAATAAAAACCTGATACTGAAGCTCCGGGGAACATGGCATAGGATTCGGTGAGACTCATGCCTATATCTTCGCATTCAAGAATACGAAATACATCGCGTTTTACTGTGTGCTCTGGACACGCAGGATAGCCAGGCGCAGGTCGTATGCCGCGATAAGCCTCTGCAAGTAACTCAGCCATTGCCAACTTTTCGTCGCTGGCATAACCCCATAAATCTTTACGTACACGCTCGTGTAAATATTCAGCAAATGCTTCTGCAAAACGATCAGCCAAAGCTTTGAGCATGATGGATGAATAATCATCGTTCGCTTCTTCAAATCGCTTTTCGTGTTTTTCTATACCAAGGCCTGAAGTAACAGCAAACATACCTAAATAGTCTGTAATGCCTGAGGACTTAGGGGCAATAAAATCTGCTAAGCACTGATTGGGTCTGGCAACACCCTGAATCACAGGCTTTTCAGTTTGCTGCCGCAAACCAAAGTAAGTAAACGCGAGCTCTGATTTAGTTTCATCGGTATACACCTCGATGTCATCATCACCCACGGTGTTCGCTGGCAAAATAGCTATCACGCCATTGGCGGTTAACCAACGGCCATCGATAATTTTTTTCAGCATGGCTTGAGCTTCGCCATAAACATTGCTGGCAGATTCACCCACTACTGGGTCAGTCAAAATCGCGGGGAAAGGTCCAGCCAAATCCCAGGTTTGAAAAAATGGACCCCAATCAATATAGTTGGCGAGTAGCGCAAGATCAACATTTCTAAAATGCCGCCGCCCTATAAATTTTGGTTTGTGCGGTGCGTGCTTGCCTTGAAACGACACGTTCATTTTATTTTTACGCGCCGCTTGCAGCGACAACATAGGCAGGGCTTTTTTTCCTGCGTGCTGTTCACGAATGCGAACATAGTCGGCCGCAATTTCGCTAATGTAGTGGTCGCGTGACTCTGGCGTTAACAAGGATTGGGCCACTGAGACTGAGCGCGAAGCATCCGCCACATACACCACCGGCCCATCATAATTAGGCGCAATTTTTACTGCGGTGTGCGCTCGACTCGTGGTCGCGCCGCCGATCAGCAGTGGCATTTTTAAATCCCGGAAGTAAGGATCACGCTGCATTTCTTTAGCCACATGCGCCATTTCTTCCAGCGAAGGCGTAATCAATCCAGATAATCCTATGATGTCAGCGTTTTCTTCTTTGGCTTTCGCAAGGATTTCTGTACAGGGCACCATTACACCCATGTTCACCACATCAAAATTATTACACTGCAAAACCACCGACACGATGTTCTTACCGATGTCATGCACATCACCCTTAACAGTCGCGATAACAATTTTCCCTTTCGCTTTAGCGGCCAAACCGGTGCGCTGCTCTTCTAAGAGTTTTTCTTCTTCGATGTAGGGTATGAGATGTGCTACCGCTTGCTTCATGACGCGCGCTGACTTAACTACTTGAGGCAAAAACATTTTGCCCTGACCAAACAAATCACCCACGATATTCATGCCATCCATCAGCGGACCTTCAATGACATGGATAGGACGCCCGCCACGCTCAGCCACTCCCTGACGCGCCTCTTCGGTATCTTCAACTATCCATTGCGTGATGCCATGAATCAGTGCGTGTGACAGTCGTTTTTCAACCGGATTTTCGCGCCAGACCAGGTTTTGTTCTTCTTTTTTATCACCGGCTTTTAGCGTAGCGGCTAATTCAATCATGCGCTCAGTCGCATCGTCGCGACGATTCAGTACGACATCTTCAGCGCGCTCGCGCAATTCAGGATCGAGATCGTCGTAAACACCGACCATGCCCGCATTCACTATCCCCATGCTCATGCCAGCACGTATGGCGTGATACAAAAATACGGTATGGATCGCCTCACGCGCCGGATCGTTACCGCGGAAAGAAAAGCTTACATTTGATACACCACCACTGACTTTGGCATGGGGCAGATTTTCACGTATCCAGCGCGTGGCCTCAATGAAATCAACCGCATAATTATTGTGTTCTTCAATGCCGGTAGCAACAGCAAAAATATTGGGATCGAAAATAATATCTTCGGGAGGAAAACCAATGACGTCTGTTAGCAACCGATAAGCGCGCTCACAAATTTCTATCTTGCGCTCGTAGGTATCTGCCTGGCCTTTTTCATCGAAGGCCATCACTATCACTGCTGCTCCATAGCGACGACAGAGCTTAGCCTGGCGAAGAAACTCTTCTTCGCCTTCTTTCATGGAAATCGAGTTAACTATCGATTTGCCCTGTACGCACTTCAAGCCTGCTTCGATCACTGTCCATTTGGACGAATCAATCATCACGGGCACGCGCGCTATATCCGGCTCGGATGCAATTAGATTTAAAAACCGCGTCATAGCTGCTACTGAATCCAACATGGCTTCGTCCATGTTGATATCAATAATTTGTGCGCCATTTTCTACTTGCTGGCGCGCTACAGCGAGTGCTTCTTCATACTGCTCATTCAATATCATGCGCGCGAACGCTTTTGAGCCCGTCACATTGGTGCGCTCACCTACGTTAACGAATAACGAATCTTCATCGATGACATGGGGTTCCAAACCCGACAAGCGCATTTGATGCAAATGCGTAGGTACAGGGCGCGGCGGAATACTCTTTACGATTTCTGCAATAGCCTTGATATGTTCAGGCGTGGTACCACAGCATCCGCCAGCAATGTTGACGAACTCACTCTCTGCAAAATCTTGTAGTAGGGACGAAGTTACGTCAGGCGTTTCATCGAATCCTGTATCCGACATAGGATTGGGCAAACCAGCATTCGGATAAATACAAACGTAGGTGTCAGCGATTTTCGATAACTCTTCTGCGTACGGACGCATGAGTGCAGCACCGAGAGCGCAATTAAGCCCTATCGTTAATGGCCGCGCGTGACGTACAGAATTCCAAAATGCTGTCACCGTTTGACCCGACAATACACGCCCCGATGCATCGGTGACCGTGCCGGAAATCATGATAGGCAACTTTTGATGTGTCTCATCAAAAAACTGGTCTATCGCGAACAATGCTGCTTTGCAGTTAAGCGTATCAAATACGGTTTCTACCAACAGCACATCCGAACCACCTTCAACCAAAGCGCGCACCTGTTGGTGATAGGCCGCTACTAACTGATCAAAGCTTACATTGCGTGCGCCGGGATCATTGACGTCTGGCGAGATCGATGCTGTTTTTGGCGTGGGGCCGAGAGCGCCGGCGACAAAGCGCGGCTTATCAGGTGTTGAATATTTATTACATGCTGCACGGGCTATGCGCGCTGCCTCAAGATTCATCTCATAGGCCAGCTCAGCCATGTGGTAATCATCTTGAGCTATTGTCGTCGCGCCAAAGGTATTGGTTTCAATCAGGTCGGCGCCAGCGTCAAGGTACTGCTCGTGTATTTCTTGAATGATGTGTGGCTGAGTTAGTGTGAGTAATTCGTTATTGCCTTTAACGAAAATCTCTTTACCCGGAACTGAGAAACTGGCGAAGCGCGTTCCGCGATAGTCTTCCTCAGTTAATTTGTACTGCTGAATCATGGTGCCCATAGCGCCATCAAGAATTAAGATGCGCTGGGCAAGCAGTTGCCGTAATTGAGCTTCAGTAGTAGAGATGGCGTCGCGTTTCATGACTTGTTTGGTATGCACAAATAAAAATACCCGGCCTGCGAAGCGAAGCCGGGTACATGCGCCGCTTTAGCAGTATTTATTGAGAGCCCTACGGCATCCTAGCGCCCGCAAGCTGGATTTTGACTGTTTCAATCAAATCGGCGCAATCGAATTATACGGGAATTCAGTGAGGAATCTGGAAGCATTGCCCAGGCTCTAACGCAAAACCCTGAACAAACTGTGCTGCTGAAAGTCGTTTAGCGCCGGGCTTTTGCAGCTCTGTTATTTTTAACGCTCCCAAGCCACACGCAACGATCACACCTTCAGGCGAGACAGAGAGAATTTCTCCCGGTTTTCCCTGCATTTCCAGTACACTGGCCTGCCAAATTTTTAATGATGTGGCATGAATAGTAGCTACCGCTCCCGGTGTGGGATAAAAAGCATGTACTCGGCGCAGCAAATCGATTGCTGGCTGTCGAAAATCCAAATCCACTTCCTGCTTAGAAATTTTCGCTGCATAGGTTACGCCCTCGGCAGGTTGGGGTGTCGCAATCAAGCTGCCTTGCTGAAGTTTTTTAAGCGCCTCAACTATCAACTCGCCACCCAGGACAGCTAACCTGTCGTGTAAAGATCCTGTGGTATCGCTTGGCGAAATCGGCTCACGTTGCCAGAGCAGCATAGGGCCGGTGTCCAGACCCTCGTCCATTTGCATGATCGTAATCCCTGTTTCGCTGTCTCCCGCTTCAATAGCGCGATGTATAGGCGCCGCACCTCGCCAACGCGGCAGCAAAGAGGCATGAATATTCAAACAACCCAAGGGGGGTATGGCCAATATGGATGGCGGGAGTATCAACCCATAGGCTGCCACCACCATAACCTCATGCGGCGTAGCTTTTAATAGCTCATGAGCCGCTGACGCCTGATCTGGGTATTTGCCATCCAGCTTTAGTGAGGTCGGCTGGGCAACGGGCATGCCATGCTTTAACGCATAGTGCTTTACTGGCGAGGGCTGCAATTGCATGCCGCGACCTGCTGGTCGATCGGGCTGAGTCAGCACCAGTGGAATTTCAAAACCTGCCTCATGCAGGTGATCGAGGGCTACCGCAGCAAATTCAGGGGTGCCAGCAAAAATAACTTTCATGGAGCGATTATAGGTGCGGGCTAGGCGCTTGGCCTAGCAATTAGCGCCAGTCTGCGAACGAGTCTCATGCTGATGGCGAGTGAATTTTATGGCGCGCCAGCTTGGCTGTGCAAGGCAGCACTAGGAAAGGAAAAAAACCTGCTTACACTATGCGAACAACGACAAACTTTTATTTAATGCGTGCTGACTTGGCGCTCTTTTTTCATTTCGCGCTCTTCTTTTTGTAGTTTGCTTTTGATGCGATTGCGCTTAAGCGGGGATAAATACTCAACAAAAACCTTGCCTTTGAGATGATCCATTTCATGCTGCACACAAACGGCCAGTAGTCCCTCGGCTTCAAACTCGTGCACGCTTCCATCCAAACTGTAGGAACGCACACGCACTTGCGTAGGCCGCTCGACGCCATCGTAAATACCCGGCACTGAAAGACAACCTTCTTCATACACCTGACGATCGTCGCTAGTCCAAATAATCAGTGGATTAATCAACACACGTAACTGATCACGGGTATCCGAAGTATCTATAACGATGACCTGCTCATGTACATCCACCTGCGTGGCTGCCAAACCTATGCCCGGCGCCTCGTACATGGTCTCCGCCATATCAGCAACCAGCTGCTTTAAGCGCTCGTCAAAATCTGTCACGGGCTTAGCCAGCTTGTGCAAGCGCGGATCGGGATAACGAAGAATAGATAAAAGAGCCATACAGCTTTTGCGCAACAAAGAGAAAAAATAACGGGTTAGAACTCTGAGCCTTAGGCCAGCGCGCGCAAAATTCGCATCGGCTGCGATTTCGCTGCGCATTTACCTGACTCTGAGGAAAATTTCATGAAAAAGTTTAGCACAGCCGTAGTTCTGGCTGTTTTGCAAATGGGTTGGTTACCCATGCATGCTGCGGAGTCGGCAAACCCGTGCGTTTTTGCCGCCAACGCACCGGATACGCATCTCGTTCAGGCTGGCGATACTTTGTGGGGAATTGCCTCCCTGTTTTTAAACAATCCCTGGTGTTGGCCTAGTGTGTGGAAGCCCAACCAAAACCTAATCAGTAATCCTCACTGGATTTATCCCGGTCAGGTGATCGTGCTCAATCGGCTGGACGGCACTCTAGGTCTTGGTCTTAATAACCAAAACGAACATGCCGCACACCATCTCGCGCCAGCTATACGAAGCACACAGCTAGCTGGGCCACAGGTATCTTTGCTACCGACAAATTTGTTATCCATGCTAGACCGAACGCCGCTGATAAGTAAGGATGCTCTGGCTAGCGCACCCATCATTAGTGAGATAGAAAACGGACATGTCATTGCGGGCAAAGGGGATAGTGTTTTAGTGCGGGGCGAGCTTGGTAGCCATGAGCTCTATGACGTCTTCCGTTCTGATTACCCTCTTGTTGATCCGGATACACGACAATCTTTAGGTGTTGCAGGACTTAATATCGGCCGTGTCCGCCTCATGCAGCGGGGTACAAAGCATCGATTTAAAGTAACGCGCTCGGATAGAGAATTACGCGCGGGTGACCAACTCGTTCCTGCAGGCGACTCCACACTGCCCGCTGTTTTCCCACACCCAGGCAAGATCACGGATGGACAATTAATAGCCATCTTGCATGAAGGTCGCTGGGCCAGACTGCATGACATGGTGGTACTCAATCGAGGCTCTCTCCATGGACTAGCGCCGGGTAGCGTGGTTAACATCGTGCGTCACGTTAAAATCAACCCGAATAAAACATCTTCATCAACTCAGCTTATTCAAACAAAACCATCTATAGGAACTTTGCTGGTGTACAAAGTACAAGAAAAAATCGCACTAGCCATGGTTATGAAAGCACGTGATGCCATCAGCGTGGGTGATGCTATTACTGCACCCGAAACGGATACACCATGACGCAAGCTGAAGGTTTAGCTGATTGGCTACGGCTCATGCTGACTGACGGCATAGGGCCTCAAACCGCGCGCGAATTGCTGACCCACTTCGGCTTGCCCGAGCATATTTTTGCGTCAGGCTTTTCAGCATTGCATAAGTGCGTCAATGAAAAGCTTGCGCTGACTCTCTCTTCAGCACCCAGTGATCACATTAGTGCGCAGATAGACCTCACGCTGGCGTGGGTAGAACAAGCGGGAAATCATGTACTAACGTTTGCTGATGCCAGCTATCCCGGCACACTACTGACGATCTCTGATCCGCCGCCCGTTCTATACGTTAAGGGACGTGCTGAATTATTGACAAGAAAATCCATCGCCATTGTAGGTAGCCGTAATGCGACTGCTCAGGGAAGTCAAAATGCGCGCCGCTTTGCCGAGGTATTAAGTAATGCTGGCTTAACTATCGTTTCTGGTCTGGCGCTGGGTATAGACGCAGCTGCACATGAGGGCGCACTGAGTAACACATCACATCATGGTTCAACGGTTGCTGTTACTGGCACAGGTCTCGATCTTGTCTACCCTGCCAAACACCGCGAGCTGGCACATCAAATCGCAGCGCATGGTTGCTTGGTCAGCGAATACCCTCTGGGCACTCCTGGTATTGCCGCAAATTTTCCACGCCGAAATCGCATCATCAGCGGTTTATCGCAAGGGGTATTAGTTGTAGAAGCTGCAGCGCAATCCGGTTCACTCATCACAGCGCGCAGCGCACTCGAACAAGGTCGTGAAGTATTTGCTATTCCAGGTTCAATACACTCACCGCTCGCAAAAGGATGTCATCAACTAATTCGGCAGGGCGCTAAACTAGTAGAGTCTGCTCAAGACATACTAGAAGAAATTCATACTGCAAACCATCTGCCTTCTCATAAACTTCCGCAATCGCAAATCAAGGCCCATACCGCATCATCAATAAATCGGGTGATGGATGCAGCGGGACACGATCCCGTAAGCGCTGATGAATTAGTAGCTCGCACGGGATTAAGCATGGCGGATGTTCAGGCACAACTACTGGAACTAGAACTTAATGGGCAGCTTGAAAGGCTACCTGGCGGTACATATCAAGCCTTACATTAAAAAGCACTAAAAGATAATCCACTATTTACACCATCAACTCAACGCTACTCATCATGAGCAAGCGATGACGTTAGTTCATTGCGCAGCGCATAGAGATGCTTGCGATTTTTTTCCATTACTTGTACTAGAATCATTACAAACGCGCGAAAAGCGCATGAAATTTCTTGAAAAGCTGCCGTTTAATAAATAGTTCTTGAAATTTTTTTACTGTCATGCTTGTGCGTGAGCGCAGATGAGGCTACATTACAACTATGTTTGAAGTCCTCGTTTATTTATACGAAACTTATTACCGACCAGATGCGTGCCCGGATTCGGTTGCGCTTGCTAAGAAATTATCGGCAGTAGGTTTCGAGGAAGAAGAAATCTCGCGAGCAATCGGGTGGTTGACTGACCTCGCCGAAACCACTAACGAGATATTCAGTCAGCAAGCCAGACAGACCGCATTCTCATTTGGTTTTCGTGTGTATGCAGATCGCGAATACGAAATGCTCGGTACGGCCGCTATCGGCTTTGTCGAATTTTTAGAATCCGCCGAAGTTATCAATGCACTGCAACGCGAAATAGTTATTGAGCGTGCCTGTGCTGTCAATGAATCACCGATCTCATTGGATAAATTAAAAGTGATCGTGCTGATGGTGCTCTGGAGTCAGGGCAAAGAACCTGATGGACTGATGTTCGATGAACTCTTCTTTGACGACGAAGATTCCAGCCCTCCTGTTTATCACTGACACTCTTCCCGGCAGTCGCCGCACGGTTGATCTGCAATGTTCTGCCCCCTTGCACTAAGTGACCTATCTCATCCGTTCATTGCGGTATTGGCAACGAAAAGCTAGCCTAGTTTGCGGTGTAACCCATGGCTTAGTCTGCGAACTCCCTAAGGCTTGCTTGCGAAATCGACGATAACGCGCTTATCATTGGCCGCACCAGTGCTTGCGTTGTCAAAACGTCAGCGCCAATGTTCTGTTCTGAAACTGCCTAAACCACGAGCCCTATGGCCCTATTCAGGCATATGCCTCACTAATGTCGCCCCTTAATCCGGAAAAATCATGACCAAAGCACTCATCATTGCTGAGAAGCCTTCTGTCGCGAACGATATCGCGAAGAGCCTCGGTGGCTTTACCAAGCACGATGAGTACTTCGAATCGGACGATTACGTACTCTCGTCAGCCGTGGGCCATTTGGTCGAAATCGCAGCCCCGGAAGAACATGACGTCAAGCGTGGCAAATGGTCGTTTGCCAATTTACCTATGATTCCGCCGTACTTTGCTCTCAACCCTATACAAAAGACCGAATCACGGCTCAAGTTACTTAATAAATTAATTAAACGTAAAGATGTGGGCGCACTAATTAATGCGTGTGACGCGGGTCGCGAGGGTGAGTTGATATTTCGGCTGATAGTTCAGTACGCCAAAGCCAAACAACCTGTCAAACGTCTCTGGCTGCAGTCCATGACTCAGGGCGCTATACGCGATGCCTTTACCCACCTCAGAGAAGATAGCGAAATGCTGCCTTTGGCTGACGCTGCGCGTTGCCGCAGCGAAGCCGACTGGCTAATCGGCATTAATGGCACCCGCGCCATGACGGCCTTCAATTCAAAAGAAGGCGGCTTTTACCTAACCACTGTGGGACGAGTTCAAACACCCACGTTGTCTATCGTGGTTGAGCGTGAAGAAAAAATTAAACAATTCGTCTCGCGCAATTACTGGGAAGTTCGCGCTGAATTCGTTTGCGCTGCGGGTGTTTATGAAGGACGCTGGTTAGATACTCAGTTTAAAAAAGATGATATTGATCCGGAAAGACGTGCAGAACGTCTCTGGAGCAGCGCCGCCGCGGAATCCATCGTCGCTGCCTGTCGCGGAAAAGTAGGCAATGTAAGCGAAGAATCCAAGCCAAGCACATCCATGGCGCCGCCGCTGTTTGATCTGACCAGCCTGCAACGTGAGGCTAACGCACGGTTTGGTTTTTCAGCTAAAAATACATTGGGTTTAGCCCAAGCACTGTATGAACGTCACAAGGTGCTGACCTATCCACGTACCGATTCACGTCATCTGCCCGAAGACTATATCGCTACGGTTAAGCAGACTATGGATACGCTGGGCGAGAGTAATAATTACTATCCCTTTGCAGCGCAAATACTTAACAATGGTTGGATAAAACCGAACAAGCGCATATTCGACAACACAAAAATTAGTGATCACTTCGCCATCATCCCCACGACCCAGGCGCCTAAAAATTTATCTGAGCCTGAGCAGAAGCTCTACGATATGGTGGCACGGCGCTTCATGGCAGTTTTTTTTCCGGCTGCAGAATACCTGGTCACGACCCGCTACACAGAAGTCTCCGGACATCAATTTAAAACCGAAGGCAAAATTCTCACTACGCCAGGCTGGCTAACTGTGTATGGCAAAGAAGCTACTGAGCCCACGGTTAAAGATGGTGAAACTACGGGCACTTTGGTCGCTGTGGCCAAGGGTGAAAAAGTAAAGACCGACAAGCTGGACGCCAACGCATTAGTCACCAAACCACCTGCACGCTATTCAGAAGCGACATTGCTTTCAGCAATGGAGGGTGCAGGAAAATTAGTTGATGACGAAGAGTTACGTGACGCCATGGCAGGCAAAGGCCTGGGCACACCAGCAACCCGTGCGGCCACCATCGAAGGTCTTATTAACGAAAAATATTTAGTGCGTGAAGGCCGCGAACTCATCCCTACAGCCAAAGCATTCCAGTTGATGACCTTGCTGCGTGGGTTGGGCGTTTCTGAACTCACCGCACCTGAACTGACAGGTGAGTGGGAATTCAAACTCGCGCAAATGGAACGTGGCGGAATCAGCCGGGATGAATTCATGCGCGAGATTGCGCAAATGACGCAAACCATCGTTAAACGCGCTAAAGAATATGACAACGACACCATTCCTGGTGACTACGCCACGCTGAAGACACCGTGCCCTAATTGCGGTTCTGTCGTCAAAGAAAATTACCGTCGTTTCGCCTGTACTAAGTGTGAATTCTCTATGAGTAAAACCCCAGGCGGGCGTCAATTTGAAGTAGCCGAAGTCGAAGAGCTACTGATTAATCGCACCATAGGGCCACTGCAAGGTTTTCGTTCCAAAATGGGACGGCCATTTGCCGCCATACTGAAAATCTCACGCGATGAAGAAATACAAAACTTCAAGCTCGAGTTTGATTTTGGCCAGAGTAATGAAGATGACGAAAATGCTGAGCCTGTAGATTTTACCGGTCAGACGGTGCTGGGGGCCTGTCCTAAATGTGGCAGCAACGTGTATGAAATGGGCCTGGCTTATGTTTGTGAGAAAACAGCGGCTCGACCCAAAGCCTGCGATTTTCGTAGCGGCCGCATCATACTTCAGCAAGAGATTCTTCCTGAGCAGATGGTCAAGTTGCTCAATGATGGACGCACCGATCTGCTCCCCGGATTTGTATCTCAGCGCACGCGTCGGCCTTTTAAAGCGTATCTGGCTAAAGGAAAAGATGGCAAGGTGAGTTTTGAATTCGAGCCTCGCAAAGGTAAACCTGGTGCTGACAAAACTAGCGATGATGGTGATGCAGACGCAGCGCCGGTAACTGCCAAGAAAACTGCAGCCAAAAAAGCCCCAGCCAAAAAAGCTGCCGCAAAAAAAACCCCAGCGAAAAAAGTCGCTACAAAAAAGGCCGTGGCGAAAAAAGCCGTAGCGAAAAAATCGGCTTAAGACACGCTAACAACGCGGTACTGACAAACGATGAATAGCGCTCGCCCTTTTTCTGCACACTCTCGCGTAACGATACAAAGCTTACGAGCCTCTCGTATACGCGAAGTCGCCAATGCCGGCATGGGCCGTACTGATGTGCTGCCTTTTTGGTTTGGCGAACCCGATGAAGTTACACCAGAGTTTATACGCGATGCGGCCAAACAATCTTTGGATGCGGGCGAGACGTTTTATACACAAAACTTTGGTCTGCCTGCATTACGCGAAACCATCGCTGCTTATTCGTCACGCCTCCACAGGCCCACAGAAGCTAGCACGATTGCGCTAACGTCATCTGGTGTATCCGGTTTGATGCTAACAGCGCAGCTGCTGCTTAACCCGGGCGACCGTGTTGTGATCGTCACGCCACTGTGGCCCAATTTGGTAGAGATACCCAAAATACTTAATGCAGAGGTTGTCACCGTATCACTGCAATTACATACCAGGCCAACGCATCCTGTATGGGAATTAGATCTCGATGAGTTATTGGATGCGTTAACACCTGACACGAAGGCCTTGCTGCTTAATTCGCCTAACAATCCTACCGGTTGGATCATTAGTCACGAACAACAAGCGATCGTACTAGCCCATTGTCGCAAACATGGTATTTGGCTCATCGCGGATGACGTATACGAACGACTGATTTACGATCAGCCTGTGGGTAAGCCCGCGTGCGCGCCTTCATTTTTGAATTTGGCTGAATCTGATGAACGCGTTATTTCCATTAACAGTTTTTCTAAATCATGGTTAATGACAGGTTGGCGTTTGGGTTGGATACAAGCACCTGAATCGCTCATCGCTGACTTAGGCAAACTAATCGAATACAACACCTCGTGTGCACCGGGGTTCGTGCAAACAGCAGGCATCGTGGCGATAGAGCGCGGTGAAGAAATTATTTCGCGCACCATTGCACGCTATACCCAAGCCCGCAATTATTTATATGAACAACTCTCGCAGCCTTTTTTTCAAGAAGCCGGCGTCATCGCACCATTTCCTCAAGGGGCGATGTATTTGTTTTTCAAAATAAACGGCGAGTCGGATTCGCTCGCACTGTGCAAGCAGTTAGTTGCTGAGGCCGGCATAGGCTTGGCACCCGGCAGTGCGTTTGGCCCTGAAGGTGAAGGTGCCATACGCTGGTGCTTTGCCAGCTCGCTAGACAAACTTGAACTCGGTGTGCAGCGCCTGGAAAATTTTCTCAAACAGAGAGTTAGTTAAATTTCTGCTCAGATCTGAGTTCACAAATAATTAAATTTATAGTTTCTGGAGACGTTATGAGTCAACGCATAAAAACCGCGATATCTGGCAGTTTGCCCAAACCCGCTTGGCTAGCAGAGCCAGAAAAACTATGGGCTCCCTGGCAGCTGCAAGGTGAAGCACTAGCCCAAGCAAAAAATG
>Ga0315899_10004119_pt1 | contig 15731 bp, 11 predicted proteins | sample LakEriMetagenome_2_FD_203518 | JGI IMG/M metagenome (GOLD analysis project Ga0315899, IMG submission 203518) | Freshwater fungal communities from buoy surface, Lake Erie, Ohio, United States - Buoy 4 MA112 | ecosystem: Environmental > Aquatic > Freshwater > Lake | place: USA: Lake Erie, Ohio... | reverse complement strand
CCAGGACGACGGTCTTCAACGGCATCAATATGCTGAAGAGCGATCAGGCGACGGTTCTGCACACCGGCAGCCGCGCGAAAGAAGTCACCGGCCTTTCCATTGAAAGATCGGACACGAAGGCGCTGGGCCTGCGCGGCTTTGCGCCCGACGGCGAGATCATGTCCGGCCGCGTAGGCGACCCGATCGGCCTGCAGCACAATGCGATCCTGCTCAACGGGAAGTCCTGGACGACCGCGTCGGCTGCAGCGTCCCTCAGCTCGACGAACGCAGCCTCTCGCATCGCCTCCGCCATCAACGCCAACGTGGCTGAGCACAATGTGATCGCTTCGGCCTATAATTTCGTGAAGGGCGCCGCGCCGACGGCCGATACTTTCGCCGCAGGCGATCTCGTCATCAACGGCAATTCCGTCGGCGCAGCGGCCAATGTGGGCGAGCTTGTCACGAACATCAATCGCGACGTCGCTGGAGTGATGGCGACGCTGAACCCGGACGGCACGATTTCTCTGACGAACAACACCGGCGAACAGATTGAGATCGGCGCGGGCAATGCGGCGAAAGCGGGTTTCGTCGCCAGCCAGACCTATCAGGGCTTCGTAAATCTGAAGAGCCTGGCGCTTGAAGACATCAAGATCACGCCGGCCAATGTCGCGAACGGGCTAGAGACGAACATCGGCTTCGTGGCCGATTTGCAGAAGATCGGATTCAATGGATCAGCCGGGTCACAACAGCTTCGCGGCTCCGCCGTAATGGCGGCGGCGATGGATTCAGCCGATCAATTGCTGATTAACGGGGTTGCGATCGGCGCGCCAGCAGGGGCGACAGCAAGCCAAAAAGCCGCCGCCATCAACGCCGTCGCCGACAAAACCGGCGTCGTCGCTAAAAGCACGACGGCCGTGAACGTCGCGCTCGACTTCACGCACCGCCCGCAGCAAGCGCAAAAGCAGGTGACGACTTACGCCGTATATCCCGGGACGGATAACGACGACAAGTATCAGATCACGGTCAATGGCTATAAAATCTCGATAGACGCGAAGGAGACCGGCGCAAGCGTTTCCGCGCAAACTGAATCGATTCTTGGCGTGCGCCTTGCCAACGTTTTGAACGGCGTCACAGGCGCGTCTAACCGCGCGTCTGCGCTCGCCTCGGGCCTCGCCACCATCATCAATGAAGACCAGACGATGGCGAGCTTCGTGCAGGCCGAGGGTCTTGCTGATGGAACGCTACAGCTGACCGCGCGCAAGGCGGGAGAGGCCTTCATCTCAGATTTAGGGAGCGTCGGAAAGCCGCCGGTGGTCATCGCTCAACTTCCCACATTCACCGGTCAAACACTTCCCAGCTCCAACGGTCAACTTAACGCGTGGTCGGAAAACGGCATCAACGGCACCGCGAAGAACGTGGACTTTCAGTCCGCCGGCACAGGCGTTGGATTAACTGGCGGGTTTGTTGGTCGTCCGAACTACGTTGCGTTCGGCGTCGGCGGAGGCGGAATCGGCGGAGAAAGAAAGATCGTCTTCAATTCGCTCGACCTTCGCGATCAGAACGAAATCACCTTTGACGCCATTCGCGGGTCCGATACGAACGGAGGCGAAGATCCGGATAATGTTCAGAACCCTCCAAATACTTATCCAGACGAGGGCGTAAGATTCTTTTACTCGACCGATGGCGGCGCGACACGTACCCTCATTCACTATTTGTCCTGGGACGCCCAGAATAACGTTGGCGGACTTAACACGTGGCAACCGCAAACAATCACTCTGCCCGCCGCTGCAAAGACAGCAAACACGATGCTCATTATTGAGCAGTACGCTACCGCTGCAGTAAACGACCACTACGCAATCCACAATCTGAACTTCACAGCCGCCCCGCCTCCGGCAACCAGCGGCACCAATGACGAGATGATCTTCGACGGACGAACCGTTCAGGCCAATGTGGTCGACGGATCGCAATCGTTCCGGATCAATGGCAAGGCCATCGACGTGACCAGCGCGACGGACGTCAATCAGCTCGTCTCGATCATAAACGCCCAGGCCCCTGCTGGCGTCTTTGCGACGGCCGACAAGGATGGTCGACTGGTTCTTACCTCGTCGAGCGGCGAGAACATCACGGTGGAGGACCTATCGCAGCAGCCCGGAAAATTCATCTCACGCGTTGAGACGACAGAAGGCGTGACCTTCACCCCGGCGGCTGAATTCAAATTCGGCGGCGCTATCGAATCAAGCGACGTCGCTATCATCACCATCGATGGGGTGAAGCTTGCGGTCACCGCGGGCTCGACCTCCGCCGGCTACGTGGCGAGCCGCGTGGCCAGTGCAATCAATGGAAACGCAACGCACTCAGCTTCCTACACGGCGTCGCATGCCGATGACGGCATGGTGCGCCTCCAGGGCAAATCAGGCGTAAGCGGTCAAGTGATCGCCCTCAACCTTCAATTCCTTGAGGCGAACCCAGCAAGCGCAGGACAGGTGGGCGCTGGCGGCGGCGTCGACGAAGTGACCTATGACGGCGCGCGACCGACCGACGGCCAGTTCGTGAAATTGCTTTCGAACGGCGTGACGAGCTTCGGGTCTCTCGAATTAAGTTCGACCACAGGGGCGGAAATCCGCATCGACGACTTGAGCGGAGGCGCGACCGCCGCAAAATATGGCTTATCCGCTCAGGGCACGCAGTCCGCCCTCATCGGCGGAACGCTCAACATCTTGTCTCAGGATGCTTCTGGGCTCGCCCTGAAAGGCATCGACCTCGCTCTCTCAAAGCTTGATCTTCGCCTTGGGGAACTCGGCGCGTTCCAAAACACGCTCGAGGCCAAGATCAGTTTGCTCGCCAGCGGCGGAGCCGACCTTGAAGCGGCGCGCTCGCGCATTCTTGACGCCGATTACGCGCGCGAGACTGTGCAATTGAGCAAGACCCAGATCCTGCAGCAGGCCGCGACCGCAATGCTCGCGCAGGCTAATAATCAGGCGCAGGTCGTGCTTTCGCTGCTCAGGTAAGAATGAGCCGAAAAAGCGCGCCCAATTCTGCTTCCCTCCACAAAACTCCGGAGGTCTGACGCCCGCCGCATATCTTTATGTGGCGGACTTTCCGAGCGTGGGAGTATGGCGGGACGCGATCTTTTTATAGCCAGCCGACTAAAATCTCCTATAGCGGCGACCGTCCTTGAACATGTGATCAAGGACCACCAGCCATGACTGTGATTTCGTCGAACCTGAACGCTCTGAGATCAAGCGCTAGTCTCGCCTTGGCGGAGCGCGCCCAAAGCACAGCGGCGACGCGCCTGTCGACGGGGCTGCGCATCAACAGCGCAAAGGACGACGCTGCAGGTCTTGCGATCACCCAGAAAATGACCAGCTATGTGCGCGGCATCACCATCGCGCTGCGCAATGCGAACGACGGCCTCTCCTTCGCGCAAACAGCTGAAGCCGGCCTTCAACAGACGACGCAAATGGTCCAGCGCATGCGCGAGCTCGCAGTTCAGTCCGCGAACGGCGCCATGTCCAGCGACAATCGCATCGCCTTGCAAGCGGAATTCGATCAGCTTCTCTCTGAAGTCGACAATGTCGCCAGGACGACGGTCTTCAACGGCATCAATATGCTGAAGAGCGATCAGGCGACGGTTCTGCACACCGGCAGCCGCGCGCAAGAAGTCACAGGCCTTTCCATTGAAAGATCGGACACGAAGTCGCTCGGCCTGCGCGGCTTTGCGCCCGACGGCGAGATCATGTCCGGCCGCGTAGGCGACCCGACCGGCCTGCAGCACAACGCGATCCTGCTCAACGGGAAGTCCTGGACGACCGCGTCGGCCGCAGCGTCCCTCAGCTCGACGAACGCAGCCTCTCGCATCGCATCCGCCATCAACGCCAACGTGGCTGAGCACAATGTGATCGCTTCCGCCTATAATTTCGTGAAGGGCGCAGCGCCGACGGCTGATACGTTCGCCGCAGGCGATCTCGTCATCAACGGCGATTCCGTCGGCGCGGCGGCCAATGTGGGCGAGCTTGTCACGAACATCAATCGCGACGTCGCTGGAGTGATGGCGACGCTGAACCCGGACGGCACGATTTCTCTGACGAACAACACAGGCAAACAGATTGAGATCGGCGCGGGCAATGCGGCGAAAGCGGGTTTCGTCGCCGGCCAGACCTATCAGGGCTTCGTGAATCTGAAGAGCCTGGCGCTTGAGGACATCAAGATCACGCCGGCCAATGTCGCGAACGGCCTTGAGACGAACATCGGCTTCGTGGCCGATTTGCAGAAGATCGGATTCAATGGATCAGCCGGGTCACAACAGCTTCGTGGCTCCGCCGTAACGGCGACGGCGATGGATGCAGCCGATCAATTGCTGATTAACGGGATTGCGATCGGCGCGCCAGCAGGGGCGACAGCAAGCCAAAAAGCCGCCGCCATCAACGCCGTCGCGGACAAAACCGGCGTCGTCTCTAAAAGCACGACGGCCGTAAAGGTCGCGCTCGACTTCACGCATCGTCCGAAAGAACCTGTCAAACAGGTCACGACCTATGCGGTCTCTCCCGGAACGGACAACGACGACAAGTATGAGATCACGATCAACGGCCAGAAGATCGTCATCGAGAAGAACAACGCGGGCACGGACGCGAGTTCAATCAAAGCATCTATTTTAGGCGTGCAACTCGCCTCTGGCCTGACGGGCGTGACAGGCGCGCAAAACCGCGCCTCCGCGCTTGCGGCGGGATTGGCCGCCATCATCAATTCCGATCCGGCGACGGCGCCGTTCGTCACGGCCGAAGCTATGTCGGATGGAACGCTCAAACTCACCGCCTTGCGCGCAGGCGAAGCGTTTATCTCTGACATGAAAGTCTCGAACACCAGCAATTCGGTGGTCACGCCGCCGGGATCCTTTGGCTATACCGGATCCGGGGCGGGAAACGGCGGCATTACCGGGAGCTTTCCAAACTTCACTCTTTTTTCAGCGGATAACGGCTCTGCCGGCACTTATGTCTACAGCGCAGCTGGCGCCGGGATCGGGATGACCTTTGACTTCACCTATACGACGTTTGACGTTGATGGAGCGAGCTGGGATCCAGCTGGCTATGAGATCAACGGCGTTCGGACGCAGCTAAGTAATAACAGCCTGACGCAAGGCCAATCCAACAGCGGCACGCGGACAGTGAACTATCCTGTTGGAGCGACTTTTGGTTGGTACATCACCACGAATGATGGTCAGGCGGGCAAAGCGCAGCTCGTCATATCAAATGCGACCATCATCACCGCGCCCCCGGTCGTGGTCGCAGGTACGGACGATCAGATGATTTTCCAGGGCAAGACAATCCAGGAAAACGTCGTCGATGATTCCCGAAGCTTCCGCATTAATGGCAAGATCATTGACGTTACGTCCGCGAGAGACGTGAATGAACTCGTATCTATTATCAATAATGAATCGCCTGCGGGCGTGGTCGCGGCAGCCGACAAGGCTGGCAATCTCATTCTCACCTCGCAAAGCGGCGAGAACGTCACGGTCGAGAATCTCTCATCGCAGCCGGGACGCTTTGTAAAATCCGTCGAAACGCTGAACGGTGAGAAGTTCGCTCCGCTCGCGGAGTTCAAATTCGGCGGCACTATAGAAACCAGCGATGTTGCGGTCGTCACCATTAATGGCGTCAAGCGCGCTGTGACTGCTTCCTCCACATCTGCGAACGATGTGGCGAGCCGTGTTGCGGACGCAATCAATGCAAACGCAAGCCTCAACGGCTCCTTCATTGCAACCGCCGGAAGCGATGGTCTCGTCACGCTGCGCGGAAAGTCGTCCATGAAGGGGGAAATGATCGCCCTCGACGTGAAGTTTCTGGAAGCCAACCCAGCCTCGCCGTCCACGATCGGCCGCGGCGCGGGCGTTGACGCCGTAACCTATGACGGCGCCCTGCCCGTGGATGGTCAGACCGTGAAAGTGATCTCCAACGGTGTGACCAGTTACGGCTCACTTGAGCTGACCTCGACCACAGGCGCGCAAATTCGCATTGACGATCTCAACGGCGGCGCCACTGCGGCGAAATTCGGCTTGTCAGCGCAAGGCGAACCATCCGATCTGGTCGGCGGCACGCTGAACATTCTCGCGCAGGATGCGTCTGGACTCGCCTTGCGCGCCATCGATCTTGCGCTCGAAAAACTCAATCTGCGAACCGGCGAACTCGGCGCGTTCCAAAACACGCTCGAGGCCAAGATCAGCTTGCTCACCAGCGGCGGAGCCGACCTTGAAGCGGCGCGCTCGCGCATTCTTGACGCCGATTACGCGCGCGAGACCGTGCAATTGAGCAAAACCCAGATCCTGCAACAGGCGGCGACCGCAATGCTCGCGCAGGCCAATAGTCAGGCCCAGGTCGTGCTCAGCCTGCTCAAGTAATGGCCCATAAATTGCTAGCCGCAGAGGCAAGCGCCAATCAGGTCAGGTGAAATGGTCGACATCGTCAACACGCTGAACGCGGGCTCCGGCATCGACATCAAGTCGCTCGCCAAAAGCCTCGCCGACCAGTCGAAGGTCGCGCAGCAAACGATCATCGACAGCAAGACATCGACCCTTGAGATGAAAGTCTCGTCCGTCGGGAAGATCATTTCGGTCGTCAACACGTTCAACGACGCCCTCGTCGCTCTGGGCGACCCGCAAACTTTTCACCGCAGCCCGAACTCCAGCGACGCATCCAAGGTAAAGATCGAGTTTTCGGACGCCAAGCTCGCGCCAACCTTCAGCGGCAAAGTCGGCGTTGAGCAGCTCGCAACTGAGGCCTCGCTTCTGTTTCCTCCTATGACGAGCCTCGACGCCCCGCTGGCGGGCGCAGACGCAAACCGCACCCTGACGCTCAGGGCTGGCTCCGCCGCCGATCCCGGCGCGACCATCGCCACGATCGATCTGACGAACGTTAAAACCCTGCCGGCTCTGCGCGACCGCATCAACGAGATCCCCGGCTATCAAGCGACGATCATTCAGGGCGGCACGGCGTCCGCGCCGAAGTACTATCTCGGCGTGAAGGGCGGCATGGGCGAGTCGAGCTCCTTCTTCGCCTCGGTCACCACCGAGGTTGGCGGCGTCTCCAGTCCCGCGACTGCTGGCGGTCTTATTCTTGATGGCACGGAAGTCACGCGAAAAGGAACCAACGCGCTGATCTATGTCGACGGCGTGCTCGTGGAATCGTCCTCCAACGATTTCGCCAATGTTCTGCCGGGCGTGAAGATCACGGCTGCAGGCGTCACCTCCAGCGACGTCACCTTGTCGTCGAGCTACAACACCCAAGCGCTCAGCGATGCGCTCGCGACTGTCGTCTCGGGCTTCAACCTCATGTTGGAGACCGTGAAGACGGAGACCGCATTCAATCTTGATCCAAAGAAGCGCGGCGGGCTCGCGAACGATCCCTCGACAAAGGCGTTGATGGGAGAGCTGCGCCGCTTCACCACCCAGCAGATCGCCGGCTATGGCGAAAGTTCCGGAACGCTCGCGGAACTGGGCGTCATCACAAATCGCGACGGCAGCCTGAAGCTTGATGAGAACGTGTTCGCGCGCGCCCTGAAAGAAAAGCCTGAACTCGTGGAGTCGGTTCTCGCCTCAAAGCGTCAGGTTCTCGACACGCGTCTGTCCATAGCGGGCAGCACGAACCTCGCCCCGGGTAAGTACATCGTGGAGAAAACCGGCGTTAAGGCCTGGACGATCAACGGTCAGGCGGCCACGCTGACGACCGGCAAGCTCACCGCAAATGCAGGCACGCAGGCCGCTGGGCTGGAGTTGTCGTTGCCCCCCGGCGTCGAGAACGCTGCGCCGACTGGCTATAAGACGACCGTTTATTTCGGAAAAGGCATGGTTGAGCGCTTGCAAGATATGTTCGGGCAGCTGAAAAGCAGCCAATCAGCTTTGCAAAAAGTGTCGACCAATGCGAACAGGGAGTTGTCGGATTTAACAACGAAACAGGCGGATATCGACGCGAAAGCGAAAGCCGTCGAGCAGCGCTATCTGAAGCAATTCACGCTGATGAACTCAGTCGTCTCCGAATCCAACAACACGCGGACATCGCTTAAGACGTTCATCGACAGCTGGACGGCGGGACTGAAGGGCTGATCAGAGATTGATGACGAGCCGCACAAGATCAGGCGAGATCTTGCCGTGGGCCGCCATTGTGGCGCGCACATTCACCAAAGCGCTATCGACCGCAGTGGAGGCCGCCGACTGGCTGAATGGCGTCTCCTGCACAAGAGTGCGCGCCGTATTCAGGGTGCTCAAGGAGACGTTGAGGCCCAGCAGACTTGCAAAGGCGTGCGTTTCGTCGTTCGTCAATTTCTCGCGCAGGGTGCCGATTCTCGCGAGGGCCGCTTCTATTTTGCCGAGCACTTCGTGACGGCCGCGCGAGTTGGCGACGAAATCCGCCTGACTGGGCGCTCGCGTCTGATCCTTCACGCTTTGGCGCGCCACACTGCCCTCGAGCGAGGCCATAAGCTCCAGCGCCTCGCGCGCTTGCGCTTCAACGTCTTCCGACCAATTGCGATCATCGGCGGCGCGCTTGCCGTTGAAAACAAGTTTGGCGCGCAGCTCTTCCAGCTCGGCGCGTTGCTTTCGGGCGAGAAACACGTCGTCCACGCTCGCGCGCACACGCCCGATCACGCCGGCGTCGTGCGTCAATCTGTGGTGGTCCGCCTGAATGTCATGGGCGGCGCCGGTTTCCGCAACGGCCTTGGCGGGCAGCTCCACGGACGCCGACGGCGCGCTTGGCGCCAGATCGGCGCGCGCGGGACCTGCGCCGGCGGCGCCGGGAGCGGACCCTTCTGTGACTGGCCTGTTGAACATGGATCGAAACTCGAACCCTTCCTGACGCTACGAAAGACGGCCGGGGGCGAGAAAGCTTTAGCCCCTTGAGCAAAAAAAAACGCTCTTGCGGATTTTTTTTAAATGAGAGGGACGAAGCGGCTCCCATTTTTTGGCGCATGGGGGACGTGCGCGGCTTTCGCAAGCGCAAGGCTCGCGCTAGATTGAGCCGTTATCCACGAAGCAACGGATCATTCGTGTTTCCTGCTCGCTTGAGCGTCAGCATAGCCCCTGCTCTCCTCTGCGTCGGTCTGCTGACGTGGGCAGGCGCTCCTGCGAGCCAGGCGCAGACGGGGCCATCCGCCCCCAATCCAGCGGAAGCGATCAAGGCTGGCGATCTCCCCGAAGCCGGGCGCCAGGCGCGCCGGCGCGCCGAAGCAGGCGAAACCGAAAGCCAGTTCATGCTGTCGCTCTTTCTGTGGCACGGCGTCGCCATGCCGCAGAACTTCGAGGAGGCCATGCGCTGGGTGACGCTCGCGGCTGTTTCTGGCGAGCGTAAGGCGCTCAATGCGCGCAGCGCCATGCTCAAGACGCTTGAGCCGCAGGTCGCGCAGAAAAGCATGGACTGGGTGCGCACGCGCCTCATGCGCGAGGCGGAGGCCGGCGACAATGCCGCCCTGCTGCGGCTCGCGGTCTCCTATTCGCAAACCTTCGGCTTCGCCAATCCTCTGGAAGCCTATTTCTGGTCCAATCTTGCGGTCTCCAACGGACGTATTGAGGCGCGCAAGCAGCGCGACGCAATCCTTCCGCAGCTCAAACCCGCTGATCTTTTGAAAACACAGGAACGCGCGCGCGCATGGGATGAACGCTGGCGCGTCGAGGCGTCCGCGCAAGCGCTGGCCGAACCCGCCGCGCCGCAGCCGCGCGCCCTCAGCTCCGCTCCCGAGAGCGAGGCCGCCTCCGCCGACAGCGCTTCAGCCGACAATCCGCAGGGCGAAAGCCCGCAATCCGAAAACCCTCCATCCGTAAACCCAAATGCGCAACCTGCGCGGCCAGAAACGGCCGCCGCGGCGACGGATGCGAAAGAGCCCGGAGGAAAAGCACGTGAGTAGCGAACACAAGGGCAAGCACCCGCCGCAGTTCGTGTTCGAAATGATCGTGGCTGAAGCCGCGCGCGCTTATCTGCAGGACAAAGCCCCTGCGGAAGAAATCGCGCAGGATCTCGCGTCTCGATTTGCGCCTCATTACGACATCGAGGGCTTACAGGAAGACATACTGAAAGGCATTGAGCGCTTTCTCGTCTTCATCGACTCGGTCGAAATCTCCGACGTCGATCTCCTTCTCGCGCAATTCGTCTGGTATGTAGCGAATTACGAGAACCTCACGACGGCGCGCAAGAAGAAGAGCCTCTTCAACAATCCTCTCAAAGGGCGGCCAAAAGATCCCTCGCGCGTCTTCAACGCCGCTTCAGCGCTGAAATCCTACACCTACGCAATGGGCGCGCAGAAAGCGCCCATCCGGCCGCAAGAATGGACGCCTGAAGACGAGGTCGATTTCGAGATGATCTTCTCGCTTCTCTATCCGCGCGCAGAGGGCGAAGCCGCCGAGGACGAGCAGGAAGCCTAACGCCGGTCGGCCTCCGCACGGGCGGCGAGCGGTATCTGGTCGACGAAGGAGAACCAGCGCGAGATATCCGCGATCACGACGCCTCGGTTGCTTTCGACCAGCCCGAGCTGAATCAGGCGTTTGATCTTGCGACGGGCGGTCTCGCGCGGCAGGTTCATGAAATCCGCGACTGAGGAAATATTGGTCGCCGCAATATAGCCGCGCACGCCCATCTGCTGAATGCGCTCCGTGTTCAGATAGCCGATGCCGAGATAAAGAAGAGCTTCCTCCACATCGAGATCGAGCGTGCTGCGAATGCTGTCGATCGCAAGGAAGACGCCGCGCAGGGCCCGCAATTGCGCGACCTCAGGTCGCGATTCTCCGGCGGTTGGCGCAGCGGGGACGATCGATTGCGTTGCCAGCGTGGAGACCATGGTCCGAAACCTCTGCGAACCATCTAACTCCTGCTTGTGCCCCGCCGGCGTTCACGAATGTAACCGGGCGGAGGCGCGACCTTAACGCGAGCGGCAAAAAGCCTCGAGCTCCGCGAGGTAGGGATCGCCCAGAAAAACGTCTTGCTGGATGAGCGTATCCATTGTCACGCCAAAGCGGGACAACTGCTCCTGAAGACAGGCGCGGAAGGCAGGCGGAGCTTCAGCCCACACGCCGCGCGCCGCCATGCGCGCCTGCGCGGCGCGCTGACCTGTCTGCGCGGACGCGCGCTCCTGTTCGCATTCCCGGCGCAAGGCCTCGCGCTGGTTCGATTCGGCGACGGTTCGCGGCGGCCCGCCTTGCAGCAAAAGCGCACGGCCGCACGCGCCCTGCGCCGCGGCGGAGACCGCAAAGAACTGGAAGCCGCCCAACCCAAGCGCCAAAGCCAAAGGAAACGCGACCGCCTTCGCGCGCACACCGCGCGCGGCTCGCTTCAGAACCCCGGCAGGGCGGCGCGCGTTCACCATCGGTTAACCAGCTCTCTTCGGCATAACGGATGCAACAGGCTTGCGAATCTGGCACATTTTCATCATGAGCGCTGACGGGACCGCCCCACCACCCAACGCACACGCGGACGACGAACTCGCCGCGCGTTTGCGCGCGCTTGACGAAGAAATCTCCCGCTTGCGGGCGCTTGTGCGGTCCCAGGATGAAACGCTCGCCGACGTGAAGAACGAAAACGCCGCGCTGAAAGGCGGGCGCGCTTCTGCTCGCGCATCGCTCACGCCGGAAGAAATCGCCTTCGCCATGCGCCAGGGCATGGAAGCGGCCTGACCGTCACTCGGAAGGTTTCTGACTGCGCTTGCCGCTTTCCTTGGGCTTGCGCAGATTGACCACGCCCTGCTCGCTCTCGCGCAGCATGGACTTCAGATCGTCCATGTCTTCGAGATATTCGTCCATGGACTGATTGACGACCGCAGACGTGCTCGCTGAAGTCATGCGCGCACGCAGCTCCACGATCGTTTTATGCAATTGCGAGCGGTCGCGGCGCGCCGTCTCCAGAACGCCTTCGATATAGGCGCGCTCGGTGCGCTCCTTGGCGATGGTCTCTTCCCGCGCCTCGATCTGTTTGCGCAGCTCCCCCTCGCGCGTTTCGCGCTCTTTCTGCGAACGGGAGAGGGATTCCTGCAAACTGCCGATCCGTTCAGCCGCCTGCTGGTTAAGCCTGTCTTTGGTGACGAGTTTCTCGTTTAGATCGGCGATCTTCGTGCGCAGCTTGTCGTTATCGAGCTGCGCTTCCTTCAGCATGCGCAGATTGGATTCCACGTTGCGGTTGGATTCCGACAACTTCGCCGGAAGATCCTCAAGCTCGCGGACCCGCTTGTAGCTCGCCAATTGCTCTTCCGAGAGCTTGCGTGCTTCGGCGCGGCTCTGGCTGAGAAGCTCTTCGGACACACGCAGACGCGAATTCATCGCCGCCACTTTCGACTCGTAGGTCTGGACGGATTGCGCGTGCAAGGTCTCGGCGTTGATGAGCGCCTCACGCAACGCCTTGCTCTCGGTGAAGACGACCTGCGCCTCCGCGTCGAGCTTGCCGAATTTGGAGCGCAGATCGTCGAGCTCGGCGGAGGTCGCAAGCGCCTGACGGCGCATCTGATTGGCTTCAACGTTCAGAGCTTCGAAGGATTTGGCGAGCTGGTCGCGCTCGTCCACCTGATGCGCCAATTGCTCGCGCAGGAGAATCTTGTCGCTCGCGGCCTCCAGAAGCGCCTTTTCCTGCTCTTTCAGCTTGTCGCGGGCCGCGTTCAGCTCATTACGCAGCGATTCGACTTCAGCCTGCAATTGCTCAATCGCATAATCCTTTGAGCGGAGCTGCAGCGCCTTTTCGTTGTTGGTGTCGAGCAGGTCCTCGATGCGATCTTCGAGCTGACCGCAGCGGTCACGTAACTCACCAACAAGCCCGGTGAGTTCAGTGATCTTCTGTTCAGAACCCGAAAGCCCATCGCGCAAATGCACGATTTCGGCTTCGCGGTTCGACAGCGCCATCCGCGTGGCGTCTAGGCTGGTGTTGGTCTCATCCAGCAGGCGACGCTGGACGGCGAGATTTCCGGCGACCGTGTTGAAGTTCAGGAAGACCGAAGACAATTCCTGCGGCAGCAATTGCACGATGCGCGTCAGCTCGACGATCTTCTCGCAACGGACGCGCAGCTCCTCGTCATGGGAGCCCATCTGCTTCATCGTGTCGGCGATGGAGCGCGGCAGATCGTCTTCGAGCTCTACTGGCTTGCGCGCCGGAGCAGCCGCGGCCTGCGCCTGCGACGCGCGCTGAGCGGCGGCTTGCGCGTTCACATCGGCCTTGCCGCTTTCGCTCGCCACGGCGTCCTTGCGGGCCGGCTCGCTCTGCATCGAGTCCTTAAAGATTTTGAAGAAACTCGAGTTCGACACCATGATCGTGGTCCCTGCCGGACGCAGCGTCCGGATGACCTTTGGTATAATTCTTTTTGTTTATTCCAGCGATAGAAGATCGCGAGCGCGAAGCGCAAAAAATGCAGGCGCCAGAGGCATAATGTAATCTCCGCGATTACAAATCGACCAAAAGAAGGCCTTAAGCCTTCTTTTCCCATCCGCCGGACTCAGTCTGCTGCCAATAGGACAACGCGATCCCCTCGTCCTTGAGCGCTTTCCATTCCGCGCGGGCGGCGGCGAGCGCCTCCTCGTCGGCGCCGTCGAACAGAAGGATCACGCGCTCGTATCCGCGCCCCGCCTTCACAGCCGGTCCAGCTGCAGCGCCGTCAGCGCAAACGTGCAGATGCGCGTCGATAGGATCCTCCGCCGTCGTCGTGAGCCAGATCAGATGGCCTTCAGGATCGCCGTCGCGCGCGCATCCATGGGGAAGGAAGGCGTCGGGCGCATAGGTCCACAGGAGATCGTCGAGGGCGTGCATGCGCTCCTCGCGCGTCACCTGCACCACGACCCGCCAGTCGCGCTGAAGCGCGCGTTCGAGCAGGGTCGGCAAGACGCGCTCAAGCGGCTGCGTCTGCAGATGATAGAACCAGACTTCCATAATGCCCCTGTTTGCGGATGAGGTCAGTCAGTCGCTGGGTCCGACGAGGATGAAAGTGCGCTCCGTCTCGGTCCAGAAGACCGCGATGTCGCCTTCCCGGCCCGCGCGCCGCTCCGTTTTGCCGGCGACGAAAACGTCGCCGCGCTCGCGCGAGGCGCGCAGATAATCGGCCGCCTCGGCGGTGAGGCCGTGAATCGTTTTCTGCGCGCGCTCACGCGGCCATTTGAAGGCGGCCATCGTCGCCGCTTCCTGAATGAGGTAATAGCCCTCGCGCGCGCGCGAATCTGCGGCGCCAGGCGTTTGCGCCTCAAAGCGCAGGAAGCGATCGCCGCGGCAAAACAGGCGCGCATCGACGGAATAATCGCTCACAAGGTCGCGCGCTTCGCTGCCTGCGTCAGAAGGTCCGCGGCGCACGAGCACAGGACGCACGAATTCCGCCTTCAGCCCCGGCGCTGCTTTAATGAACCCTTCCATGAAGGCAGCGCAGGATGAGGCGGCGCGCGCAGGCCCGCCTGCGAACGCAAGGGCGGCGAGGCACGACAGGAACGCGACGCGCGCGCAACGCATGGATGATCCTTTCCGGAGAAGAGTCACTTCTCGTAATGGTCGGCGACGAGCCTGTCGAGCAGTCGCACGCCCCAGCCCGAACCCCACGATTGATTGATATCGTTCGCCGGCGAACTCATGCCCGTGCCGGCGATGTCGAGATGGGCCCAGGGCTTCTTGTTGACGAAGCGCTGAAGGAACTGCGCCGCCGTGATAGAGCCCGCGTGACGGCCGCCGACGTTCTTCATGTCGGCGAATTTCGACTCGAGCAGTTTGTCGTAGGCGGGGCCCAGCGGCATGCGCCAGACCTTTTCCCCCGTCGCCTTCCCGGCGGCGGCGATGCGTTCGGACAATTGATCGTCGTTGGAGAAGAGGCCCGCATGCTCCGTGCCAAGCGCGACGAGGATCGCGCCGGTGAGCGTCGCGAGATTGATCATGAACTGCGGATCATAGGCCGATTGCACCCGCCACAAGACGTCGGCGAGCACAAGCCGGCCCTCCGCATCCGTGTTGATGATCTCAACAGTCTGGCCCGACATTGTCTTTACGATGTCGCCGGGGCGCTGGGCCTTGCCGTCGGGCATGTTCTCCACAAGGCCGATGGCGCCGATGACGTTGACTTGCGCCTTGCGTGCGGCGAGCGCATGCATGAGGCCGACGACGCAGGCCGCGCCCGCCATGTCGCCCTTCATGTCCTCCATGCCGCCCGCAGGCTTGATGGAGATCCCGCCCGTGTCGAAGGTCACGCCCTTGCCGATGAAAGCGATGGGGCGCGCCTTGGCGCCCTTGACGCCCTTGGCGCCGTTCCAGCGCATCACCACCATGCGGCTTTCGTGGATGGAGCCCTGCCCCACGCCCAAAAGCGCGTTCATGCCCAGTTTGCGCATCGCCTTTTCGTCGAGGATTTCGACGACGACGCCGAGCTTTTCAAGCTCTCTGGCGCGGCGCGCGAATTCTTCCGGATAAAGCACGTTGGGCGGCTCGTTGACGAGATCGCGCGCGATCGTCACGCCCTGCGCGAGAGCCTCGCGCGCCCGCGCCGCGCGCCGCGCGTCGGTGGGGTCTGCGACGCCGACGCGCACGCTCATCGCGCCATCGGTCTGGTCGGCGTCATCCGCCTTCTTGGTCTTGTAGCGATCAAAGCGATAGGCGCGCAGACGCAGACCAAGCGCGAAATCGGCCGCAGCGTCCGACATGGAGCCCGACTCGCCGGGCGGATCGAAGACGATGTCAGCCGCGCCTTTCGCCCCAAGCTTGCCCATCACATATCCGCCCAGAGCGACATAGTCGCGCGGCTCGCCCTCGGCCTTTGCGGCGCAGCCGATCACCAGA
>Ga0315899_10004118_pt1 | contig 15731 bp, 19 predicted proteins | sample LakEriMetagenome_2_FD_203518 | JGI IMG/M metagenome (GOLD analysis project Ga0315899, IMG submission 203518) | Freshwater fungal communities from buoy surface, Lake Erie, Ohio, United States - Buoy 4 MA112 | ecosystem: Environmental > Aquatic > Freshwater > Lake | place: USA: Lake Erie, Ohio... | reverse complement strand
CTCCACAGCCTCTTCAAGAAGTTGTCGCCTCTCATCATTCACGTTTTCCATTCCCTCTGACTCCCACTGGGCTCTGATGAACTTGGAAATCATTGGCGCCAACTGTCGCGCTACTGGTTTGCCTTCACGCTCGTCTTTCTCATTGACCAGTTCATTTTCTTCTCGCGTGAGAGCCCATCCCATTTGACTTACTTTATACACATATACTCTCCTTTAGTTTTCATAAACTCTCCTTTATCATATCCGGCTATATGGGGCTGTCTATAGCCGTATTGCCTTTTATTGCCGTCTTGCAGGAGAACCGTTTATCTTAGTTTTCCGAGAACAGTTTATCTTAGTTTTCAACGGCGATAATTTGAACCAAGAAGCGTACTTAGGACCCAACGCAAAGTACGTTGGAGGTCTGGAATTTATCGAGGTTGTGCTCCGCTGGGAGGGCAGAAGCAACGGTACCCCCCTCAAAGTGACGTTGAGGGTCCTGAGCGCATAAGTAGCAAGCGCATCGTAGGTTGAGGTGCGCGCACTATCATTCAGTAAAGAATGTTCAAGTCTGTGGTTGTATCCTGTCATTAACTGTTCCACAAGACTATCCCTGATACAGGGAAACGCTTCTCTCTCTCCCTCTCTCCTCTCAAACAATCTCCCTTTCCCCCAAGGAGAACCGGAAGATATCGGAAAGAGAGGATCTCGGCCCCCACCCCGCGCCTAACCTTTTGTGCGGGTCAGCGTCAGGGGTCTGCAACTATGGCGACCTGGGAGGAGAAGGAGGAGGAGGAGGAGGAGGAGGAGGAGGAGGAGGAGGAGGAGGAGGAAGGAGGAGTCAATCAGTATCATTGAATATAGATCTATATTCAATGATACTGATTGCCTGTAAACAGTGAAAGCGATAGTCGAACACTTTTACTGTAAAAAGCGACGAAACAATCGATTCAATCCTCGTCCAAACCACTCAAAGTTCCTCCAATATTCTACCAAAATGGAAGACAGGTTCCCAAAAGATATAATATGCTCTCTATATGCTCTCTATCTTTGCAAAGATAGAATGTGTTCTCTCGATCGAATGTGTTCTCTTGACGGCAAGGGCCCGGTGAGGCTCGCCCGCGCGAGAGCTCGCCCTTCCGCTCCTCCCATTCTGTCATTCATTCATTCATGCATACACATGTGCTTGCGAACGAACAGCTGCGGCACTGAGCCCCACTCATCGTCTGGGTCAACCTCAACCTTACGCGCCAGCGGCCGCAAGCCCATGCCTGCATTCACCACATACTCCGTAACACTGCGGCACCTTTTGCTTGGAGCGCAGCCAAATTGGCGTATGCCTCATCATATATATCTGCTGTTGGTTGTGCTCGAAAGGACCGGCTCGTCGGAGCAGGCTCAAGCGAGAACTCGCGCGACTTCTCGGGCTGTACTCTCCCGCCCCTTTCCCATGAAAAAAGATGTGCAGTAGGCCACGCTGCGTGCGCACGTCAAACTTGAATGCAAAGTACAAAGGGAAGTTATCCATGAAATAGAAGAAAGAAGGAGGAGAGGAGACGAGTGGTTGAACACCAAGTTTACTTTGAGCATTTATTTTTATTCTCTTTTTATTGTGGGGTGATGTGGGTAGAGTTGGGTTGATGTTGGGTGCAGTGGTAAGTCAGGGGGCAAAAACGCAAAGCGTCTCTTCTAGCGCCTAGAGCCCTGTCGCACCGATGATGAAAGAATCGTCAAGTCGCCTTTTGTCGATCAAGTCTTGAACGGCGGCCTTGTGGTTTCACTGTTGCTTGAGCTCCGAAGGTGAGGGTGCTCAAGTAGGCTTACTCACCTGTGTTCGTGAGTGCTGTAGTCGGCTTCCCTGCGTTTAGCCTCAGGCCTCGGAGGACAAAGCTGTGCGCTGGCGCTTGAATGGACTGCGACCATTCTCGAACTCTGCCATGACACCGCTCCCAGGGACGATTGAGCCGCACTGGTACATTCCCACAACCCCTGCACCCTCGATTCCGGCGCCTCCGTTGGCCCTCTTCTTGCAGACGATCTCGTTGGAGGAGGCGTGCACTGCGCACATTGCCATCGGCAGCCGGGCTGCTGACGAATAGAGCGTCTGCGGATCGTACTGTCCAAACAACGACATCGCCATCGGGTGGTCGTTTTCTGCGCCGCTGCCCGCCCTGTGCTCCGCTGCGCCGCCCGCACCGTTGGGCTTGGGCCGTATGCCGCACCCGCGCTCCACGCAGGGACGGCATGCTGGCCGCTCCGCCTCAGAGCCGTCCCTTGCACGCATGTACAGCAAGGCCCTGTCTCCACACCAGCTGCAGTCGCCCGTGGCAGCAACGGGGTGCGGCATCGTCTGCCGCACTCGGAGGTTCCACACACACAAGCAGTTGGGGCCCGCCAAGGGTCGGAGTTTGCGACTTTTCCGCCGGTTCGCGTTCGCCCCACCTGCACAGGTGGGCAAGTCAGCGCGCGCTGGCGATGCAGCAGGCAAAGAGCCGTGCGGCCGAGCCCCGCATATGGCTTCGCCGCTGCGGTCGCCGTCGCACGTGACGCGGGGCGGCGTCTTTCGCGCCCGACCAGAACGTGCTCAAAGGTGTGCGTTGACGGGGGCGCCAAGATCGCATCGACCAGGTCGACGACTACTACTGCAACTGAGACGACGGCAGCGACGAGCCGGGCACGTCGGCCTGCGCGGGCATGCAAGCGCTGGAGGGCCCGAAGTTGAACATTGCTGGTGAAGGAGCGCATGTGCGACCAGCATGGACATGAAATGAAGCGACGGGAACGCGCGGCACTCGCGGCCACGCAGGAGCCAGAATCCACAGCGCACGCCCCAAATGGGGGTATCGCGTGGCGCTCTCTCCCTCTCCGCTCCTCGCTCGCCCTCACCTCGCCGCCCCCTCACCAAAAGGTTTGAACCCCAAAAAAAACAATAATGTGTTCGTATTTTTTTAAAAAACAAATTCCCAGAGGCCACGGAAAACCATTATCTTTCACGCCTCCCAGGTTTTTTTGCGAACAGAGCCATTCACACCAAAAAAGAAGCCAAAAAAGGAAGTTGACTATTTTTGGAAACACCAAACAAGTAATTCAAGACTACGACACAGTATTTGACAATTCGATTTCCTTCCGTAATCCATACTACGGATTACGCATTTCAGAATACCGGGCGTCCCGGGCCTGCACTTTGTGCCTTGGCACCGAGGCAGCGGGTGTCTCGGTGCCGCCGCCCCGGTCACCGGGGCGGCCGCAGACGAGCATAACCTGAATGTTGTTGACTGTGACGCGTCTGTCACTGGGGTACCCCAGCCGCCGGAGGCAAACGTGAAAGATAATGGTTTTCCGTGGCCTCCCCCGGGCCTGCTGGGAATTTGTTTTCCTACTATAGAAAAGGCCGGAAAAGTCGGAAACCTCGGAAAAATTGACATGGAGGGGTGAAAGAAGCGTTGAAAGAGACCCACTGCTGGGAATTTGTTTTTAATTAAAAAAACGAGCAGTGGGGCGATGGGGACGAAGAAGCGTGCGAAGAAGGAGGAGAGCTCTTCCTCGTCATCCTCCTCCTCCTCCTCGTCGTCGTCATCATCGTCATCATCCTCTTCGTCGTCGTCACCGTCCTCCTCGCGCCGGGGTTCGCCCGCGCCGCCTGGAAAGGCAGTGCCGGCGGCTGCGACGACGGGCGCGGACGATCTCGCTGCGCAGCGAGAGAGCAAGCGCCACAAAGTCGACCAAAAACAGGAGGCCGAAGGAAACGGCCACCGCACGGTGCCGGCCGAGGCGCCAGCCGCCCGCGTGCCACCCAGGACGACTCCTCTCTCGCTGCCGATTGCGTCCAAGCCCGCCCCAGCCCCTGCAAAGCCAGTCTCGGCCGCGGCCGCAAAGTACATGGCAAAGGTGCTCAAGGCACGGGAGGAGGAAGAGAAGGCGCGTCCAGACTTTGAAATGCGCGAGGAGCTTGTCCCTTCGGGGCACACGACGGCTGCGGGAGGCAGCTCAGACGACGACGAGCCCGCGTACGTGCCGGCGAAGGAACGCAAAACCCAGCTCATGCAGGAGATTGCCGGGAAGCGCGGAGTGCGTGCTGCAAGGGTGGTGGAAGATCAGCCGCAGGAGCAGGAGGTGGCAAAAAAGTCGCTGCTCGATGTCAAGGCCGAGTTGCTCAAGGAGGGCAAGCTGGAAGAGAACGTCCCAAAAAACGCCATAGAGGAGGACAAGGAGGTTCTGAAGGACCTGTCTGCCAAAAAGGCGCTCGTCTCTGTCAAGGAGCTTGCCAACGATGTGAAATACACAGAGCCCATGAAGACGGACTGGCGTCCCCCGAAGCACATTCGCGAGACAACAGAGGCAGAGCGCGAGAAACTGCGCCAAAAGTGGCACATCATTGCCGACGGCGAGGACATCCCCCCCCCCGTCAAGGACTTCAAGGACATGCGCTTTCCACCGCCAACGCTCGAGCTGCTCAAGAGCAAGGGCATCGCGCGTCCGACGCCCATCCAGGTGCAGGGGCTGCCAGTGGCGCTGAGCGGCCGCGACATGATCGGCATCACTTTCTCAAAAGTACTCTCTAGGCTTTACATAGTAAATATACTAGGACACTGACTTTTGAAAATGTGTGCCAGGCATTGCTTTCACGGGCTCGGGCAAGACTCTGGTCTTCTCGCTGCCCATGATCATGATCGCCCTCGAGCAAGAGCGCAAGATGCCGATTGTCAAGGGTGAAGGTCCCCTGGGGCTGTGCATCAATCCCTCGCGCGAGCTCGCTCGCCAGACGCATGACGTCATTTTAGAGCACACAGAAGCGCTCCGCAATGGCGGCTACCCCCCGGCACATATTCTCGAAAAGCACTCCTATAGTGAGTTTATATAGGAAATATAATGGGGCGCTGACTTTTGAGAATTTGTTCTAGCTCCGCTGCCTCCTCGCCATGGGCGGGATCGACATGCGTGAGCAGGCAGAGGCCACCAGCAATGGCGCACACATGTGCGTGGCCACGCCAGGCCGTCTAATGGACATGCTGGGCAAGAAGCGACTGTACATGCTGATCAAAAGTAGTCTCTGACTTGTTTAGTAAATGTATTCTGTGTGTGTGTGTGTGTGTGTGAGTGAGTGAGTGAGAGAGCTGGGCAAGAAGCGACTGTACATTCTGCTCAAAAGTAGTCTCTGACTTGTATAGTAAATCTAATGTGTGTGTGTGTGTGTGAGAGAGAGAGAGAGAGAGAGAGAGAGAGAGTGAGAGCAAGAAGCGACCGTACATGCTGCTCAAAAGTAGTCAAAGTAGTCTCTAGTGACTTGTATCGTAAATGTATTGAGAGAAAGAGAGAGAGAGAGAGAGAATGCTGGGCAAGAAGCGACTGTACATGCTCAAAAAAAATAGTCTCTATAGTGACCTTTAGAGAACACATTAGGAACACATTAGGAGCACAATCTATAGACTCATACATGCTCCAAAAAAAGTAGTCTCTAGTAGTGACTTGTTCAGTAAATTTATTGTGTGTGTGTGTGGGAGAGAGAGAGAGGGAGGGAGAGAGAGAGAGAGAGGGAGGGAGAGAGAGAGGTTGGAAAATATCTTGTAATGTACGTGCCTGGATCTTTGCCGCTTCCTGGCACATAGAGTGTGTTCCTAATGTGTTCCTAATGTGTTTTCAAAAGGTGTTTGGATCTTTGCCGCTACCTGGCGCTTGACGAGGCCGACCGCATGATCGACATGGGCTTCGAGGACGAGGTTCGTGAAATCCTCTCCTATTTTAAGGGCCAGCGTCAGACCGTGCTCTTCTCGGCCACCATGCCACAGCACATTATGAACTTCGCCAAGTCGGCCCTCGTCAAGCCCGTCCTTGTCAACGTGGGCCGCGCTGGGTTTGATTTTTGCTCTCTCTCAAAAAGTCATTCTAGAAGTACGTTCTAGCAAATGTGCTGATATAGAAAATATAAATATACTAGGGTCAGCGCTACTACTACTACTAACTACTACTATCACTATTAAATTACTAGGGTGCAGACTTTTAAGAATTCTTCCCCCCCCCCCCTTGCCTTCCCCCCGTTGCCAGCGCTACGAACCTCGACGTGATCCAGGAGGTGGAATATGTCAAGCAGGTCAGTGTTATTAGGTATCATTACTCTATACTACGTCTCTTTTGCTTCTACACTAGGTCTCTTTTTGCTGACATTGAAATGCAGGAGGCGCGGATCGTCTATCTCCTCGAGTGCCTCCAGAAGACGGCACCACCCGCCATCATTTTTTGCGAGAACAAGGCCGATGTCGATGATATCCACGAATACCTGCTGCTCAAGGGCGTGAATGCTGTGAGCAGCCACGGCGGTAAGTCGCAAGAGGACCGTGAATTTGCCATGAAAGCCTTCAAGACTGGCAGAGCTGATGTCATCATCGCCACAGACGTGGCGGCGAAAGGGCTGGACTTTCCGGACGTGCAGCACGTGATTAATTTTGACATGCCCAAGGAGATAGAGACCTATGTGCATCGCATCGGGCGCACGGGGCGGTGCGGAAAGACAGGCGTGGCGACAACCTTCATCAACAAAAACTGCTCAGAGGCCATCCTCCTGGATCTCAAGTTCCTTCTTTCTGAGGCGAAGCAACGGATCCCACCCGTGCTGATGCAGTTGGAAGATCCTGACGAAGATAGGCGCGCTGCCATGGCTCAGAGCGGCACTGCTCTTTCCACCATCACGGGTATCACGGAGATGAACAGGCGGACAATCTTCCGGGCGCAGCGCGAAAGCGCCGTGCAATCTCGCACTGGAGGCGGCAGCAACGATTACTAAGTTAGCACTAAGTTTAAATTCGTACTAAATTAGTACTAATCCACCAACCCGGAGGTTTAGTTTCACACGTTGCACACGTAGCAAACGTTGCGCTCCGTCATCGAGTTGCACAAGTTGCACTCAGTCATCTGAATACCGTCACGACAATACGTCTAGCGGTCGTCTCTCAAGTATGCTTGGGCGCGCCTAAAGCCTGCAACCCCCGATGGAGTAGTTCCTCATAAAGTCTCTCTCACTCTCTTGCTTACCGACCTTCAGTCACTTCTTGATTGTCAATAAAGTTCTCTCGCTCTCGCTCTCGCTCTCTCGCTCTCGCTCTCGCTGTGGCTCTCTCTCAATCTCAAAGAGCCTTGCACTCAGTCAACACGATAAATCTCAAAAGCCATACCGCATTGAGTACAGTGAAGCACTTCTACAACGGGTTTGCAAACCCGTTGTAGAAGTGCTTCACTGTACTCATACTGATTCTGGTGATATGTAAACACATTTACATGTCACCAGAATCAGTATGAACCGTTGGGGCGCTTTGCGTCTCGAGCATGCTGGTTGCCGCCGGGCTCATGTGGCACTCGGCCACGCTCGTCCTCAGCACAAATGCCATGGTGCCGGGCGCTGCGGCCCTGTGGATGAGCGTCGCAGCCACTGAGCAGATATTGAAGAGCGGAGAGGGTCCCACTCGCATCATTATCTGTGTCATTATTATTCTTTTCTATTTTATATTGAAGAGCGAGAGCGGGTCCCACTCGCGCGGGTCAGGCGGAATTCGATAGTGGCCTGTAGCAAGATCCTTCCATTCTGCGCGTTCGTTGGGTGCCAGCTGCACCGGGCGCTGCCCCACCCCGCATCCCACCACCTGTGCCATGGGCCAGTCGAGGGCATGAACCGACAGACTATGCACGCACTCATCCCCCCGCGGCACAAGTGCGCCCGGGGTGCGCAGCATGTGCGGAGGAGGGAAGACAGACGCGCGTGTGGGTGCAGAGTCCGGGTTTAAGACGACGAGCGTGTCCCACTCCTCATGCGTTCCGCTCTCCCACACACCCATGTGGCTTGTATCACTTGTGCCCGCGCTGCCAAACGGCAAGGTACGTGCTGTGGTGTGGCTCCAGCGGCAACACAGACACTGCGGCCTGTCCCATTGCCGCACCGCATCATGCGAGTGACCTGACCCGGTGTCCTGTGACCCAGTGTGGTGTCCTGACCCATCATATGCAGGCCTTTGTGATTCCGCAGCGCCATCACGTAATATAGAGGCAGCTGATCGATAGACCCCAAGCACAAGAAGTGAGCCTCCTGGCTCTTCGTCGCTTGTCCCATACTGGAGGTAAAGGGGGAAGCGGCAGGAGTGTATGGACAAGAACCACCATCGACATAGCTCCATAAGCGATGTGTGGACTCCCGTCGAGGGACAGGGGCTTGTCAGATCCATCAGCACAGCCCGGAAGCCCAGGTATCGGAGGATGACGGCACACTCAGTAGCACCAATGGGGATGGTCTTGCCCAGCAGCCGCCCTCCGCCAAAGTAGGCTGCCCCTGCCTCATCGAAGCCCTCTGCCCATGCGCTCTCCAGCAGCACCTGAATGCCGGAGACGGACGGAACAAGGTGTTCCCACACTTGCATCCCGCCGCGCAATACCAGGGGTCGCAGGTTGGGTGAGGGATGAGCCTGGTCCGATTCGAATCTGACGCCATGCGCAGGATGAGGCGGCAGTAAGTTCGTGACAAAGGCTGATCTTCGCGGCTTAGTAGCGGCCTTTGTCAAGGCCTCGAGCTCAGTGGGCGCCTGTTGGGCTTGTGCTTGGTTGCCTTGGTGGGCTTGGGTGGCTGGGTGGGCTTGTGATTGGGCCAGTATCGGGAAGAGAAAGGTGATTGAGTGCAGCAGCGATGATATCGCCCGATACTCTCTCTGCCACACAGCAGTATCTTTTGCCTGTCTCTCCAGCTCGCGCCAGGGTCGCTTTACCCCCTGAAAGCCCACGGGGACTGACACGGAACATGCTCCATTTGTTGCCATCCGACTCAGCACGTCTTCAACAGGACTGTGCTCATCAGTGTACCACCACAAGGCGGCAGCAACGATGCGCCATGCGCGACACAGCGCCACTTGATTGGCAGCCGCATGGTTGCAAGTCTCCTGCTCGTCTCCCTCGGTGAACGCAGAACGGCAGCAAGCCAGCATGGCCACTTCTTGGCGATGCCGCATGGCATTCCCGAAGCGATAGCGCAAGACACAGACGCTCCACCACACGGAGGCGTCGGACGTGACTTGTGCCCCTGTTCTGCAGGCGAGTGCAAGGCGGGAGAGCTCCACAGGCGACAGCAGCGTTGCTAGTCCGCTCGCAAACACATCAGAGCGCAGCAGCGCCTCCAGCCCGCTCTCCTTCCGCCTCCCTCCCTCCTCTCTTCCCACGCGGCCCGACCTCGCACAAACAAACTGCGAAAGCCTGTGCGCGGCACCAGCTACAAGCTTCCACACAGTGGAACCACCGGCGCGTGAGAGCAACTCTTCCGTGGCCACTTCATCACGCCCATCCACCCCTGCACCCTCACACAGGCTGCCGTTGCCAGTGCCATGACGCAATGGCACCATTGCGTAGCAAACCAAATTCCCAGCAGGGGGAGGCCACGGGGAACCATTTCACTTTTGCCTTCCTGGGGCTAAATTTACCCTGTAGCCACCGTTACTGAATACTGAATACCGTTACCGCGCCCCTATGCAGCACAAGCACAAGCCTGAGAACGCTCCCTCTCGCACTCCCCTTCTGCTCCCCCTCCTTCTTTCCCACAATCTCCCTATCCCCCGCGTTCGCTAGTGCGTGATGAGCGGACTCATCCACACAGGCCTCGGCTCGTCGTTTCTCATAGCACATGTCCTCCACTCTCCTCCTCCCCCCCCCGCGAACAGCTTTGTAATAGGTCCTGCAGTAATAAACACACACGTTACCCCGGGCCACGAACTAAACCCTCAAAGTCACAAAGTACCAAAGCGTTCTTAATCCGGGACTGTCAGGAATGGTGCGCGTCTCCGACGTTAATCACTCGACAGAGTCGGCAGGGACAATGCCCCCCTACAATGCCATGTCTGCTTCGCATATTTATAATAAACAGTGGGAACGTCCCAACGTATCCATCCCCACACATACGCATGGAACGAGCCCAAACTGCGGGTGGCCGATTCACCACAAAGAGTGGATATTAATCTCCACGCGGGACCATCATAGGTCTCCATTTCGTCGAGCGGCCCCTTTGAGGCCACCTTGCGAAATTTTCTCCCCTCCCCCCCCCATCCCCCACCGCACCCACTTGTGTAGAGGATACTAAATTGAGTACCAATAAACAACACTCTCTCTGCCTGCATTGTAACACCTTGCCTGCATTGTAGGAGTGAGAGAAGGGGTGATTGCTCCGTTCTGTCATTCGTAACTGATGACAGCTTCAAGACCGTCTGGCAAATGAAATGGGTCATTACCATCACCCTGCCTCAATCCGAGTCAATTATCTCCACCACGAGTGAACGGTATTCAGCACCTTTGTGCTTGGGGCTGAACACAAAAGTGGACATTGAAGGGTGAGAAGGGGAAACCCGGATTGAGAGCCCTGCCAACTTCGATGACGATGGTTATTCTTCCGCCACATGTCCTCGGCCCGAAGTACGAGCCTGCGACGCCAGAGGCCCCGTAACTCACAAGGGTTCCGGATAGGGAAGAGCCAGGGAAACCTGAGCAATGACACCCGACGTGGCCGGTGTCATCTCCTTGTATCGGTTTATGGCCCCTGTGGATGACAACGTTACCACGAACACAAAGCACCAAAGCACCAAAAAAGCTCACTGAGGAAATAAATACTCCAAAGTCCAAAGGATGGGGGGTACCCCCACTGACTGAGACCCCCACTGACTGAGATGAGTTGGAAGATCGGCGTGCCGCTGCGACACTGACAGACGCGTTACAGTCAACAACATTCAGGTTATACTCGTCTGCTGCCGCCCCAGTGACCGGGGCGACGGCAACGAGACACCAGCTGCCTCGGTGACAAGGCACAAAGTGCAGGCCCGGCACGTCCGGTATTCTGAAATACGTAATCAGTAGTAGGTCATTTTTGCGGAAGGAAATCGAATTGTCAAATACTGTGTCGTAGTCTTGAATTGCTTGGTGTTTCCAAAAATAGTCAACTTCCTTTTTTGGCTGATTTTTTGGTGTGAATGGCTCTGTTCGCAAAAAAACCTGGCTGCCGGAAAAGTCACGTGTTTTTGCGCTACGGATAATGGGGTTTCCACAAGAATCCTAAACGGTGCGATTTAATTCGGAGCCTAATGTTAGTGTGGGATAGTCCCCGGCGTGAGGGAGTACTCCCCGCCGGGGATATTCGGGGGAATTGGAACGTGACATTGGTCCCGACGGACGTGTAGCCGGGACTCGGCACGGACCCTGGTCTGAAGAGACGCGAGTTGGAGAGATGGAGGGTCCGTGGATGACGCAGTACGTAGGACTTAGTCCCATGAGTTGGATGGGCGTGGATGACGTGACCTAGGCTGATCTGGTGTAAATCCTGCTCGGTCAGGACGAAATCGGGAGATTTCGTCCACAGCCCCCTTGACGGGCTCGAAAGGGGCGCCTGGTCTTAGAAGGGTCAAGATTACTACAGAGGAGGCCAGGAGTTTATAAGACCAAGGGTTCGGGACTCGGAAGCTTGGGAACCTTCAGATGAGTGCTCGTGCGTGTGTGGTGCGTGAGGCGACGGTGCTGCAGGAGCCTCTTGCGTGTGGGAGAACGCGCGTGTTGGAGGCGACGCGTGAAGCAACTGTGGTGCATGTGTATAATACATCGATGAAATCCAAAGTGAGAGTCGTAATAGAGAGAAGCAGAGTGCTCTCAACGGCGCAGCGCACCGGGCTCTTCCGAGGAGGATAGGTCACCTGCTCCGTGTGTAGCGGGACTAACACTAAATGGTACAAAAGCGTTTCCCTTTCAGCTAAACGTTCGGTATTCACCCCAGTTGGACTCGCGCACTGAGTAGTATAGGAGAAACTGCATTTTCCGTAAAATTCGAAAGTTCAAGAGAAAAGAGATTCGAAGATGGCGTGATTTCATGGGTGCGACAAGCGCACGTGCATGTGTTACGAGATGGCACCCTTCCGAATGCCACTGGATCGAGACACAGAACGCTGCCCGCGCACGCGGGTGTTGGCGGTCATCACACGACGGTCGACTCACTGTTCTTTATTGCGTACCCACAAACCCGGGTCCCCGCTCCTTCTGTGCGGCCCGTGCGATGACTGCGCCCGTTCCTCACAACCCATGGGTCGACTGCTCTAAAAGAGAGCCTTCCCAGTTCCCCAAGTTCACGAACCCCAACCCAATAATCCCGAGATCCCAAATTTCTAGACCCCGGAATGTCATCTCTGACATTACCCTCTTCCACGTCTCGTCGTCCTCGTCGAGACATGACCCATCTAGAACCCATGTATAACCTAAAGGCTACAATACCTGGCAACAGCTGCTAGTTGCAACACTCCTCAGGTCGTCCATAGAGGTCCACTAGGAATCTCAATCCGCAAGCTAACGTAAGTTGCAAACCAAAATCACATATATCTAACAAGAATTTTGATTGTGAGACAGAGTAAAGTAACCATGTGAGTGAGAGTATTAAAACATATATCATATCCACAGTACACGTTTATAATTACAGAAATTAAATATATATATCTAACTCCTATACTCCAAGCTATACGTCACGTCCATACGTATACTACGAAGACATACCTTATATGATCCTCCACTATATCCCTTATGTGTATACGCCCACCGTGAATTCGCAGCAATACTAACACAATCCTCCCTCAACCAAACGAACTCATAAAAACGTTGGCGTTAAAAATGTGATGACAATATACCATAAAATAAGTCACTCTGGTTGACAGTCAAGGTGGTACGGTATCGTTACTATCGTTGACTTTAACTGAAGTGTCTTTCCATTAACGTTTGTCATCCATCAACACTCACATGTATAAAAATCCTACAATTAATCAGTATAGAAGCTACTCCTATTCAGATGTCCAAAAGAGACCCCTATCATATGTACTCCCAACTGTCTGAGCTCAGCCAAGCTCAGGTCGACAGATAAACCCTCGGGCAGTGCTCTCTCGAGTACGACCCCGATACAGGCCTTTACTCTGTGTGACTTCGAGTTTGTCATGAACGTCACGGTGTCTTGTATTAGTACGGCCGACCGTTACTCGTAGATTAGTACTGGGACACATTTATGACGAACAGACGCAGCTCTTGGAACGCCCCCCTCCCACTTCGCGCATCTTGTCCAGTAACGGATCGCGCGAGAGCTCAAAGATCTCGCGTTCCCTGCTGGAGCAGATCATCGGATCGCGCGGGCGTGTAGCAAGGCTGCAGGCTTGCGTTCCGGTGGTTCCTTGGGTCAAGACAGGTTTATTCGCCCGGCGTTCAGCTCACGCACGGACTGATTGAGCTCCTCAGCGTGCATTCTCTGCACAATAGACAACGAAGGTGTGCTTGTGTTCGACACAGGTGCGACCAATCTGTTCCTTATTGTTCAGACGTGGACTGTTCCGGACCGTTGGATTTTTCCTAGAATCGAAGGTGGTTGAGCATGTCAACAAACGAGAAGTCAAATGGAGGATTTCATTCTTTGAAAGTGAGCAAGTTCGACCATTCCTCTACATAGCCTCGCGTTACGCGCTGGAGGGAATGGGAGGTCAAGTTGAGGTACGCTTTCGGGTAGGCTTATCCTCTCTTAGCCAATCAGACCTCCGAGTCTTTGGACCCTTCGAAGTATTGGTGGGGTCTGACCTGGAACGCCCTTCTTGATTTTGATAATTTCAACCAGGAACAGGAGCAAAAGCTCTACGTTGACTTTCAGAAAGCCCAATACTCCTTGTTGCATGTTTTGTCTGAGAATTTCGGCATGCATGACAAACATATTATCGCAGAACACGATCCTGTTCAGCTTGTGGAGAAACTCAAGGTCAAGCACACGGTCGAACCGTGTGGGACAGTGATCTCGAGGAGTGCTTGCGAGTTGTTGGTTTGCGATGACATTCCAGCGGCAGTGAAGTGTGCCTCAGTCTCCCGGTGGCTCCCGGTGGGCCTGTAGAAAAAGAAGACGCAAAAACTCGCCATGCATGCAGGTGGATGAATTTAGAACTCCGAGTCTTTGTAACTTTGTGAGTGTTGAGTTTCGTGGTAACGTAATCGTCTACAGGGCCCAGAAAGCGATTCAGGGAGATGATTGCAGCCCACGGCGGAGTCCCAACCCCCCATCCGAGTCCTGCCCTGCCTACATTGTACGAGTGAGAAGGGGAAACCCTGATGGAGATCTCCGAAACGCTTCGATGAAATGGTTATACTTCTGCCACGCGTCCTCGGTCTGAAGCACGAGCGACAGCAGAGGCCCCGTAACTCGCAAGAGTTCCTGATAGGAGCTAGCAAGGGGAAACCTAGGTCATGACGGCACAGAGAAAATGTGTACGTTGCTGCAGGGGGTATGTTGTGGTTTTTGTCATTGGTAAGGTTTGGCGAATCGTTCCATGCGTATACAAGATTTATACGTTGGACCGTTTCCAATTCCACGGTGTATTTAAGAATATGATGATGATGATGATGTCTTTTATTTGTTCTTGCAGAAACAAAATTTAGGATCCAAGCTCCATATATACCTTTAGGAAGGTACGTACCCTAAGAGTCTGTTTAGAGGGCCTAGCACTAATGATATGAAAAAGTAGGATGGTCCTAGCCACTCCTGGCCCACTCCTCACACCACATCCTATTCGGTTTTCGGGGGGAGGAGGGGGGTAGGGATGTATGTTGTGAGGGAGAGGTGTGTGTTTTCTGTATGTTGGCTAGGGTATCCAGTGTCCTTTGGGTCTAGATTGTTTTTGTTTGGTTTTCGACCTGGATCTTGGTTTCCTGTATTTCTTAAGAAAAAATCTCGTGATTAGGGCAGCCGGTGGCTTTTGGATCTAGTATTCTTTTGTTTTTTATCTGATCCTGATTTCGGTTTCTTGTATTTCTTTGGTGTATCTATGTGTGGTGTCGTTGTAGCATATCTCTCTATTGTTGTAAGATCTATAATTGTAGGGGGGGATTGTCCCTGCAGACTTTGTCCAGTGAGGAACGTCTGAGACGCGCACCACTCCGGACAGTCCTGGGGACACACCACATCAGTCGAAGCTTCCCCCTCCCCCCGCAGAGCATGCCAGCCAGCCCCGCCGCCGCCTCAGCGGCCCTCAGACCCCGCGACACACGCACACCCAGCCGCGTCCAAGCGGCCGTGCAATCAAACACCACACGCGCACGCAGCACGCTGTGTGGGCGTCCCCACAGCCGCGCAGTGACCGCCTCCATCACATGCGGGTCTCATTTTGGACGGAAATAGATTCCGTGGGGTTCCCCCCCCCCGAGAGCCGACCCCGGCGTCCGCGGCCCGCCGCCGCGGCCGAGCGGCGACGCCCGGGCAGACCCCCACGCCGCCTCCCGGGACCGCCCCCGGCCCATCGACCCGCCATCGTCTTTCACCATTTAGCTAGCAAGTGTGTGTGTTTATTACTGCAGGACCTATTACAAAGCTGTTCGCGGGGGGGGGAGGAGGAGAGTGGAGGACATGTGCTATGATATACGACGAGCAGAGGCCTGTGTGGATGAGTCAGCTCATCACGCACTAGCGAACGCGGGGGGTAGGGAGATTGTGGGAAAGAAGGAGGGGGAGCAAGAGTCTGTGCACGTGTGCGGCAGTTGTGAATATCCACGGTGGAGCACCCCATTAAGATACCCTTCATGGTGGTGGGTTTTCCAAAGGCTCCTTGCATCGTATGAGAGGGATTGGTGTGTCTCAGGATCTCCTCAGGGTGTTTGGCAGCGCTTCTTTGCGCTCCAGTATCGAGAACTGCACCAACGTTTGGGTTATTCAAAACACATTGTATAGGGTACATGTGAACTATGGAATT
>Ga0315899_10004116_pt1 | contig 15732 bp, 19 predicted proteins | sample LakEriMetagenome_2_FD_203518 | JGI IMG/M metagenome (GOLD analysis project Ga0315899, IMG submission 203518) | Freshwater fungal communities from buoy surface, Lake Erie, Ohio, United States - Buoy 4 MA112 | ecosystem: Environmental > Aquatic > Freshwater > Lake | place: USA: Lake Erie, Ohio... | reverse complement strand
TATATATATATATATATATATATATATATATTGCTTACCTGCGAGGCATCAGGGAGGCGGCCGTTGGGGGGCACGCGAGTCGGTTGGGCGTCGTCCTTGCGGCCGAACCTGAAGGGAATCTTCGGGCCCCTGCGTCGGATTAGGCTTAGTTGAGTTTAAGTTTGGTAGAATGTGTTCTCTATTGAATGTGTTCTCTACTGTGTAGGATTAGGCTTAGTTGAGTTTAAGTTTTAAGTTTGTAGGTTTAGGTTCAGGTTTGTAGGTTTAGGTTTAGGTTTAGGTTTAGGTTTAGGTTTAGGTTTAGTTAAGTTTGAAGGTTTAGGTTGAGGTTTGTAGGTTTAGGTTGAGGTTTGGTTAAGTTTGTAGGTTTAGAATAAATTAGCAAGGAATGCAAAAGAAAAAATCAAAAAATTAAATGGCTCATACGCATACCCAAGGAATTCAATGCCGCAGCAGCCAGCAAAGGCCCACAAATCCGCCAGCGAAATCTCTGGGTGGTTCTGCGTTATGAATAGGGTTTAGGGTAGTTTGTAGTAGTTAGTTGAACTAAACCTGTATCTCTGGGTGGTTCTGCGTTATGAATAGGGTTTAGGGTAGTTTGTAGTAGTTAGTTGAACTAAACCTGTATCTCTTGGTGGTTCTGCGTTATGAATAGGGTTTAGGGTAGTTTGTAGTAGTTAGTTGAACTAAACCTGTATCTCTGGGTGGTTCTGCGTTATGAATAGGGTTTAGGGTAGTTTGTAGTAGTTAGTTGAACTAAACCTGTATCTCTGGGTGGTTCTGCGTTATGAATAGGGTTTAGGGTTCAGGGTTCAGGGTTTAGGGTCTAAGTTCTGTGTGCGTGCGTTAGTGGTGTGGAGTGTTACTATTATTAGGGTTTAGGGTTTAGGGTTTAGGGTTGAGGGTTTAGGGTTTAGGGTTTAGGGTCTAGAGTTCTGTGTGCGTGCGTTAGTGGTGTGGAGTGTTACTATTATTAGGGTTTAGGGTTTAGGGTTTAGGGTTTAGGGTTGAGGGTTTAGGGTTGAGGGTTGAGGGTTTAGGGTTTAGGGTTTTAGGGTTTTAGGGTTGTGCGTGCGTGCGTTTGTGGTATCTAGTGTTACTATTTTTATTATTTAGTTGCTATATTGTTGTTTAGTTCATTACTTTTAGTTACTATATTGTTATTTAGTTATTAATATTACGATTTAGTGTTTTTCCGACAGCGAAATCTCTGGGTGGTTATGTTTTTTGGATTAAATTCAATCCAATGCCGCAGCAGCTGGTGACGCCCTGAAGAACCGTTATGGAATAGTTCCCAATAAACTCTCTCTCTCTCTCTCTCTCTCTCTCTCGTGTTAGTAATGAGAGGGCCATTCTAGAAAATGCAGCGTTTCTAGAAAATGCATTTTCTAGAATTGGCCCCCTCATTACTAATACAAATTAACATATGCAGTGAAATCTCCGGCTCTGCGGGCCGCGCGCGCGATGATGAGAGGCGATGTTGCTCACTTTGTATATTAATACACATACACATGCATGTATAATAGATAATATACACACTCACACACAACCACACACACACACACACACACATGTTGCTCACTTTGGCGACGGGGAGCATAAGGTCCTTGAGGATGTGCAAGCCCTTGTTGGCCTCGTCATCCACTTGCGGCTTCCACCGCATAGTCGCGCCTGCATATGTATGTATATGTATATATGTATATACGTGTGTGTGTGTGTATGTGTGTGTACATACATATCTACATGCATACAACATACTCACGTATGATGTACACAAGCACTCTCTCACACACAAATAGCGTCTCTCTCTCTCTCTCCCCCCCCCCCCCTCGCACGCGCTCTCGCTCTTTTTCTCTCTCTCTCGCGCGCGCTCTATCTCTCAACCCCTTCGACGACAGCAAAGCACGGTTTAGGGTAGGTTTAGATTTTGGGTACATGGTCCAGCGTTTAGGAGCGAGGGTAAGGACAACAGCAAAGCACGAGCACACGGCGCACCGTTGCAGCCCCCTGATTTGTCGCTCTTGTCGTAGGTGCCAGCCGCGTGCCACGCCATCCTCATCGCGATGGGGCAGGCGTTCGCCTGCGCCAGGCGCGCGCGCAAGTCAAGGTGGCGGCTGCAGGGCAGCCACGGCCACGAGCACAGCACCTTCTGGTTGATGAGCTGGCGCCGGATCTCGCTCTTGAGCGCGTCCACATTGACGTCCGGGCGGTCCATACCATCGGGATCTGCCATTCTTCCACGTTTGGTACGTACAAAGTAGTAAAACAAAGTTCGTTACCTAAGTTTCGAAGTTTGCATTACAAAGAGTGGAGAGATGCTCGCACACGAGGCGGCTCTCCTCTTACTGCTCCTGCACGCCACGTCTGCGGCGCCCCCCCGGGAGGCGACGGTTTGCATGAACCACAAAGGTGGGTGCGGGCCGTCTCTGCCGCGCCGTGCCCACATGCGACACCAACCCTGTCCCTCGCCGCACATCGCGTAGACACAGCGGGCACCTCTAAACACACCCTGTTCCGTGCCTTTGCCGTGCTGGCAGACTGCCCCGCAGGGAACTTTTGCAAGGTGACAGAATGCGATTCAAACGAAGGCTGGCCCTACGTCTGCGGGATTTGTATGCCGTGTGCCGCGTGCGGGTGCGACGCCCATTCGTCCTCGGGCTTATGCCCGACCGAACGGTGTCCCGGCTCGCCATTTCTGGTCCGACACGCCCGCGCGCATCGCTGGCTCCCCGCTCTCCACGCCCCATTTGCACAAAGCATGCATGCGCCCACATCTCGTGTGCTTGCACGGGCTGGTGCGTCCTACCCCCCTGCTTCCACTCATTCGGCGTCTGGGCGGCAGCGCCTGGGAAAGCTCGCAGGGACCTTCTATTCGGCAGTCCGCAAGGAAAAGTGGCAGGGCGACGTGTGCGTCACAAAGCTCACGGTCAGCGGCTCCTGGTTCTGGATGGCGTCGTTTCGTGTGGCCCAGAGTCTGTTCGCTATGTCCCCAGCGATGCTCCCACCCGACGTGGACGACAACCCCAGTTTGTGCGACTTTCCAGACGCGCTCGGGCCTGTGGACGGGAAGATCGAACAGGTTGAAAGCACGAGGCCGGATGCATTTGCGACCCTCAAGTTTACATACGTCACCGGCCTGCCCATGGGCCTGGAGCGCATCGTTACCCTCTTTGATGATTGCCCCAACGGCCTCATCATCCATTTCGAGGCCATCCCGTGGGTCGCACGTGGCTATACCCAAACGGTGGGCGTAGCACCGCCCCGCTACTCGTACGAATCTGGCGACAGAATGTGTTCACGATGTATTTACCCGTCATCGGGCTACAGGTTCAATCAAAATCTCGCGTCAGGAGTGGTGAAAGTAGCCTTCGAAGGGCCAGCGGGTACCGCAGACCACCTCCCCGGGTACCGCAGATTGTCGGGAACCTACACGGGCTTTTTTAGTTTTGGCAGCACACGTCGTAGGTCAGTTGCAAGCTATCTGTACCAGTGCCCATTGAACGTCGAGCCTGTCCTGACCGAATAGTGCCTGTGTTCCTTGCGTGCAGTGAGAGCGATCTTGGGCAGTACGCGGCGTTGATGTGCAACACGACCTTTCGATTTGAACACGGTTTGCATGGCTTCATCGGGTTCGAGCAATATACCTGGGGCTGTCGGGTGAGGATTCCGTATGATCGAAATTGCAAAACGTCAGTGACGCGGAGATCTGAGGGCCGCGAGGTCGAACATGACATTCGGGCACAGGCTACTTCGATAGTGAATTCCAAAAATGGCAGTGCTGGTTTGGGGCGAGGGAGCCCAACCGTGGTGCATCAGAGCATAAGGCGCATCGGACAGGGGCCTTTGGGGCTCTTGTCGGCACGTGCCCGAGAACGTGAGCGGCCAAGTCAAGTCGACTTAGTGGAACCAGATGTTTACCACCAGAGCAGAGCACACACAATCAAACACAATACTTGTCCTGCGGGAGAGTTTGCCAAAGGGGATCCCAACCAGCCGGATCTGATCATTGGTTGTGAGCATTGTCCAGCGGGTAGATATTCGGATTTACCGGCTGCAACGGTGCATTTTGTTTCTCATTTTGCTGACGTGTGCCTTGTCTGGTTCTGCGCTGCCCAGCGTGCGATGGCATATGACGTGGTCGTGTGTATGATGTGCACGAGAACAGACGTGTTTCGCGTGTCCAGCCGGATTTACAAACGATAAGAACGCCTCAGCTTCGCTTTCCGACTGCTGTATACAACAACAAGATGTTGGGCTCTATAATGATCGTTCCCAAACGTCGTTCAATCACTTTGGTATGAGCGTGTCTGATTGCTCAAGATATGTGCTTTCTGATGGACCCGTGCCGCAATCCTGTGACTGGATTATCCCTTTACAGGATTTCATCGAGATGCAACCATTTTTCACAACGCAACCATTTTTGGCACATATTTTACCTGCCCCGAAGGACAGCAGTATCCATCTGCAAGCTGCCGTGAATCTAAGCAGTCCATTTCCACTGCGCCTAATGGCACCGACGTCAAAGGAAGGCAAAGCAAGCCAAGCGACGTGGTTTGCTCTGATGTTAGATTCGTCGTTCAGCCGGTGAGGAATGATCTTCTGCCCGATGCTGGTCTTGCTTCCATTGAAAAGATGAAAGAAGGGGACATCCTTACCTGCCTTGTGACTGCTACTGCTCGCAAGCTCGTTCGCAGGCGCCCCTGGAATCTGCAAGCACCTTTCAACTTGTTTGTTGTCTGAGTCTGTGTACCTGTGACAATCAAAGAGCGCTACTTGACAAGGACTTCACTGTGTGCGCAGACCATCGGCAAAAATGCCATTTCTGCAGTGCTTGCCATCGACTTCTGGTGCGCGTCCTGCTTCATGGATTTAGGTCCAGGCGACTTTGTGAACTTGAGCATTTACCGACTCGATGACACTGACCAGGTATGCTTCTGATTGTTGCCGTTTATCTTTTTTTATGGTTGCCGTTTATATCTTTTTTGACATACATCGGCTCACGCGCGCGCTGACATCTGTTACATATGCAGTTGCCAGCTGAACTCATATCTCAAGATACACGACAGCCTTCCAGCGATGAGCATGACTTTGTAGGGGTGAATACTCCGTCGGATTTTTCGAAGAAATTCAATTTCCCGTTGCTCCACTTTAACAGCACTTCCAATAACATCACTGTCCCTACCACGAATCTCGCAGAACGGCTCTATTTCATAACATCACAAGTGCCGATCAACCACACTTTGTCCGCTTTCAATGATGAGACTGAAACACAGCACTCCCAGTATGCCTGTGACTATGAAGACCCGGGGGGGGTCCCAGAGCGAGGCGTGAACAACGCGGCCGCGGGCAAACAGCCACGGTCATAATCTTCCCACGTTTTCCTCTGCAAGGCTCTCTATTCTTACCTCGGACTTCTCTGCATTCTGTTCTGTCCTTTCATGCACTCGTTCTTTCTTCATTTTGACGTGGCTTTGTGATGCTGAACACAAAAATCGTGTGCAGTTCCAGAAGCTTTGCGGCACGTATGTTGCATCTGACATGTGCCACGTGTGTCCCGTCGCCAGGACCCCCGAATGTACGAAGGACTTCGCAAAGCGAGTGCGCATCTTGGAGGAACTTACAGTCAATAGTTACACACCGCTGAAAAATGGAAACATATCTTCACCGCTGATCATTGGCCTCCGTGTGGTTGCAAACGTAGCCCAGGGTTCTGGTTTCAAGCTCGGGTACAAATTTTCTCAAGCTCACGCGAAGTGTCGCCCGGGCTCAATGATCGACACAACCCAGAATTTCCTTGCTTCTACTCCTGAGACAACTGCGGATTTAAAGTGTGTGTTGTGCCCGCCGGGCAAGTTTACTCCGACAGACCAGAGCACGTATTGTTTTGAATGCCCATTGGGTACGTACGTGAATGGAACGGGTGCCACACGGTGCTTGCCATGCCCCGCGGGCCATTCAACTATCCAGCGCGGAACGACGTCCGTCAGCCAATGCCGAGCCTATTGCCGAGCAGGTTCATATTCAAATACTGGACGGGAACCATGTACCCTGTGCCCACGAAATACCGGGCAAGATAAAGTGGGCGCAACATTTTGTAAGCCATGCCCACCAGGTTCAATTACTTTTGGACAGACAGGATCAGGATATACTCTTGTTGATCCCTGGACGTGTGTGCAAAGTGCAGATGTAATCTTCACGATCGAACGAACAAAAGTGATTGGACAACAAATCTCTTTTACTATCACGTGGAAATTACCAGAGAGCCAAATTCATGTAAACGATTTGATCGTTATCTTCAAGGGTGAACCCTGGCAAAATTTGCGGCAGCTGTCATGGGCGTATGCAAGTGCTGTAGCCACCAACAGTGAAGTTCTCTGCGGCCTCTATGTTGACGATGCATGTCTCAAGCCTGGCCCAAGTACCAAACCCTGGGCAAGCATCACGATGGAAGTCGACTCTGCTGGGGTTGGAATCTACAGTGCGGTCTACTATTCTTACAAAAAAGAAATTCGTATGCTGGCATCGATTTGGAATTGCACTGTTGGTGTGTGCCCCAAGGATCTTGGTTTGTGGGAGACAGATACAGGACTGTACGTATGTAAACCAGGACAGTACTCGGCGTCAGCAACTGGAGGAGGTCCATGCATACATTGCCCACCAGGAACATTTTCTGACTCGTATGCGTCCCTCAACTGCACAGCATGTGCAAAGGTGATATATTGCATGTGAATGTATGTGTGTGCATTCCCTTGGAATTGTGCCATGGGCTTAGCGTGTCGGTAAGAAGCGATAATCAATTACTCTTTACTTTTGGTACTTCTGTTGCTCTGGAAGTATTCGATGTTGATGTCGTATGGTAAAAGGAGGGTAGCATGTAGATATTTAGATATTATGAACGTGAATCAGATAGGATTTGACAAAATGTTTTTTAAAGCAAGCTTTGCTCTAATCAAATCGAACATGAATGGGTGGTAGGGACTGTATTCGGGATTTGCAAATGGAGACCTAGGGTCTTTCGATGCCCGCGTCCGCCTCGACAGCAGCACATCTACTCGATCGGGGACACGTCGAGCCTGGGTGGGGTTGACCAATAATGCTTTGCAAGGGGCTTCGAAGTGTTTCGATTGTCCGGAAGGCAAGGCAAGTGTAAAAGAAGGAGCTGTTGGTGAAGATTGCGTCTCGTGTGAAGGTCAGTATGAGCTCTTTCCTGAGGCGACCCAGTTTCCGGGCTGCCCGCCAAAACGAGTAATAGGAGGACCCGTAACAACAACTACTATTCAAATGACGCCAGCACCCGATGTGTGCGGTGATGGGAGGGTGGTGAAAGGTTCTATCGAGAAATGCGATGATGGCAACACGCAAGATGGTGATGGCTGCGCATTCAATTGTCAAATTGAGTGGAATTGGAAGTGTGCACAACGTCCGCTTCTTCCAGACTTGTGCTACCAAGCTTGCGGTGATGGCGTGGTGGATGTTGCTACAACAGGTGGAACAGCACTGTACAATTTCGAAAACTGCGACGATGGCAACAGGGAAGAACAGGATGGATGCTCGACAACATGCGCAATAGAACAAGGCTGGAAGTGCACAGGCCAACCGTCCAAATGCAGTTTGCTGGCAATTTGTGGAAATAGTGTGCGGGAGTGGGAAAAGGCCGAGGAGTGCGACGATGCTGACATGGAGAACGGCGATGGATGCAGTTCTTCATGCACTATTGAATCCTGCTGGATTTGCACAAACCACACAAACAAGCCAGATACTTGCTGCGCCGATCCACGGCAGTGCGGCAACGGCATTCTGGACCAATGCGAGCAGTGTGATGACGGCAACAGGCGTTCGAACGATGGATGTACTTCCCAATGCAAAATAGAGGTTTTGTGGGAGTGCAAAGATGGTTGCAGTGGGCCGTTGTGCGAATCCGAAGACCACTGCGAGGAACAGGGCAAGAAGCAGGTGGTGTCCCGCCCAGCAATCCACTCTTCGACCTCTTGTGATTTTGCATGGGCTGAAATTGACACACTGTGTTTGAACGTCAGGAGGGCGAGTTTGATGTTCTGCGGTGGCTTGGCGTTGACGGCATTGTTGATGAGGTAGGATATGATGTAAAGTCATTCAGCTTTCAGATTCCAGAGAAGGGAAGCACACATGTCTCATCATCGAGCGGCATTTTCTTCGATAGGGCTCCCGGGCCTCATAACACAGGCATTTCCCAAATAATTGCTACCTCGCAGCGACAGGCAAGTGCGGGGCAGGTGTTGAGTGAAAATATGGGATTCCCTGGTCTTTATGCCCAAGGTGGCTCGCCAGCTCAGCTTGCCTGCACGTATTGTAGGGGACTGAAAGAAATGAACTGGCCGTGGGGCACAATCAGCGAGCCCAATGGTTTCTTCACGAGCGCTCGTGATTGCCTATTTCGGCTCACTGGTGGTAACGCGATCGAGGACTTGAATGATAAAGAACGTCTGATCATTATCAAAGTAGAAAATGTTGACTTGGAACGCAACGAGACTTTGATAGTGGGTTGGGGTGGTCCTTTTGCAACCTTTCGACAAGGACGCCACACTCCAACTGAGTTGCACCTGCCAATATATGCCTATGTCGAGTTCCATGCACCAGGTCAACTGTCCGAGGGTGCGCAATGGAATCCTCCCCGGCAGGGTGTCCGATTCAAGGTGACCTACAAAACAATCATTTTGACCGCCGAAGGACGGAAATGCCAACTTTCATGTTTCGCAGACGGAATGTATGACGAACCTTGCGTTCAGTCCAAACGTTGTGCCGCCTTGTCTCAAGAGATCAGTCTCGATGGAGCTGACCATCTCTTAGATTTGAAAACCGATTTTGGGCATGATGGCTTGGGAAGGAGGACATTGGATCTCGGCCAGCAAAGAATGCAAGGAGCTGAGCAGCAACCGCAAACTGTGAGTAGCGCAGCCGTTCGCACTAACCACCCGCAGCCTAACCGCCTGGCTATGTCTCTATCTGGGTACGGTGGTGCGAATCAGGATGTACCATGCAAATTGGCTCAAAACTCGAAACAGACTCTCATGAATGTAGAGCAGGTGCAGCGTGCGTGGGAAGGGATCTGGGCAGGGCGATGTGCCATTGCGAGGTCTTGCTCCTCGACAGAAGAAACCGGTGGGGGTGGGGATTGCCTGATTGATCAATTGTATGAATCTAGCCCTAACACCTGTTCCGTGGATCTTCATATTTCGGACAACTTGGTACGTGAGTACAGATACAACTGTGGGTGCGGTGTGAACAAGACCCTTTCAACCTGTGATTACCCAAATGGTGTTGTGGGAATGGCGATCGGGTACATAATCAGAATGAACGAGGTCAACCGAGTGCAGTCGACGAGCACGGACGTGACGGTCATTGCGTACTGGCGATTTGCTATCTTGTATACCAAAAGCACTTTGAAAGATCGAGAAGTCGGAGTCGAAATAGAAGGGCTTTTATCCTTTGGAACGAATACAGAGTTTCAGCCAGAAATCACTCGTATGCAGATCATGCTGGGCACAAGCACTGGGACAGTACCGGGAGCGAGCCTTTCGGACGTCGATGCCCCGAATTCACGATTTTCAGGCAAATATGGCGCCTGCAGAGCCATGTCATTCCGTCGCCTTGATTCTAAGATAACTTTGCTCCCCAACAAGTTGTTGGCGGAGGGGACGGTGGGACTGTCTGGACTATTATCGGATGCAGATCGCTACAGACAGTGTAACGCAACACTTCAGAAGCTTCAGAATCTCGAGCAATCCTCGACCTGCAAGCAGTTGCTAGATAACTTGCTATATCGTGACGTGAAGAAGACATTCATCTATCAGGAGGGCACATGCGAAAATCCTTGCTTTGAGCAGGTGCGAACGTTACTGCAAGAGAGTAAGAGGGAGTGCAGCAGGCTTTGGAAAGCATTTTTTTCCTCAGACGTGATGAAGAAACGTTTGTACAAGAAGCTCTACGTGGTAGCGTTAGCATCCACGTACGCCAACATGGTGTGCGACAGGAATCACAAGGGCGAGCGTTGCATCACAAGATTAATTTCGGACTTCGCTCCTCTGTTTCAGGACTGCCCCATCTTCTTGACTCCAACATTCCAACTATCTGATGCGGCTTTCGTTGTGTCTGACCCAAAGAACATGAATAAATGCCCTCAAGCGTGCTATCAAGCTCTTGAAAGGTGATGACCTTGAGCGAGCTTTGTGTCTTTTTAATGCGCTGTTAACTTGAGAAGCCAGCAGGTATCAAGCTCAATATGGTTGCTGTGCTGCGACCTTCTCGGCATCAGTCTCCGAGCTGTCTTACTACATCACGAACGAGGCCGATCAGACGCCCTTCACAGTTGACTTCGGGTATGCTGCCTTTGCTGCACCTTTGCACATGCTTGCGGCGGCAGCCAGGGTCACAGCGCTTGCAAAAGGCTCCTGGCTTGAGGCCGCCGCCTCGGATCTCGCCGGCGCAGCACGCCCCATTCCCCCACCGTAGCGGACTGTCCCGCTGCCTGCTCGTGACACTGGCCGCCAGGCTGCGACACTGGCTGCCCGTGACCCTGAATGGGCGCACCGCACCGCAATACCCAGCCGAGGCGGAAATAGATTGACCGACACGATTGTCATGTACCCTGTCATGATGTGGTCTTCATTTTTTAAAAGGTTCACCAACAACCCGTGGACAGAGCTAGGGTCGGGAACAGGGCAACACATGTCGGACATTCCTCAGAATTGCGAAAATGGCACCGGAGTCGTAAATCCCAAGTGCTTCATCGAGTCCCCACGATACTGTAGCAGGTTTGGTCTCCTGAGCACTGCACTGGCAGACCATACTTTCGATTCAAACGTTTCTTACCAATCCTCTTTTTAATGTGCAGATCGCAGGGTTGGCGTCCGGCGTGTTGCTCTTTTGAATGTAAAAATGGTGGGTCTAGAACTTTCCCGGGAGACTGTCACTGCTCGTGCCCGTATAACAGCACCGGAGTTGATTGCGGAGTCCAGAGGCCGCACGTCCGCCTCGACTTGCGGATCAGAGGAGAGACCGAAGAGTCGTTCACGAACGAGAAAGCCTATTTCGTCAAATTAGGCACTGCTAATGTGACAAAAACTAAAGTGGAAGACATTGAAATAGATACAATCAAGAATTTTGCCACACATCGTCGGGCCACATCCATCAATATGGTCTGAGTGCCCCTGAAAGCGAAGCTTTCCAGAGTTGCCTTGTAGCCTTGCCAGCGATGGGCTTGACCGAAAACATCTCTGAATATTCTGTGGTTCTGCTTTTTGTGGAATCTACAGGTGACGAGGATTTTAGGTGTTGATGCACGAGGGGTTCAGCGTCTGTCGCAGCAGCTCGTAGATGGCCTGCGGGATGGACGCATAGAAACTGCTATTTTTTATGCATCGGATGGCAGGTGGCCTGTGCCCGTAACGACAGGTCTTTGTTCCTGTCGACTCTTTTGCGTGCTTGCGGGACCCTGCGTCCATTTTCTGACACAATCGCTGTACATTCATGTAATGTACCCAGGTAAATTTAATCCGTTGCCTTTTGACCAATTTGGGAGGGAATTGTGCGATGATCAGCTGATCGTGTGCCAACTGGTAAGTGTGGGTGCGTATGCATGCGTGTGCGTGATGCGTGTATGTGTGTGTGTGTGCGAGTTCCTATGGTGAGAGTGTATCCAAGCACACCAGTGTTGTTAGACAAGGATTGGCGTGCGCAAGTGGCAGAGAGGCTCGTGAGAATGCGAATTGCTATTTTCAGGTCTTCAATTTGATTTTATTCTTGTTTGCAACGCAGAAGGGCAATACGAGCGAGGCTGCTGGCCCAACTGGGGCTATTGGTGAGAGTGCGCGCTTGGGGCAGTGTCGTAGCTTGATTTGATTCTTTTGAAGAGAATTTGCTTCCGCACTGTTCGAATTGTGTGTACATTGCCTCGTAGTTGCTGCCTGCTAGCTCGCAAGTGCTTTTTTTTTTTATGTTGACATTTCACCACTTGCGCAGTCGCCAAAACGAAGACAGATAATTTCACCATGAATTTGATGGTTGGGTTGATTGCTGGCTTCGGAGTAGCTATCTTAGGGCTACTTGCCTGCTTCGGCTACGGGTCTCTTTAGCCCCAAACTCCCTGCCAATATCCTTAGCGCTTTAATGCTGCAAAGTGCACGCGCGAGCTAATGCAATCATGCGTGCTAAATGCAATCGTGCATTTCAGATGGTGCAGAAATAAGGAAGGGATCACTAGAACCTGGATGCCGTCTACAGAATTGCACCTCAAGAGCTTGTTGCCGCAGAAGAAGGAGCGTGCAAACCTTGACCCAAGATTTGACCTCAAGGGTCTGGGCGAGAGAACAATTCGAGGGGGTGGGCGAGCAGCCTCTGTCGACAAACCAGGGGACCATCATACCAAGGGGTTTGGTTCGGAAATCTCTGTCAACATAACCAACGATAGCCTTTTGCGGGGTCTTGGGCGCACCAAGCGACGCAACAACATGAGGGATTTTCTTGGTCCTGCGTCTGTTGACACGGCTGATGACCCCGCTTTGACCGCTGAGATAGAGTACGAGGTTTTGTCCATATCATTTTCTAATCCCTTTGCTCTCTTTCTCCTTTTTCACTCTGGACACGCCAAACAATCTAGATTGTCAGGCGTCAAAGATGTCATCTTTAGTGAAGGACCTGCACCAGACAAAATTTACGCTAAGCGAAACGGGGCTATGAGCAGGACTGTTCGAAACCACCAATGAAGGGACAGACACAGAAGACGATGGGGAAACTGTTTGAAATAGTCGCATACCCTCCTCCAGTCCATCTCGACTATGATTACAGGCACAATGTGGATGCAGGCTTCAAGGATGTTGGGGCTAAGCGCCATGCGATTCTCCATCGGTAGGTTTTGCTGTTAAATTCACGCGCGCACGTAGGACTAAGCTGTTAAATGCACCTGCGGGCGTTGGCCCGAGTTGGCCTATGTATTTGCAAGCTTCGTTTCTCATTTGCAAGGGGCTAATGTATTGCGGAGGTGGTTGCCGGCGCAAAATGGCAGGCTCAAGTATTTGCAGCAGCTACAGAAGAACGCCCTTGCTGAACGCCCGCCGTTGTCACCAGTTGCTGAATCCGCGCCGATGGCCGTCGATACCCAGGAGCAAGACGCAGACCGGAACAGAGCCTCTTTACTCGTACTCCCTGAAGTGAAACAGGTGGTACTTCATTGAGACCTCTGGTTGTGAATAGTGAACCCCACTTGAGCCGACACGTGCCTACCTGTCGTGTGCGCCCTGGGAGTCTTGTCAGATGAGATGAGAGAGAATTGAGATGCTGGTAGCGTGTGCAGGGCGATGACGGTGATTGGCGGGCAGAGCTTGAGAAAAAGGCATTTTCCCCTTGCGGCGATGGTCGCACAGAGTCTGCGTCTCTCATACATTTGTACCAACTGCAAACAAAACCCGGGTCAATCGGCGACAGCCTTGGAGCGGCTTCGAAAGGAGCAAAGGCGCAAAGTAGCCCCATCAGGATGGAAAGCGCCAGAATGGAAAGTACATTTACTCCCCGGAGGATGTCAGCCCACCAGTTCAACCGCAATACGGTTTTACTTTTCTCGCATCCTGTGAGTTTCCATGCGGATCCCTTCAGCATGGAACTGATGTGTGAGTGTTCTGGCAGGGAGACGTTGTGGTGATGCCCATCTCTGCAGGGCCCCGTCCAATTCACCTCACCGACTCTCGGCTGCAGGAAAGGGGCAGTGAGTGGGAAAAAACAACGGCGCCCGCCGATGCAGAGGCAAGCGCGGCTCCTGAAAATGAAAGCTGTCTCTCCCGCCCATCTGGCTCCGCCCGCAAAGCCAGTCCCCGGAAAGGCTCGCGTCTGTCGGGCGAACATATGCGCAGACAAATTGCAGAGGCAGTGCTGGCAGAAAGGGCTTTGACCAACACAGTGAGCACAACCAGTCCTCGGAAAGGCTCGAGCCCTAGTGATTTGCACTCAACTCCGCGGTGCGTGTCCACTGTCCAGTTATCACTATTGTTGCTTCGGACTTTGGAGTTGCTAGTGCAGAATATTGATGGTCTTTGTCACTTCCCGCAAGATTCTACCCACGCATCTAATCTGCGCTTATTTTTGTGGCTCCAGGTCCAAGTCGGTGGATGATGTGCTCGGTGCGCAGATCTCGGAAGAATGCTTTGCACCGACGTTAGCTCGCACGTCGCAGGGACGGGCAGCTTCCTCATTGGCATTAGCTCGCAAGTCGCAGGGACCGGCAGCTTCTGTACCAGTTTTACCTTCGCTGCCGCCCCGCCCAGCGGGCATTGGTAATGTTGAGGGGCGAATACTGCGGCCCCCTGCGCTGCCGCCGCGCCTACCTTCGATCCAGATATCATCGCGCCCACCTTCAGGGGAGGCGGGAGGAGGAAGAGGTGCCGAGGAAGCCGGGTCGAAACGCGACACGGTGAAAAGTTTGGCGCTGGATGCTTGACTCTCATAACCCGGTTTACTGCTAGCAGAGTCTTGCGGAGCCAGCCCCCTCGTCCAGCGAGGCAACAAGGGACGATATGTATATAGATATTTATATACATACCGTCCGCCTGCCACTGTGCCAAGTGGTATCCGCCTGTGAGAGTCATGTAGCACGATTTCCGACGGTGGCGTGATGACCAGACGAAAACTTGCGCCCAAGTATCCATGAGCAAAAATGAACTCAGCTGTCACTTGCTGGATTCTGCAGTCACCCATGATTCCAATAGAATCGTCCCAATAGTAGCGAATACGCATTTGTCAATCGAAATCGCCTTTGCTACGTAGTGAAGAAAGGCGAGGGAAAGAATGTCAAGTGTCTGGGCATGAGATTGCACGCCTGGACCCGCGACAGACTTTCGCCGCAGCTGCGATCACCGGGGGGCCCGAGTGTTCAGAAGGAGAGCTTATTCGGAATGGTACCTCCAACTATCTTTTCCCCGGCGGCCGCCGTTAATTAGTTTTTGACAATAAACGGGTCGCCCACCCATTATTTAATACAAATGCTCGTTCTCGCCAATGAAATGTTCGATTCTCCTCCCGTTTTCGCCTGGGTCCTGCCTGTGTTCGTGCGCCTCAAACCAGGCAAGGAGGAAACTTTTTTCTCCGCGTGTGTGTTGAGTGTTTAATTGGAAAACAAAAGAAACCATTCTCTTTAAGGTCACCGAGCCGAGTTCCATACCGTACAGAACTCCTCCCGCGTGCGCCAAAATGGCGGCGTACTCGGACCCCCCACCCGTAATCCCTGTTCCAGAATCCGGCGTTGCCCAGGCGGCCTATGCTGAGACTCTATTGCCCGGGTCCGCGCCTGCCCGAAATGTTTCCAGGTATTGGGGCTCTCCCCGAGCCTGCTACAGAATCCCATGTTGTGAATAGGGTCACGGTCACGTATTTTTTGTTTTTTCATCCCGCACAAAAGAGACCTCTACACCCTTCCGATGAGAGTATTGAGCAGTGGCAGACATGATGGTCATCAAGCACTCGCTCATGGGGAGTCCACCGAACAAGAGGACTTTTGCTGGCTCGGTGATTGGGACGGACCGGAGACGGTCTGGGCCCGGCTCTTGTGTGTTGCTGAAAGACGCACCACAGGGCCAAACGGAGAGTGGGGGTATAGTACTCGCCGCCATATGCTGGGCCACGGTCGCCCAGAGGCGGTGTCACCCGCAAGAGGCGTTGTACTTACCGACCTTCAGTCATCTATTTGATTGTCAATAAACTTTTCTCTCT
>Ga0315899_10004115_pt1 | contig 15740 bp, 12 predicted proteins | sample LakEriMetagenome_2_FD_203518 | JGI IMG/M metagenome (GOLD analysis project Ga0315899, IMG submission 203518) | Freshwater fungal communities from buoy surface, Lake Erie, Ohio, United States - Buoy 4 MA112 | ecosystem: Environmental > Aquatic > Freshwater > Lake | place: USA: Lake Erie, Ohio... | reverse complement strand
AGAAATCTTCGTGTTTATTTCTTCTAACCCGACCTGTATTTCCTTCTTTAGTGACTTTAGTGCGAGTTGTTCTTGCCTGCTTTCGTTTGCCAATTGAGCATCAAGTTCTGAAGTCAAGACAGTGGACTTACGTAGGCCATCTCGAAGTTCCTTTTTCATTTTTATTAAGTGCTTCAGGGTTGCGATTTTAGCCTGTGCATCCAATTCGAATATAGACTTTTCTTTTAGTACCGAACTTAAGGATTCGCCATCCGTAAGTTCGTTGATCTGACGCGTTAAGTCATTTAATTCCTGCTCGCCTTGTTTAAAAAATGCGCCGGTATTGAGGGTGTCGTAGATGGGAGGGGCAAAGCCCGGAAAAAAGGTTGCTTCATCTATTTTGCCTGAAAATCCCGCAAGGAATCGAATGCCAACCTTGGTGTCTACCACAAGGACACCAAACATTTTTCCAAGGGTGTTGAAGTCGTGGCGAAAGGTTTTCGGTATTAATTCTTGGAGCTGCTCCGCTGCGGTTTGTGCCCATGCATTCGGAACATATTGATGGGGGAAATCGAATAGGGTGGGTAGGGGAACCTCCGGAAGTACATGATAAGCGTGCAAATACTGCTCCACGTATGATTTACTCATCGATCCGTGCGATTTTATCTTCGAATAGTTTGATTTTTCTGTCCTTGTATAACCTGCCTACGGCTTGCTTGAAGGTTTTTTTACTCAATTGGAATTGATTGTAGATGTCGGCTGCGTCGGATTTATCGGTGAGGAACAAGAACTTGTGTTCCATCAAATACTCCCAAACCATGGAAACGGCGTCATCGTATTTATCCACCGTGCCAGCACTCATTTGCAAATCTATTTTACCATCGGGCCGCACGAGTTTTGCGCAGCAGGTAATGTACTGACCAAGTTTTACGGGAATTCTGCAGTCGCTCCGGTAGAGCATGCCGCTGTATCGTTGATTTACGATTCCTCTCCATCCCAATTCATGATGTTCAGTAACCATAAAGGTTACGCGTTCATTGGTAATGTGTTCAGGTGCTTCAATCAGGCATTTTCTAATCTTCATTGAACCATAAAGACGATCGGTTAATTCATCGTACTTTAAGAAAATCGGGTAGGTGTCGCCAATTTCTACTTGTTGTCGCTGTTCCGCAAACGGAATCATAAGGTTTTTATCTAAGCCCCAATCGGCAAAAGCCCCGTAAGGATTGATTTCCACGATTCGCAATATCGCGCAGGTATCGAGTGTTAACAACGGTTGATCTGTGACGGCCACACGTCTATTTTCAGAATCTTTCATCAGGAAAACAGAAACTGGATCGCCTTCTTTAGCTCCGTTTGCAAGATATTTGGACGGAAGTAATACTTCTTCTACGGTAGAGTCCTCATCGATTTCAAGTTGAAAATGTTCAACAAGATAGGCTCCCTGTGGGGTAAATCGATTGATATATAATGCGTTAAATTCGCCAAGTTTCATCATGGTTCAGGGGGTCTTCTTCTATTTTTTCGGTACTTTCCGGTCGTAACGCTTAGGTTATTTGGATTTCTACGGTCCCACCATTTTTTCTTTGGTAATTCCTGTTTTTCAGAGCTTTCTTCAGCCATATGGTAATTTTCAGTTTCAGGGGTTCTAGCCACGTGATTAATATCACCGGTTAGTTTTCCATCCATGGGATTTATCCACTTTAATTTGTAGGTCTCTTTTTTCGCTTTCCCAGTTTTGGAATCCATTACATAGATCACAGATTCTCTTTCAGCCTCATCATTCACTGCAATTACATCTTCATTCAAAATAAAGCGGTCTTCTTCCCAAACATAGGCATCATAGGAAAAGTCGGGAACATAATACGAGTAGATTCCGGTTAATGCCGGAGTTTCAGGGGATAAGTGATCAAATACGATTCGGTTGCGTTTCTCATCCATTTTTATAGACATGCTACTTTTATCTGCATATTCAAAAACTACCCGCTTTTGTACTTTGTTCTTGGCAACAAATAAAGGGCTTCCAAATTTTGCGGAATTCCCTTTAAACACAAGCACATCAATAAGCTTTAAATTACTGCTCGTTGTAGCACCGTCCCAACCAAAAAGAACGTATTGCATGTCGTCGTTAAATTCAACGGGAATAATTCTATAATATAGGGCGCCGTACCAATTTTTGGAATCGACAACCTGTTCTGGAATCAGGGTATAGGGATCGGTTACATCTACTAAATTGTATACAATAGTTGTTTCATTATCCGGATCTTTTCTGAGAATAAAGCCCGCGTAGCTATAGGTAAAATCCGTATATTCCAAATTCCAATGAACAATCCGTACTAATCCGTCCTCACTTTTTAAATCAGCTACTGTTGGTAGTAGGGTGAATTCAAATTCAAAGGCTCCTTCTTTACGCACAAATTCACTCATCTCTTTTGTGAATTGGGTATTTATTTTGTTGATTTCACCATTGGATTTTGCTTTTCGCAATTGCTGTAGTTTTTCACTCAATGAGAGCTCTAATTCAGCTAAATTTTGCGCAATGGCAGCATGAACAAGAAAAAGACAAATTATTAAGAAAAATTTACGCATGTTAGGTTAACGTGGATTATGGAGTTTAGTTACCGAGTTTAGACCAAACTCAACTCTTGAATGCATGTGACTGGATCTGACGCATTAAACACAAAACTGCCGGCAACAAGCGCATTTGCACCAGCTGCTCGAAGTAAGGGGGCATTTTGACCGTTTACGCCACCATCGACTTCGATGATAAAACCTAAGGAATGTGCTGTTTTAAATTCATTTAATTCACGAACTTTATCCACTGCATTTGAAATAAATTGCTGACCTCCAAATCCAGGATTCACCGACATAATCAACACTAAGTCGAGGTCAGAGGCTATATGTTTTATTGCTGAAACCGGTGTATGTGGATTCAAGGCAACACCAGCTTTCATGCCCAGTTCTTTAATGGCTTGAATGGTGCGGTGCAAGTGAGTGCATGCCTCATAATGAACGGTTAATATGTCAGCCCCTGCCTTTTTAAATTCAGATAAATAGGAGTCAGGATTTTGAATCATTAAATGAACATCGAGTACTTTATCGGTATGCTTTCGAACCGCACTTAAAATGGGGAAACCAAAAGAAATATTTGGAACAAAAACACCATCCATGACATCGATATGAATCCATTCTGCTACTGAGGCGTTTAACATTTCTACATCGCGTTGAACATTGGCAAAATCACACGACAATAAGGAGGGTGATACAATCATTTGGATATATTTTTAGGGGATTTTTTGCGTGTAGAAGTAAGTACGCCTATGAGTTCTTCATCACGAAAATAAATATCAATGTGGAAAGTAAGTCGCTTGTATTGCATCGTTACGGTTTGATACTCCACATAAATTGGAATCCGATTCTTTAGTGCTATTGCAGTATGGTCGCCAATTCGTATGAGTGAGTCCAAGGTGTCTGCAGGCATAGAACGTTTTCGGCGCCCCTCTTGGTCGTAATCAAGCATCAGTTTTCCTAATTCAATAGGATTTTGACAGCGCATACATCCGTGCGAGTAACTTCTGACTTTTCGATTGAAAAATGATTTTTGAGGAGTATCATGAACGTATACGCTATGATTATTTAAGAATTCAAATTTTATAACGCCTAAGCTGTTCCAAGGACCAGGCATTTGAATCACGTTAAACCCGCTTGGACGATTACTCCAATTGATGGTGCTTGGATCAATTCGTGCCGTATCGTTGTACCGACAAAGTTTGTAGTGATGTCTGGCAAGATATCCTTGATTTTTGTAGACATCTGGCATGATCTCTTTTTTAATGATGCTGGCGGGCACCTTCCAATATGGGTAAATAATGATGGTTCGGATTTCGGATACGAGTTCAGGGGTTTGCGTATTTCGTTTACCAACTACCACGCGATGAATTGCTTTAAGACTATCATTTGCGAAGAAATACAATTGATACTCTGGAATATTAATTCGGACGTATCTTGGACCATACGCAGCATGTTGTCTAACTTTATCAAGGCTTATCGCTGCACGTGTTAATCGGTGTTTATTGGATTCCGCAAGCGCCTCAAGGGTATAGTCGTTCAGGTCAAGCGTACTGTCCAACCCGTTGTGTGTTTTAAAGGTTAGTAATGCAGCTTCATAATTCGCTTTGCTGTAGCGCCCTGTAATGTAGCCTTTTTGTGTTAAGCTTTGAATCGCAAACTTGGTTGGGTTATTTTTGATTAAGGAATCTTTTTTCAGAGAATAATTGGTAGTGTCGATGGTATATCGGGTCGCGTATGCATGGATTTCCTTGGCTAATTTAACATAGTTTGTGTCTGATTTCGGCCCAAGATTAAACACATATGTATGCTGTTTTTCGGGGGAGTTTATGGCGCTTAGTTGACTTAGAACAGCAATTTTACTTAGGGATTTGGCTCTGAGTGTTTTGGAATCATAATTAAAGAAACCGTATTTAACAATGGCACAAATTCTTGAAAGGTTGATCATGCTTCTTAACTCTACTTCTATCGGGTGCATGCTATCCCGAATGGGTAAGCAAAGTTCTTCCGGAACGCCATAGGCCAAAGGGTTTTTAGCAATATTAGAAAGTGTTATGCCTTTTTTTGAAAACGTACTATCGCTTAAGGCAATGTGAGGAGTAAAGTTGTTGTTCTCGTAGAATGATTTGAGTTGATTAATCTCTTGCTGGTTGAATGTGGTGCGCAAAAGGCTATCGCTGGCCAGATAACGTTCTAATTTCGTTGAAATAGACAAGGAAGGATCGTTTAAAAAATCAAAATTCAGTTCAGGGGCCCTGCTGCAGGAAACCACAAGACTAAAGAATATTAAATAAACGATATTAAAACGCATGCTCTATTGCAAATATACCTAATTTTGAGGGAATTAAAAGGCCTTAAATTCTCATGATTATTTCCGCTACACTCCTGATTATCGGTCTAACCGCTTTGGTGAGTTATGAAGGGATTAAGCGCCCATATTGGCGAGAGGGATTTCTGTTTAATCCGTATGAGATTTCAAACGGAAACCACCTGTGGGGATTGATAACCCATTCTTGGTTTCATGCAGATTATCAACATTTATTGTTTAACATGTTCTCGCTTTTTATGCTCGGAGGAAGGTTGGAGCAAACCTGGTCAGCCTCTTTTGGAGAGAGTAAGGGTATTGTAATGTATGTTACCCTTTATTTGGTGGGTGGCCTTGCCGCTACTATGATTCCATATGTCCGTCACCGTTATAATTCCGGATATCGTTCCCTGGGGGCATCTGGCGCGGTATCTGCGGTAGTTTTTGCTATGATTTTGTGGGAACCCGAATTGCCCTTAGGCTTGTTGTTTATACCGATTCCTATTCCCGCCTATATTTTTGGACCCTTGTATTTACTTTTTGAGTACCTGGCAATGAAACGCGGAAATACAGGAATCGCCAACGATGGACACATCAGTGGAGCATTGTTTGGAATTCTTTTCGTATTATTGTTAGCGCCAAATAAGGCGCTTGATTTCATTCATATTTTTCTGAGCTAATGTTATTTGTAAACAACAACGGTAAGGTACTTTTTGCTTCAGAGCCTGCGATCGAAGCGGGCAGTCGAGCGTTTTTATACGGAGATGGGGTATTTGAAAGTGTCCGTATTATGTATGGCCGCCCAATTAATCTGAATGCCCACATTCAACGACTGTTCAAAGGAGCTGAACTGCTTAAAATAAGAATACCCTCGTACCTCACACAGGAGGTTTTTTATGAGAAAGTGCGTGAGTTATTGGAGAAAAGTGAGATTCGGGCAGGAGGGAAATGCCGCATAAGTATTGACCGTATTGCGGGAGGCACGTACAAGCCTGCTTCCAATGAAGCCACTTATTTTATAGAAGTTTGGCCCATTGATGAAAACGATTTTTTATTGAACTACAAAGGGCTAGAGCTTGATATTTACAAGGATATAAAGCTGCACGCCAATGTTCTTTCCCCGTTTAAAACAAAAAATGGCCTAACCAAGGTCCTTGCTGCAATTGCAGCAGAGGAATTGGGATTAGACGATTTCGTACTGCAGAACGAAAAGGGAAATCTGATTGAAACCACCAGTTGTAATCTGTTTATCGTCAGTAATGGGGTACTTTATACTCCTGGGCTGCAAGAAGGTTGTATCGCAGGAACCATGCGGATGCAGGTTATAAACTTAGCTATTCAAAATGGCATAAGGGTCTACGAATGCCCCATTCTTCCACATAATTTATTGTCTGCCGATGAAGTATTTCTAACCAATGCGATTTCAGGGATAAAGTGGATTGGTGGGTATCGAACAAAGCGTTATTTGAATAATACCTCACGCCGGTTGGTTATGCTGTTAAATGCCTTTTGGGCTAAGGAGTTGAATGTGTAATGACTACCAAGTAAACGCTTCTGGACCAAGCCATTTTCCTTGAGCCCTCAGGGTTTGTTCAATGACATCACGCACACATCCCGCGCCGCCTTGATACGGGGAAACATAGTTCGCAACTTCTTTTACATCAACGGATGCATCTTGGGGTACTGCAGCCACCCCTACAACCTTTAACAGCGGAATGTCTGGAATGTCATCCCCCATATATAAACAATGTGCGTTTTCAAGGGTATACTTACCTTTTATCTCCTCAAATACCTGTAGCTTGTTGCTGCTTTCCAAACGTACTTCGGTAGCGCCCAGCCGCATGTATGTTTTTTTGATGAATTCAGATTCTCCGCCTGTTATCAAGAAAATCCGATAGCCTATTTTTGATGCATATTGTATGGCGTAACTATCCTTCACATAAATACTGCGCTGATAATCCAATCCGTTGATTAACACATTTCCGTTGGTGAGGACACCATCCACATCAAAAATGAAGGTATTAACGGTATTTAATTTGATTTTATAATTCATCGGTGTTCGAATGTTGTATGAATGCACTTAGGGCTTTGTATATTTCTAACGATTGATCAGAGAGCATAGATTCGTGCGAGCGAAGGGTTTCTACATCATTTCTTCGCGCCGGTCCTGTCTGCAAATCTTTATTAATAAGTAGATTAGATATTGTTTGATCAATCAAGGGTTTAAATAGAGATGATGGGATGTTGTGCGCTTGAGCCAAGGTTAATCCATGTTTCATGAGGAAGTAACCGAAATTGTTGATGAAGACCGCCGCAAGATGCGCCGAAAAACGTGCTTCTTCAGTTTCTTCTGAATACTTTAGCCCCATTTCATAAAGAAAACTAGAGCCGATATCTCGCACGCTTTCAGAAAATTCAGCTAAAAATGGAACTGTTGAAAACGAGGGTAGGGCTTGTGCTTGAATGGTTTGCAAGGGATAAATTATTCCGATGGGTCGTGTTAGATAGGGTTGAATGCTAAACAATCCAGCGCAAATAAACGCGGGTGTGTGTTCCGGTAATGCAGTGATCGCTGAAGCGATGTTTCTATCTTGGACACAAATTAAAAAGACATCAACCGCTTGAGCGTCAAGTTCGATTAGACCATGAGTGGTAACAAAACTGCGCGTTTTTTCGCGTGAGCTGCCTCGAACGAATAATTCAACACTGTCAATTCCCTTGAGGTTATGCGCCCAAAAACTCGCAACATTGCCCGTTCCAACCAGGCCTATTTTCCATGGCATTGCTTGTATTTTTTACCGCTTCCGCAAGGACAAGGTTCGTTTCGATTAATTTTCGCATCAACAACAATGGGTTCTCGCTTCACAGGTTCAGTCATTGAATTCTGAATCGCCTCTTGATACCCCTGACTGCCTTCAAATTTTGGAGCTTGGCCGGAAGTACTGACATTGGTTTGCGATTTTGCGTAAGGATTTTGAGTAATTTCCTTATTTGTACTTTGCGCCTCCTGTTCAAATGGGATGTCTAAATTCATGAGCAATTCCACCGAAGAACCATTCACGCGATTTATCATATTCTTGAATAAATCGTATGATTCCAGCTTATAAATCACCAAAGGATCCTTTTGCTCGTAGGTAGCATTGTTCACCGCCGATCGTAAATCATCCATTTCACGCAAGTGTTCTTTCCACTCATTATCAATAATACCAAGGATTACGTGTTTCTCAAATTGTTTTGAAATATTGGCGCATTGGGTGGTATATGCTTCTTGTAAATTGACCACGAGCTGAACCTCTCTTCGGCTATCCGTTAGAGGAAAAACGATGTTTTTGTATCGATCCGACATCGTTTCATAGACATGTTTAACCTGAGGAAAAGCTTTGGATGCGAACTTTTCACATTTGCGCTTGTACTGAGTTAACATGGCCTGATATACTACGTTAACCAAGGTATTGGCATCGGCGCGCTTAAATTCCTCTTCCGTTACCGGGGACGAAATGCCTAAAATTCGAATTAAGGCTACCTCAAAATCCGTGAATTCTGCGTGGATGTTTTGCTGAACTGTTTGTTCACACAAATCAAAGAACATATTGTCTACGTCAATGTCGAGTCGATCACCAAAAAGCGCATTCTTACGTAGCTTGTAAATGAGTTTACGCTGCGCGTTCATGACATCGTCATATTCCAATAGTCGCTTACGAATACCAAAATTATTTTCTTCGACTTTCTTCTGGGCACGTTCAATGGATTTAGAGACCATTCCATGGCTGATCACTTCCCCTTCTTTCAGCCCCATACGGTCCATAATCTTAGCGATACGCTCGGAACCAAACTTTCGCATTAAATCATCTTCTAGGGAAACAAAAAATTGCGAAGAACCTGGATCACCTTGTCGTCCTGAACGTCCGCGCAACTGCCTGTCTACCCGCCGCGAATCGTGGCGTTCTGTACCGATGATGGCCAAACCACCTGCTTCTTTCACACCTTCGCCTAATTTAATATCCGTTCCCCTTCCGGCCATGTTCGTTGCAATCGTAACCGCACCTGCTTGACCTGCAGCGGCAACTATTTCCGCTTCTTTTTGGTGGTATTTGGCGTTCAGTACTTGATGCTTCACTTTATTGAATTGTAACATTTTACTGAGTAACTCAGAAATCTCAACTGTGGTGGTACCTACAAGCACAGGACGACCTTCTGCTACGAGTCGTTCGACCTCTTGAATAACCGCAGCAAATTTCTCTCGAGCCGTCTTGAATACCATATCGTCCAAGTCCTTGCGAACCGCAACGCGATTGGTGGGAATCACCACCACATCTAATTTATATATGTCGTAGAATTCTTTGGCTTCTGTTTCAGCTGTACCGGTCATACCCGCCAATTTATGGTACATTCGGAAGTAATTCTGAAGGGTAATGGTGGCATACGTTTGAGTGGCTGCCTCAATCTGCACATTTTCTTTAGCTTCAATGGCTTGGTGTAAACCATCTGAATATCGGCGACCTTCAAGGATACGCCCGGTTGATTCATCAACAATTTTAACTTTACTGTCTAGGATCACGTATTCCACTTCTTTTTCAAAAAGCGTATACGCTTTAAGCAATTGATTCACCGAGTGAATTCGTTCCGATTTAATGGAATAATCTCTGACCAAGGCATCTTTCTTTTCAAGAAATTGATCTTCATTGAGTCCTTCTTTTTGAAGCTTAGCGATTTCTGCACCAATATCCGGCATAATGAAAAAGTCTTTATCATCGCTGCCTGAAATCAAGTCAATTCCTTTTGCGGTTAACTCAATGGTGTTGTTTTTTTCATCGATTACAAAGAACAATTCTGCATCAATCTTTTTCATGTGCTTGCCCTGTTCCTGTAGGTAGGTGTTTTCGGTTTTTTGCAAATGCACTTTCACACCAGGTTCAGACAAAAATTTAATCAATGTTTTATTCTTTGGGAGCCCCCGATGTGCTCTTAACAAGGCAATTCCTCCTTCTTCGAGCATCGTTTTTTCAAGTTTCTTGTCGGGTTGCAGTTCATTTAAAACGACAAGGTTTTTCTTGGCCTCAAGTAAGAACTTTTGAACCACTTCCTTCTGAGCGTTTACGATACGCTCCACTCGAGGTTTTAGCGCATGAAATTCCTGTTCGCCATTGCTGGAGGTAGGACCAGAAATGATCAAAGGAGTACGGGCATCATCAATCAACACGGAATCGACTTCATCCACAATGGCAAAATGGTGTTTACGCTGCACCAATTCACTGGGATGTCCAGCCATGTTGTCACGCAAATAATCAAAACCAAATTCATTATTGGTACCGAAGGTAATATCCGCTAGGTAGGCATTTCTACGTGCATCTGAATTGGGCTGGTGCTTGTCTATGCAATCGACACTTAACCCGTGAAATTGGTAGAGCGGTCCCATCCATTCTGAGTCACGTTTTGCTAAATAGTCATTGACTGTTACAATGTGTACCCCTTTGCCTGCCAACGCATTCAGATAAACGGGTAGGGTTGCTACGAGGGTTTTTCCTTCTCCGGTTTGCATTTCGGCAATATTTCCTTGGTGAAGCACGGCACCCCCCATGAGCTGCACATCGTAGTGCACCATGTTCCACGTTACGTGATTTCCAGCTGCTGTCCATTCACTATGCCAAATGGCTTGATTTCCAGATATCGTGATTCCATCTTTATTTTTTGCTAAATCCCGATCGAAATCTGTCGCTTCTACCGTCAATTGACCGTGCGTAGCCCAACGATGAGCCGTTTCTTTAACAACAGCGAAGGCTTCTGGTAGAATTTCAAGAAGCACTTCCTCGATGGTCTCATCAATTGCTTTGGTCAAGGCATCGATTTGCTCGAACAAGGCCTCCTTTTCGTTCACGGAACGGGAAACATCGGCTATTTGCTCTTGAATTTGTTGCACTTCAAGTTCTTGCTGTTGAATCGCTGCTTGAATTTTTTTGCGAAACTCAAAGGATTTCTGTCGCAATTGATCATCGCTCAATCCTTGTATTTTAGTTAAATAAGCCGTTGTTTGGTCAACAAAGGGTTGGTATCGCTTTTGGTCTTTGGTACTTTTATCCCCAAAAATCTTCTTTAGTATGTCGCTAATCATATTCTCGTATGTAGTTGGCAAAGGTAATTATTTCGTGTCGATATTATTGATGATTCAATGATGAAAGTGATTTTTTACAATTCTTTAAGTTTCCCGATATTCGGTAACCTCAAATTAAATTAACTTTGCACATGCATCAAACCATTTTAATTTACGATTTCGGGTCCCAATACACTCAATTAATTGCGCGTAGAATCCGAGAAATGAATGTCTATTGCGAAATCCACCCGTGGAATTCTATCGGTGAAGAAACCCCCAATTGCATGGGAGTTATTTTATCTGGAAGTCCGTTTTCAGTGCGCGACGAATCTTCTCCAAAACCGAATTTATCTGCCATTAAAACGAAACTACCTCTTCTTGGGATTTGTTATGGCGCGCAATTGCTCGCACAAACCTATGGGGGAGAGGTAAAAGCCTCCAATACCCGCGAGTACGGTCGAGCCATGCTAGAAGTAGGGACTGACAATGGAATTTTATCAGGCTTGAACTATCCCACCCAAGTATGGATGTCTCACGGGGATTCCATTTCTCAATTGCCTCCAAACGCAAAAGGTATTTGTAGCACCGAAGCAGTAGCGTATGCAGGATTTCAATTTGAAGGTGAACAGACGTATGGCGTTCAATTTCATCCAGAAGTGTATCACTCTACCGATGGAATGCAAGTATTAAAGAATTTTGTTTTAACGTGTTGTGGGTGTGTAGGAGATTGGTCTCCAGGGGTATTTGTTGAAGAAAGTGTTGCGGATTTAAAGGCGAAGATTGGAAATGACAGCGTGATTCTCGGTTTATCTGGGGGAGTGGATTCTTCGGTAGCTGCCATGCTCTTACACAAAGCCATAGGCGACCGACTGCATTGTATTTTTGTGGATAATGGATTGTTGCGAAAAGATGAGTTTCAACAGGTATTGGATTCCTACCAACACATGGGATTAAACATCAAGGGGGTGGATGCTTCTGAACGGTTTTATGATGCTTTAACAGGTAAGAGTGATCCGGAAGCGAAGCGCAAGGCAATTGGTAAAGTGTTCATTGAAGTATTCGATGAGGAATCAAGCAAGGTTGAGCATGCGGCTTGGTTGGGTCAGGGTACCATTTATCCCGATGTCATTGAGTCGATTTCAGCAACAGGTGGGCCTTCCCAAACCATTAAATCTCACCACAATGTGGGCGGATTGCCAGATTATATGAAACTTAAAGTAGTTGAACCGCTCAGGGCATTGTTTAAAGACGAAGTTAGGCGCATTGGTCGCGCCATGGACATGGATCCCGCGTTGTTGGAAAGACATCCTTTTCCTGGTCCTGGCTTAGGGATTCGTATCCTCGGAGAAGTTACACCAGAAAAAGTACGAATACTTCAAGAGGCAGATCACATATTCGTTCAAGGGTTAAAAGATCATGGACTTTACAATACCGTTTGGCAAGCTGGTGTAATTTTGCTACCTGTTCAATCGGTTGGCGTAATGGGGGATGAGCGAACGTATGAGAATGCTGTTGCCTTGAGGGCAGTGACCTCAACGGATGGAATGACCGCAGATTGGTGTCACTTACCCTATGAGTTTTTAGCAGAAATATCGAATAAAATTATCAATCAGGTTAAAGGGATAAACCGTGTAACCTATGATATTAGTTCTAAACCCCCTGCTACCATAGAATGGGAATAAAATACTTATTTATATTATTGCTTTGTGTGACGCTAAAAGGGGTAGCGTTAGCGCAAGTTTTTTTTCCCTTGGTCACACGGGATGGGGTGCTTTATCATGAAGTTTCCATTCGTGAAGGAATGACCTTGTTTTCCATTTCACAGGAGTCCAATGTGTCCTCAACCCAAATTAAAGCCGATAATCCTACACTCACCGATAACGTGCAACTTGGAACGACTTTATTTGTTCGCGCCAGTAGGTCTACCTTTACCCATCAAGCGGTTAGCGGGGATACTCCATTTGGAATCGCAAAGAAGTTTGCTGTATCCTTGGATTCTTTAATTGCAAGCAATCCCTCGCTTTCCAATGGAGTGCAACTCAATCAAAAGGTACTCATTAAAAACGGCGTTAAACGGTGGATAGATGCTCAAATGAATGTGCCAGTTGAAATAAGTGAGGGTCCCGTTGCCGAACGAAGTTTTAGAACATTTGAATATTCTGACTCTGTAATTACGTTAACGGTGAAGAATGGCGATAAGTTAAATGATATAGCCAAACGCTATCTCATCAGCCTTTCTGAGCTTAAAGAGTTTAATCAACTGCGCTCGAGTACAATCACTCCAGGCATGACCTTAAAAATTCCAATCGATACACACACGACCCCTGTTTCAGTAAATCCGATTCCGCCTAAGAACGAATTTTCTGAAAATCCATCAAAATCAGTTTCCAAACCTATGCCATTAACCCCGAAACCAAGCAACAAGACGCTTCGGGTGGGTGTGTTTTTGCCCTTCAATTTGGACTCGGTTAGTTTTCCATTAAAGGGCTATCAGAAATTTGCGTTTGAATTCTACATGGGAGTAATGGTAGGTATCGACTCCCTTCAGGCTACCATGAATGGCGATGTATACTTTTTCGATTATCAATCCAAAGAAGAATCCATCAATGCGCTAATCAGTGCCGGAAAACTGGATCGTTTTGACCTGTTTATTGGGCCGGTACATGCTTCGGAATGTGAAAAACTATCTGCTTTCTCGATGAAACTAGGAATCCCCTTGATATTTCCTTTGTCGGTCGCTACTCTGACGGAACAGTTACGGACAAATGAGTCACTTTTTATGGTTGCATCTGAACTTACTTCACAAGTTGCAGCCTTGGGTAAGACAATGGGTGAACGCAGCAAAAATGAGCAAGTCGTTTTATTTCAAACGGGTTTGGCTGCAGACACCTTGTTAGAAAAGCAGTTTATTCAAGATTTTTATGATTATGCCCCGAAAAACGCACGCTTGATTTTGGCTAATGAGACTATGCTAAAAGCCTTTTCAAAAACCACAAGTCCGCTGAATATGGTTTGTGTAAGTCAAGACAAAAAACAGGTGGTGAACATGATAAAATTAATGCGGGAGAATAATCTTGTAGCACTTTATGGTTTACGTGAATGGACGGAGCTTAAAGAAGTTAATTCGGTCTTCGACAACCAAGGTTCGTTTAACTACATGAGCACTACGTGTTTCGACTTGGAAGGACCAAGGGTGAAAAAATTCCACAAAGCGTTTCGTGTTGCGTATGATACAGACCTGAGTAAATCGGTTTTACTTGGTTATGATATTGTGAATTCCTTACTGCCTTGGCTTTCAGGAAATAAACCGCTGACAACAGGCCTTATGACCTCATTCGATTATGGCAAGACGGTTCGTTATTATCACGCGAACAACGGAATGAAGCCTTGCCGCTTTGTCAACTTCAAACATCAGCAAGATGATTCATGGAAATGAGATAGCACAGGTTTTCAGGGACTTGCAATTAGAGATTGTTGAAGCATTGTCTGCGCATGATGGGCAGGCTGATTTTCAATCGGATGCCTGGGAACGAACCGAGGGAGGGGGGGGAGTAACCATGACCATGGAGCATGGTCGTGTTATTGAAAAAGGTGGGGTAGCATTCTCGAAAGTAACTGGAGAAATTACACAGGTAATGAAGCAGCAAATGGGGATGGAAGGAGATCGCTTTTTGGCTACCGGGGTTTCGATTGTGTTGCACTCCGTTCACCCCTTGCACCCCACCATTCATATGAACGTGCGGTACTTTGAAACCAATGAAGGCAAATCGTGGTTTGGGGGTGGGATAGACCTTACTCCGATGTATGTAAATATGCAAGAAGCCGCAACATTCCATCAGCATTTAAAGTCAATATGCGATTCTTTTAATCCAACAGCCTACGAACACTATAAAGCATGGGCCGATGAGTATTTCTTTTTACCACATCGAAATGAAACCCGAGGAGTAGGAGGTATATTTTTTGACCATTTGGTTCCAGAATCTGAGGAGGATAGGCTTAAAATCCTTGGTTTTTGTTTGGCATTAGGCAAGAAATTCCCTTCCCTTTATCAAGAGCAAACCAAAGATACCCCAGCAGAAGCAACACCGCAGCAGTATGAGTGGCAATCCTTGCGGCGTTCTCGGTATGTGGAATACAACTTGTTATTCGATCGAGGGACAAAATTTGGAATTGTCTCCAACGGCAGAACAGAATCCATCTTATTAAGCATGCCGCCTTCGGCGATTTGGAAGTATAATTTTACCCCGACTTTAGGTTCTGAAGAGGAACAAACAATGGAGCGTTTAAAAAAGCATGTAGATTGGATTTCTTTTCTTTAATTCAATTGTTTACTTTTGCATCATAATATCTATACATAGCCGATGCTTAACCATATTTTTCTTGTTACCGGATTGGTTTTATCAGTTGTAACCTTCGGACAAGCGCCCAATGCAAGTTTTAGTTCTGTTCCGGCATCTGTGGGCGGTACCATTACTATTTGTCAAGGGAGTACCATCACCTACGCGAACACCTCTACATCAACTGTTGCGGGATCAAGTTATTCCTGGAATTTCGGTTTGGGGGCTACGCCTGCAACAGCGAATACTGCGGGTCCACACATCGTAACCTATAACACGGCTACAGCTCCAACCACTACGGCAACATTGACCGTAACAAACCCAGGGTTTGCGCCGAGCGTATTCACCAGAACAATTGACGTCAACGCCCTCCCAAATGCGGCTTTAACCCTTGCATCAGTAGGCGGTGGGTATGGAACGACAACCCAAAATGGACAGACTATTTTTAAGAATTGTTGTTCTA
>Ga0315899_10004114_pt1 | contig 15741 bp, 14 predicted proteins | sample LakEriMetagenome_2_FD_203518 | JGI IMG/M metagenome (GOLD analysis project Ga0315899, IMG submission 203518) | Freshwater fungal communities from buoy surface, Lake Erie, Ohio, United States - Buoy 4 MA112 | ecosystem: Environmental > Aquatic > Freshwater > Lake | place: USA: Lake Erie, Ohio... | reverse complement strand
CCTGCCCCAGGAATGCTCTGCAGGCTTTCGCTGGCCACCATCACCACCGCGACGCGGCTGTTGGCACGGGCGCGGCTGAAGTGGGCGGCCACATCGGCCGCGGCCTGCAGATCCGGTTCACCGGCACTGCCTTCCGAGCTCTTGAGCACCACATGGCTGCCGGGACATTCCTGGGCGTGGAACCAGAGGTCGCCACGCCGGGCCTGTCGCAGGCTGATCCAATCGTTCTGGCGATGATTGCGGCCCACCTGCAGTCGCAGCCCGCCGGGGGTGCGCAGCTCCAGCGGGGTCGGTGTCGCCCCGTCGGCTCGGCCACCGCTCCCCCGGCGCCGCTGCTCCTGCCGGCCCTGTCGCAACAGCGCCTCGCTGTCCTCCTCAAGGGCGGTCAGCTCCTGCAGTTGTTCCGCCACCGGCGTGAGGCTGTCCTCCGCTTGCTCCAGGTAGGTGAGGCTCGCCTCCAGTTGGGCGATCCGGGTTTCATGCAGGGCCAACCGGGGGGTGATCGCCTCCACCGAGCGCCTGAGCCGGCGGGCGCGCCGGTAGAGGCTCTGGGCCTCAGCCACCTGCTCGCGGCTGGGCTGCGCCAGGCAGAGCAGCGCATCGGCCTGGCGTTGCAGTTGATCGCTCGCCTCCACCTGCGCCAGTCGATGCTGCTGTTCCTGCAGCTGCGCCCGCTCCCGTTCCAGGGCCTGACGCAGCCGCAGCTCCAGGGAGGCGCGGCGGCGCTGCAGCGCCCGTTCAGACAACACCTGATGGTGGTGGGCTGCCAGGCCGTTGTTGATCGGCAGCCCCTGCCGGTCGACGCAGCCGCTCCCCTGCCGAGGGCTGGCATTTTCTGAGGCCTGCCAGCAGGCGTAGGGCGTGGGACCGCTGGTCTGGAACTGGAACTGTTCCTGCTGGAGCGCCTTCAGCCAGCGGCACCAGCGCCGCCAGAGCTCCTGCCACTGCGCCTCGCCCAGCTCCTGCACCGGGGTGGCCAGCAGCGCCTCAGCCACGGGTCGCTCAGCGCCGGCCAGCTGCAGGGCCAGGGAGGGGCTGATGCCCTGAAACGCGCTGCTGAGCGCGCGTCCGAGAGGCAGGGGCAACAGTGTCAGCTCCGCCCGCCAGGCGGCTTGGTTGGGCACAGCTGAAGGGGGGCGGCCGCTCAGGGGGGGCGGCGCTGTGTAGGCGTCGCCGGTTCCGATCGGCCGCAGCCGCGACTGCTGATCGCGCACCTGCCGGCCGGCCGTCACGACGCGCCGCTCCTCATCGAGCAGAAACAGATTGCTGTGGCGCCCCATCAGCTCCACCACCAGATGGCGGCGGATCGCTTCGCCGGGGCGCGGCGCGAACTGCAGGTCCACCACCCGCTCAAAACCCTGCTGCTCCAGGGCCACCAGGGCCAGGCCCCCCAGGCCATGCTGCAGCTGCTGAGCCAGGGTGCTGCCATCGCCACCGCGTGGTGGATCCGCGATGGCGAGCAGTCGCGGCGCCTCCGCCAGCCAGCTGATCTCCAGCCATTGCCGGCCCGTGAGGCTGCGGAAGCCCAGTTGCATGGTCTGGCTATCGGCCTGCCGAGCCTTCTCGAAGCGGCTGGGGAGCAGCGACGGCCGCAGCTCGGCCAGCACCGCCCGGAGGGTGGTCAGGTCCATGGCCTGAAGGGGCAGCGAGGCCATGGCGGCAGGGCGGCTGCGGCGGCGCTTCTACTCTGCAGGTCCGTGTCCGCATCCGTGATGGCCGTGCAGGCGTCCTCCTCCGGCAGGCTGTTTCTGATCACCGGTCCGAGCGGAGTCGGTAAGGGCACGCTGGTGGCGGCCCTGCTGCAGCGCCATCCCCAGATCTGGCTCTCGATCTCGGCCACCACCCGCCAACCGCGCAGCGGTGAGCGTGATGGCGAGCACTACTTCTTCCTCGATCGCCCGCGCTTCGAGGCTGATGTGGCCGCCGGCGGCTTACTGGAGTGGGCCGAGTTCGCCGGCAATTGCTACGGCACGCCGCGGCGGCCGGTGGAGGAGCAGCTGGCGGCTGGTCGGCCGGTGCTGCTGGAGATTGAACTGGAGGGGGCCCGGCAGGTGCGGCGCAGCTTCCCAAGCGGCTACCAGATTTTCATCGAGCCCCCCTCATTTGCGGAGCTGGAGCGACGGATCCGCGGCCGCGGTACTGATAGCGAGGCCGCGATCACCCGCCGGCTGGAGCGGGCTCGCGTTGAGCTGGCGGCTGCCGCTGAATTCGATGCCATCGTGGTCAACGCGGATCTGACCGCGGCCCTGACCGAGCTGGAGCGGCTGATGGGCCTGATCTGATCTGCGGCTGGATGGGTGCTTGGCCCTGGACGGCTACGGGGCTGCCCTCGATTTCAACGGGGCTGCTGCCATCGGTGGCGATCCCTCAACCGACAGCTCGACGGTTTGAAGCCGGTCATAAAAAAAGCGGCCCTGACTGGGCCGCCTGGCAATTGATGGACACTCCAGCTCACATCGGGTGGAACAGAAGGTCCGGATAAAAGCGGTTGAACTCAATCAGGATGCCGGCCGTCACGGTGAACCAGATAGCTGCGAACACCGGAGCGGTGGTGAGGAACTTTTTCATTGGAAAGACCCTGAATTTGGAGCTGGTTAGGAGGGGCTGATCGGGGCTCAGCGCGGGGAGACGGTGACCTTGTCGTCTGACTCGAGCAATTTGCCGCCGCTGAACTCAGCGAAAGCAGCGACCGGCCAGGAAGCAGCAGCGAGGGTGCTCTTGAACGCCAGGGGCAGGTCGATCTGAATCTCCTTCATGGCGGCATCCTTCTGGCCGCGGATCGCAATCAGATAGCTGCGACCAGCCCAGCCGATGCAGCCGGCGATGTAGAGGAAGGCGATGCCAGGGATGATGAAGTCACCGGCGTGGCTGAGGCGGCCGTCCACGATCAGGTGGGGCAGGCCATCAGCGCCACACACGGCCTGGCTATACATCTCGAACCGCGCCTTGGCCTGCGGCGTGGAGGCGGTGGCGGCGCGCTGCTGGAAGCGGGCGCTCTCGGAGCAGGGGGTGAGGCCAGCCACATCGGCCTTGGCCACGGGGGCGAAGCCGAAGAGCAGCAGGGCGGAAATGAGAACGGCGAAAAGGCGGCGCATCGGGTCCAGACCTGGATGGCGTACTGGGGAGTGCCTTGCCGCTTCCCAGCTGCGCGGAGGCAGCCGCTGCACGGCAGGATGTCACTTGCGGACAGTAGGGGAGCCCTTCTGAACTGATGCCGACACTGCTGGCCCTCGAAACAAGTTGTGACGAGTCGGCGGCAGCGCTGGTGCGGGATCAGCGGGTCCTGGCGAGTGCCGTGGCCTCTCAGGTGGAGGAGCACGCCCGCTGGGGTGGCGTGGTGCCGGAAATCGCCTCCCGCCGCCATGTGGAGGCTCTGCCGGGCCTGATCGAGCGGGTGCTGGTTGACAGCGGCGTGGCGATGACCGAGCTCGATGCCATCGCCGCCACGGCGGCACCTGGGTTGGTGGGGGCGCTGCTGGTGGGTTCGGTGACCGGACGCACCCTGGCCCGCCTGCACGGTAAGCCCTTTCTGGGGGTGCATCACCTGGAAGGACATCTCTGTTCGGTGCAGCTGGGGGCGCCTCTTCCGCCCGGGCCCTATCTGGTTCTGCTGGTCAGCGGTGGCCACACCGAGATGATTCGGGTCGACGGGCCGGGGCTTTACACCCGCCTGGCCCGCAGCCGTGACGATGCCGCCGGCGAGGCCTTCGACAAAGTGGCGCGCCTGCTTGAGCTCGGTTACCCCGGTGGGCCCGCCATCGAGGCTGCCGCCGCCGGTGGTGATCCCGGCCGATTCCGCCTCCCCAAGGGACGGGTCTCCCTGCCCGAAGGAGGGTTCCATCCCTACGACTTCAGCTTCAGCGGGCTCAAGACCGCTGTGCTGCGCCTGGTGCAGCAGCTGCGGGCCGATCAGGCCGCCGGCGGCGAGCCGTTCCCCTTGGCTGATGTGGCCGCCAGCTTTGAGCAGGTGGTGGCTGACGTGCTGGTGGAGCGCACCTGCCGTTGCGCCCGCGATCAGGCGCTCAGCACGATCGTGATGGTGGGCGGGGTGGCCGCGAACCGGCGCCTGCGCGGCCGGTTTGAGCAGCGCTGCCGCGAGCTGGCGCTGCAGTGGCGCGTGGCACCGCTGGCCTACTGCACCGACAACGCTGCCATGATCGGCGTTGCGGCGGAGCAGCGTCTGCTGGCTGGCTGTCGCAGCAGCATTGAGCTGGCAGTGGCTCCGCGGCTGGCGCTCGAGCAGGCTGTACAGCTGTACGCACCGCAGCCTCCCTTCTGAGCTCCTTAGGCTTGGTAACCCCAGCGGCAGTTGTGATGGCCACCGCCCAACCGAGCTCCGATGATGCTCTGGCCTCCGCCGGTCTGCCCGAGGTCATCGAGGCTGGCCCGGAGGAGCTGAATCAGTGGAAGCGGGGCTTCACCCCCCAGGCCGAGATCTGGAACGGCCGCATGGCGATGGTCGGCTTGTCCGTCGGGCTCACGGTGCTGCTGATCGCCCGCCTCAGCGGTCACGTCTGAAGCGCTTCGCCGTTGGAGGCGCTCCCTAGGATCGCGGCAACGGCCGTTTTCCGTGAGCAGCCCTCCAACCGCCGCAGCCCACGCCGCTGGGCGCCAGTCCGAGCAGCAGCAGGGTCTTGGCCAAGACCCCGGCCTCCATCACGTCACGATCGTTCTCGGTACCAGGCCCGAGGCGATCAAGCTGGCGCCGGTGATCCGGGCCTTTCAGCAGGCCGAGGGTTTTACCACTCGTGTGGTGCTCACCGGCCAGCATCGCGAGATGGTCGCCCAGGTGATGGATCTGTTCGGCCTCGCTGCAGATCGCGACCTGGCTCTGATGGCCCCGAAGCAGACGCTCACGCATGTCACCTGTGCGGCGCTGGAGGGTCTCAAGCAGGACTTCGCGGCCCACAGGCCGGATCTGGTGCTGGTGCAGGGCGACACCACAACGGCCTTCGCTTCGGCTCTGGCTGCCTTCTATGAGCAGATCCCGGTGGGGCATGTCGAGGCAGGGCTGCGCACCGATGATCTGTTCGATCCCTTCCCGGAGGAGGCCAACCGCCGCCTGATTTCGCAGCTGGCGCTGCTCCACTTCGCCCCCACGGAGCGCTCGGCGTCCAACTGCCGCGCCTCCGGGGTGATGGGTGAGGTGCTGGTCACCGGCAACACCGTGATCGATGCGCTGCTGCTGATGGCGGAACGGGCTGCTCCCTTCAACCTGCCCCAGCACGACCTGGCGGGCCACCGCCTGATTCTCGCCACCGTGCATCGCCGCGAGAACTGGGGTGATCGCCTCCAGGACATCGGTCGCGGCTTCCTGGATCTGTTGGAGCGCTTTCCGGACACGCTGCTGCTGCTGCCCCTGCACCGCAATCCCACCGTTCGCGAGCCGCTGCAGGCCCTGCTCGGCAATCACCCCCGCGCTGTGCTCACCGAGCCCCTCGACTACGACCGCCTGGTGGCCGCCATGAAGGCTGCAACCCTGATCCTCACCGATTCCGGTGGTCTGCAGGAAGAAGCCCCGGCTCTGGGCAAACCGGTGTTGGTGCTGCGCCGCACCACGGAGCGGCCCGAGGCCGTGGAGGCCGGCACCGCCCGCCTGATCGGCACCGACAGCGCGGACATCCTGCGCGAAGCGGCATTGCTGTTGGAGCGCACCGAGGCCTATGAAGCCATGGCCCGCGCCCACAACCCCTTCGGGGATGGCCAGGCCAGTGCCCGCATCGTCGAGGCCAGCCGGCGGTTCCTCAGCAGCCGGCGGAGCTGAGGCGGCGCATGGCGGCACCCGGCGGGGGGAACCGATCAGGCTCTGCTGATCAGTCCCTGCCGCGATTCTTCTTGGTCCAGGGCGGCAGATCGATGAAGATCCTCTGCCCCGGCTGCAGACCATCGATGATCTGCGTGTCCCGGCCGCTGCTGGCGCCGAGGGTGACCGGTTGGAATGTGGGCTGATTGTCCTGGCCCACCAGCAGCACCCCAGGTTTGCCCTGCTCAGTGACGACTGCCACGGTGGGAACCAGCGTGCGCGCCGGTAGTGCGCCGGTGTTGAAGTCGATGTCGGCGGTCATGCCGATGCGCAGCTCCGGCGGAGGCTGCAGCAGCTCCAGCTTCACCTCGAATGAAGTCACATTGTTCACCTTCTCTGCACGCGGCGCGATCTGACGCACCCGGGCGGCGAAACGGCGGTCCGGGAAGGCATCCACCCGCACGTTGGCGCTCTGGCCCAGCCGCAGCCGGCCGATATCGCTCTCCGGCACCTTGGCGATCGCTTCAAGCCCTTGGGCCAGCTCCACGATCGAGGAGCTGCTGGCACCGGCGGTGGCGCTGGCGGAGGTGGTCGGGGTCACGAAGGCGCCGGGATCGGCGTAACGGGCCGTGATCACCCCGCTGAAGGGGGCCCGCACCGTGAGCTCGTTGCGCTCGGTTTGGCGTTGTCCGAGCCGCTGCTCTGCTGCCGCCACTGCCGCTCGGTCCACCAGATAGGCGGAGCGGATGCGGTTGTAGTCGTTCTGGCTGATCGCCTTCTGGCGGTAGAGGCCCTCGTTGCGTTGCAGTTCGCTGCGGCTGCGGGCCAGCTGGGCTTGTGCCGACTGCAGCTGGGCCTGCAGTTCATCCAGCCGGTCACGCAGATCACCGCTGTCCATCAGGGCGATCGCCTGACCAGCCGTCACGGTCTGGCCCTCATCCACATAGAGCCGCTCCAGCACCCCCTGGCGCTTTGGGCTCACGTTCACCTTGCGGAAGGCTCCCAGTTCGCCGCTGGCGGTGATCACGCCCGGCAGGGAGCCCTGGCGCGCCAGCACGGTGTAGCTGGCCAGGCTGGTGCGTTGGCTGGCGTTGCGCCGCTGGCTCAGCAGCACCCCCCCGGCGCCGATCAGCACCACTCCGGCCAGCAGGCCGGCCCACAGGCGGCGGCGTCGCCGCCAGGGCCGTTGAAGGCTGGGGCTGGTGCTCCCCGTCGGCCCGGAGCCCTGACGCTGGGGAGCGGGTTGGAGCATGACGGTGCTGATGGCAGGCGAGCGGCTCTCGCTCCAGTCTTCCTGGTCAGGGCCGCCGCCGTGGTTCGCCCCTGGGGCGGATCACCGGCGGCTGGAGCCGGAGCCATGCGGCCCGTAGATTCCAGCGATGCTTAAAGCCGGAATCGTCGGCCTGCCCAACGTCGGCAAGTCGACCCTGTTCAACGCCCTCGTGGCCAACGCCCAGGCGGAGGCCGCCAACTACCCCTTCTGCACGATCGAGCCCAACTCCGGGGTGGTGGCCGTGCCGGATCCCCGTCTGCAGCAGCTTTCGGATGTGAGCGGCAGCAAGGAGATCATCCCCACGCGGGTGGAGTTCGTCGACATCGCTGGTCTGGTGAAGGGCGCCAGCCAGGGCGAGGGCCTGGGCAACAAGTTCCTGGCCAACATCCGCGAGGTGGACGCGATCGTCCATGTGGTGCGCTGCTTTGAGAACGACGATGTGATCCACGTGAGCGGCTCGGTGGGCCCGGCCCGCGATGCCGAGGTGATCAATCTGGAGCTGGGTCTGGCGGATCTCTCCCAGGTGGAGAAGCGGCGCGAGCGCCTCAAGAAGCAGGTCCGCACCAGCAAGGAGGCCCAGCTGGAGGATGCGGCCCTCGCGCGTATCCAGGCGGTGCTCGAGCAGGGTGGTGCTGCTCGCAGCATCGAGCTGAGCGACGAGGAAGCGGCGATGGTCAAGCCCCTGGGCCTGCTCACCGCCAAGCCGATCATCTACGCCACCAACGTGAGCGAAGACGATCTGGCCGGCGGCAACGCCTACTGCCAGGAGGTGGCGGCCCTGGCCGCCAAGGAGGGTGCTGGCACCGTGCGCATCTCCGCCCAGGTGGAGGCCGAGCTGATCGAGCTGCCGGAGGAGGAGCGGGCCGAGTTTCTGGCGGGTCTGGGGGTGGAGGAAGGCGGCCTGCAGAGCCTGATTCGGGCGACCTACAGCCTGCTGGGGCTGCGCACCTACTTCACCACCGGCGAGAAGGAAACCCGCGCCTGGACGATCAAGGCCGGCATGACAGCACCTCAGGCCGCCGGTGTGATCCACACCGACTTCGAGCGCGGCTTCATCCGGGCTCAGACGATCGGTTGCGAACAGCTGCTGGAGGCCGGCTCCCTGGCGGAAGCCCGCACCAGGGGCTGGCTGCGGGCTGAGGGCAAGGACTACGTGGTGGAGGAGGGCGATGTGATGGAGTTTCTGTTCAACGTCTGAGCCCGGCGGCCTGTCGCCTCACCGGTTCTGGCCGCAGCCAGACCTCCGGGATCCATCAGAATGATCATCAGATCGACCGCGCCGTTCATGACTGCCGAGCCGTCCGCCCCCACCGCAGGCGATGCCTCGCATCCTCACGATTTCGAGGTGCAGAAGCAGCTGCATCAGCAGATCCGCAACGACCCCGACTACGACGACTGGGAGTACGGCACAGAGCCCCTGCCCCATGAGGCCTGGGTTGGACAGGCGTCCTCGTCGGCTCCTGCATCCTGCGATCAGCCCTCAGCCTGAGCCCTCTTTGGGTCTGGCCTGGCGGTGGATCGGCCCGATCAGCGCCAGGCTCAGACCGCAGGTCAGGGCCATCAGGCTCCAGAGCGTCACACCATGGCCATCCCGATCCAGCAGTTGCCCGGCCAACAGCGGTGCAGCGAAGGCGCTCAGTGCAAAGCACTGCGAAAACAGCGCCATCGCCAGTCCGCCGTTGCCGGCCGGACTCAGCTCCACCAAGGCTTCCGTTGCCGTCGGTAGAAAGGCGGCTTCCCCCAGGGCCAGTGGAATCAGGGCCAGCAGAACCACGGGCAGTCCCTGCGTTGTCAAGGCCGACAGGGCCAGCAGACCGCTGCCGATGCTGAAGCACACCAGGCTGATGCCAAGGCCCACCGCCACCGGTCTGCGGGCCAGCGCTTGCCCCACCGGCCACTGGATCAGCAGCAGCAGCCCCAGTTGAGCCCCGATCAACAGGGCGCTGATGCCATCGGCCTGGGCCTGCCGCTGCAGCCCTCCACGCACGAGATCGAGCGGCAGTGCGCTCTGGAGCAGCGCCGGGATCGCGGTGGCCACCAGCGATACCCCCAGCAGCGGCAGCAGTGGTGGCAACCACAGCCGCAGCGGCAGGAGTCGTTCGCCGTGTGCTTTGCCCTGCGCCACCGCCGGCAGCGGCCGCAGCAACAGCAGCGTCACCAGCACGGCCACGGCGCTGAGATCCACCAGATAGATCCCCCGCAGCTGTCCGACGGCGGCCAGCAGCGCTCCGGTGAGGGTGCCGCCGGCCACGCCGGCGGCATCGGCGCTACGCACCAGTGCATAGCCGCGGGCCGAGGGTAGTGGTGGCGCGCACAGCGGCACCGCCAGCTCCACCGCCGGCCAGTACAGACCGCCCGCCATGCCCATCAGCAGCTGGCCGGCGACGTAGCCCGGCATGCCCTGCGCCGTGAGCAGCAGCAGATCACCGCCGGCACCGCAGAGACCGGCCAGGAGCACAGGCAGGCCGCAGCTGCGGCCGCGATCCAGCAGTGCGCCGCTGAGGAAACGGGCCAGCGTGCCCACCAGGGCTGCCAGGGCCAGCCCCAGGCCCACGGCACTGGCGCTGAACTGCACGCGATGGAACACCATCGGCGTCAGATAGAGGATTCCCCCCGCCCCGAAACCGCCCACCAGGCGCACGATCGCCAGCTCCCGCAGCGGCGCGGGAAACTGGAGCCACCATGGTCGGCCCGATGACTGCGTCTGCGGTGCTGCCACTCCGTTCCCGTCGACGTTGGAGGCTGATCGGCAGTCTGCTGGTTGGCCTGTTGATCAGTGCTCAGCTGCCGGCCCCGCTGCGGGCGGCTGAGCTGCTGGAGATTCAGCTCGATGCCCTGCAGCTGCCGGTGGATCTGCGGGAGCTTGAGGCCTGGAGTCGCGATCCTCAGCAGCATCAGGGGGATCTCGGTGCCTGGCTGGATCTGCTGGAGCCCTGGCAGCGACAGGCTCTGCTGCGGTTGCTGCGGGCCCCGCTGCTGCGCGATCGCTCCATGGGTCGCCAGTTGCTGGACAGTTGGGCTGGGCAGCGTTTGCTCGCCTCCCTGGGCGGTCTGCTCAGCACGGAGCAGGGGAATGCCGGACCGATCCTTCATCGGGTCCTTCGCCGCCTGTTGCAGGACCACAACCAGGTGACCGCCCTGGAGCTGTTGCGGGCCCTGCCCGGCGAGCGGTTGACGATCCACCTGGATGCGCTGCTGCAACTGGCTTCGCAGTGGCAGCGCCAGCTGCTGCAGCAGCGCCGAGCCCTGCAGGCGCTGCAGGCGCTGCCGCTGCCGTCGCGCACGCCGCTGCTGCCGCTGACCGATGGGGTGGTGCTGGCCCGCAGCCAGGGCCGTGAGCTTGGCAGCGGCGGTCCCGCGCCGCAGTCACTGCGCCTTGCGGTGGCCCACCGCTCTTTGCCCCTGGAGCTGCGCCTCTGGCAGTCCAGAACCGCCCGACCCGGTGCACCGTGGTTGCTGCTCTCCCACGGCCTCGGTGGCAGTTCCGCTCAGCTGGAATGGCTGGCGGCTTCCCTGCGCGAGCGGGGCTGGTCGGTGCTGCTGCTGGAGCATCCCGGCAGCGATGAGGCGGCCATGCGCGCCTGGCTGGAGGGGCAGCGCTTGCCACCGGCCGCTGAAACCCTGCCCGACCGTGTGCGGGATCTGCAGGCCGTTGTGGCGGCGGTGGAGGCAGGGCACCTGCCGCGGCTGGGATCGTCGGTTGTGTTGGTGGGCCATTCACTTGGTGGGCTCACCAGTCTGCTGGCGGCTGGGTTGCGGCCGGAACCCGGATTGGCCCGCCGCTGTGATCGTGCGCTCGCGGGGTTGCCCCTCACCAACCTCTCGCGGCTGCTTCAGTGTCAACTGCCCGATGTACCCCTGCCACCGCCGCAGCCTCTGGCTCAGCCGGTGGCTGCGGTGCTCAGCCTGAATGGTTTCGGCAGCCTGCTCTGGCCTCAGCGCGGTCTGCAGCAGTTGCCCATGCCCGTGCTGCTGCTCGGCGGCAGCCTTGATCTGATCACCCCGCCCCTAAGCGAGCAGCTCAGCTTGTTCCTTCCCCAGGCCAACCCCCGCAGCCGGCTGGTGCTGCTGGAGGGTGGCAGCCACTTTTCGCCGGTGCGGATCCGCTCCGATCAGCGGGCGGTGTTCCAGCTCGGTGAGGAGCTTGTCGGCGTTGACCCAGGCCGCATGCAGGCATTGATCCTCAGCCTCAGCAGTGATTTCCTCCAGGGGATCGGACGGCCCGGCCTGGGCAGCATGCCCCGCCAACGCCGCGAGCTGGCTGGCCTCACGGCCTATGTGCTCGATCGCCCGGCTGCCCTGGCCTGGCGCGCCGCCATCCGCGATCTGGCCCGGCCGTGAGTTGACACCACGCAGGCCTTCAGAAGCTGATGCGCGGGTCGAGCAGCGCCACCAGCAGATCCACAAGCACGCTCACGGCAACCACGAGGGCGGCCACCACCACCACGATCCCCTGCACCACCGGATAATCCCGCTGGCCGATCGCCTCCTGCAGCTGGAAGGCCACGCCCGGCCAGCTGTAGGTGACCTCGATCAGCAGGGCGCCGCCGATCAGGGAGGCCACGGTGATCCCCGTGATCGTCAGCACGGGCAACAGGGCATTCGGTAAGGCGTGGCGCAGCACCACCCGGCCTTCGTTCAGGCCACGGCTGCGGGCTGCTTCCACGTAGTCCGAATCGAGGGCGCGGCGCAGATTCAGCCGCAGGGCATTGGCAAACACGCCGCTGAGCAGCAGGCCCAGGGTGCCGGCCGGCAGCACCAGATGGCGGAGGCTTGCCAGCAGTTGGTCACAGTTGCCGGCCAGCAGGCTGTCGAGCAGATAGAAGCCGCTACCGCTGGGCGGCTCCAGCGTTGCTGGGAACCTCCCACCCACCGGCAACCAGCCCAGCCAGACGGCGAACACCAGCTGCACCACCATCGCTGCCCAGAAGGGAGGCAGCGCGTAGGTGCCGATGCCATAGATCCGCCCGGCCAGATCGAGGCGCCCCTCCTGCCGCGCTACGCCGCTGAAGCCCACGGCCAGGCCGGTCACGGCGGCGATCAACAGCGCCACCAGCCCCAGTTCCAGGCTGGCCGGCAGGCTGCGGCCGATCACGGCGCTGACTGGCTCCTGGTTGGTGAGGGAGTTGCCCAGCTGGCCATGGAGCAGATCGCTGAGGTAGTGGCCGTACTGCACCAGCAAGGGTTGATCAAGGCCCAATTGCTGCCGCAGGGCTTCCCGTGCCGCCTGGGGTGCGCGTGTGCCCAGCAGGGCATCGATCGGATCGCCTGGTGCCACCCGCAGCAGCAGGAACACCAGGCTGGCGATCAGCCAGAGCATCAGCGGCACCAGGGCGAGGCGCCCGCTCAGGTAGCGGATCAGATGGCGACGGCGGCTCATGGTGGCGACCTCAGGGTTGCTGGCTCAGCGCCTGCAGCAGCACCCGCCCAGACCCATCGAAGCGCGGTGTGCTCACTCCCTGGCGCGCCCAGGCCCGGGGCGCCACCTGCCAGACCGGTAGATACGCAGCGCCGTGGGCTGTGCGGCGCTGGATCGTGCGCAGCAGGCGCGTGCGGGCCGCGCCGTGCAGGCTTTCGCTCGCCTGCAGCTGCTCCTGCAGGCCTGTCGCGGTCCAGAAGCTGCCGAAGGAGACGCTGCTCCCCTCCAGGCAGCGGGCACCGGCGGCGCGGCTGCAGCTCAGCAATGGGGTGAGGTAGTTGTCGGGAGCTGGGTAGTCGCCTGCCCAGTCGAGCAGGATCATGGGAAAGGCGCCCTTGTCAAGCTGCCGGTAGGCCGTGGTGGATTCCACGCCGTTGATTTCCAGGGTGATGCATGCGCCCAGGTCGCGTTGCAGCTGTGCCTGCCAGGTGAGAGCAAACAGCCGGTCGGTCGGCACGTTGGAGCGGAAGGTGAGCGGCAGGGTCAGGCGGCGGCCGCGGCAGAAGCCGAAGCGCTCGAACAGTCGACGCGCCTGCTGCGGGTTGTAGTCGGGCCAGGCGGGGGGCTCGGAGCCGGCCATGGGCGGTGGGATCAGCGAGCGCAGGGGGGTGCGCATGCCGTAGCTGACCCGCTGGCTGATCAGACGCCGATCGATGCTGAGGGCGAGGGCATGCCGCAGCTGCGGCTGATCCAGTGGCGGCCTGTCACTGAGCAGGGTCAGGTAACCGATCTCCAGGGCTGGGCCGGTGCCTTGCACCAGTTGGCCCCGTGCGGCCTGGGCCGCCAGGGCCCGTTGTTGATCGCTGTCCAGTCCCTGCGAGAGCAGGACATCCACCTCACCGCTCTGCAGGGCGCCGAACAGCGCGGTGGAGTTGCTCAGGGTGACCAGATGGACACCCCGGTTGCGGGCGGGTGCTCCCCAGTACTGGGCGAACGGCAGCAGGGTCGTCTTGTGGGGGCTGCTGCTGACAAGGCGGTAGGGCCCCGTGCCCACGAAGCGATCCCGGAGGGAGCGCCGCCGGTGGTTGCGGTAGGCCGTGGGTGAGAGCGGCGTGAGATTGCTGGAACTGAGCAGGGCCGTCAGGGAGCTGTAGGGGCGTTTCAGCCTCAGCTCCAGCTCGTGGGGGCCGAGCACGCGCAGCGCCGTGATGCGGTCATCCAGCAGGTAGCTGAGTTTGGCGAGGGCACGGAAGCGCTCCAGGCTGAACAGCAGGGCTTCGGCGTTGAAGGGTGTGCCGTCGTGAAAGCGCACATCGCGACGCAGGCGGATGCGGGCGGTGAGGCCGTCGGCGCTGAGGATCGGCAGGGCTTCCGCCAGTTGTGGTCTGAGGGCACCGCTGGCGTCGCTGGCGTAGAGCGGATCACCGATGGCGCTGAGCAGCTGGCCCCCGGCAAAGCTGGTGATATCCACCGGGTCGACCGAATCCAGATTGCCGCGGCTGGCCACCACCACATGCCCCAGCGGTGTGCTGCCCTGGCAGCCCGCCAGAAGCAGCGCCGCCAGTGTGGCGAGCAGCCGGTTACCGGAAGCCGTCGGCCAGGGCAGCAGGCGCCGCCCCATGGCTGGCTCAGACCGGAGCGGGCAACCGATCACGAAGTGCAGTGGCGGCTGAGCCAGTGGGCAGGGGGCGGGCAGGCCCGCTCATTCAAGCTCCCGCAGCCGGGCGCGGTGGATGGCTGTGGCTGTTGCCGGCCACCTGCTGCAGGGAAATTTCAAACACGGGTGAGCCGTGGCGGGCCAGAGGCCAGCGGCGAACCCAGCAGCGGTTGTGCTGGTCGTCGACACCGATCACCTGATACAGGTGATCGTCGCTGGTGAGGGTGATGCAGTCACCCTGGTGGAGCGTCATGGTGTCCGAAGCGGAAGGAAGTTCAGGCGGAGTTGTGTCGAAGTGCCGGTTCAGAGACCGGCGTTCGTGATCCGGAGGGCTTTGGTCCTGGTGGTGTCAGTCCTGGTGGTTCAGGACTCGATGGAGGTGTTCAGGGTTGAGTGTTCAGATAGGTGAACAAACGGCGTTGATGACCAGATTTGATGGTCTGGTGGCAGCAAAAGGTGGCTGCGGATACCAGGCAAGGGTTGCGTGAGCGGATGCCCATGCAGGGGTGCCCTATCCAGGCAGAAGCTCTTGGAGTTGTCCCCAGGAGGCGATGACGGGGCCGAAGCGGGACGATCCGACCAGGGGGAACAGCAGCCGGGGCGCCGTCGAGGGCAAAGGGAAGGTCTTTCGATTTGCTTCCACTCTGCACCACGGGCGCTTGCCGTCGACCTGTTGCCCCTACAGGGTTCGCAGGCAGGCCGCCACGGCGGTCACATCGCTCAGGCCCTCGATCGCGGCCAAGGCGCGCCGGAAGCTGGCTTCGGCTACCTCATGGGTGATCACCACGATTTCGGCGTCGCCACCATCCACACTGCTGTCGAATTGAACGATCGAGCGGATCGATACCCCTTGATCACCGAAGCAGCTGCCGATGCGGCCGATCACCCCCGGCTGATCGCCGGTGCGCAGGCGCAGGTAGTTGCGGTGCTGGCTCACCCCCGGATCCACCAGCCGGCAGCGGCGCCAGCGGCTGGCTGCCAGCAGCGGATCCAGGGTGCCGTCGGCGCCGGCCACCTCACGGATGCCGGCGATGTTCAGGATGTCGGCGACCACGGCAGAGGCGGTGGGGCCGGCACCGGCGCCGGGTCCGTAGAACATCACCCGGCCCACGGGATCGCCCTCCACGAGGATCGCGTTGTTCACGCCGTGCACGCCCGCCAGCGGGTGCTCCCGCGGCAGCAGAGTCGGCCCGACGCTCACATCCAGCTGCACCGTGCCGTCGGCATCGGTGCCGAGGCAGCGGGCGCTGGCCACCAGCTTCACCGCATAGCCCAGCTGATCGGCGTAGTTGATGTCCCGTTCATCGAGGCGGTGAATGCCGTCGGTGGGAATGGCCGTGCGCTCGACGCTGCCGCCGTAGGCCAGGCCTGCCAGGATCGCGATCTTGTCGGCGGCGTCGCCGCCCTCCACGTCAGCTGCCGGGTCGGCTTCGGCGTAGCCCAGGCGCTGCGCATCGGCCAGGACATCGGCATAGGCCGCACCCTCATCAGCCATGCGACTGAGGATGTAGTTGGTGGTGCCGTTGATGATGCCGCTCACCCGCTGGATGCGGTTGCCTCCCAGCGATTGCTTGAGCGGTTCAATGATCGGGATGCCGCCGCCGACGGCCGCTTCGATCAGCACGTAGACGCCCTTGGCGGCGGCGGCGGCGGCGATCTCATCGCCGTAGCGGGCAATCACCGCCTTGTTGGCCGTGACCACCGGCTTG
>Ga0315899_10004112_pt1 | contig 15742 bp, 21 predicted proteins | sample LakEriMetagenome_2_FD_203518 | JGI IMG/M metagenome (GOLD analysis project Ga0315899, IMG submission 203518) | Freshwater fungal communities from buoy surface, Lake Erie, Ohio, United States - Buoy 4 MA112 | ecosystem: Environmental > Aquatic > Freshwater > Lake | place: USA: Lake Erie, Ohio... | reverse complement strand
TGAAGGAGCAGGCGTTGTGGAGGGGGATCGCGGGGGAGACGGGGATCAGGGTGGAGTAGGCGGCTGACACGGAGCCCGACGGGTACGCCACACGGAGAAGGGGAACACCCTTCGATGCCGACGCACTGCATGCGGTGTCCCGCCAGCGGAGCACACGACGCGTCCACGCGAGTCAATACGCGGCGGGAATCAGGACGACGCCGTCACGCGGCACGATGATCGAGTCCCGGTGAGCCGACAGCCAGCTCTCGAGAGCCACAGACATTTCGCCTTCCGCCTCGCCGATCGGCAGCCTCCGATATCGCAAGCGGCGCTCCAGATGCATCCGGGCGACATGCCCGTCGAACCTGGGGTCTTGCTCACCGAGCGAAAGGTAGGTCTCGAACGTCATGCCGCCCGGCGGTTCCCGCACTGAATTCGCGAAGCGTCCCTCGGACGGAGTGGCGGCCGGGACGAACGCACAGAACTTCGACGGAGCGAACAGGCGGCTCACGGGATCGAATCCGAGGAAGGTCACGCGACGCCGCCCCCAGCGCTTCGCCGTCACCGGATCGTCCAGCGCGGCGTTCCAGGCCCGGATGTTCGCGCACACGGCGAACGCGTTATCGGCCATGTGGATGCGGTGCCATCCCTCGACCAGGCGTGCGTCCGCGATCGCGATGACCCGGTCGATCTCGGCGTCGACGTCGATGGCTGCCGCATCGAGCCTCGCGCGACTCGACGCATTCAGCGCCTTGATCGTCGATCCGTCGACGTCCGGCAGCAGGTCGACCTGGAATGCCGGGATCCCGACGGCCCGCATGAACATCGCGGTCGTCGCCAGCAGCGCCTTGCGTCCGGGCGCGATGTGCCGGCTCGCCATCGACACGAACGCGTCGCCACGGCCACATCCTTCGAAGTAGACCGCGGACGCGAACTTCGCCTGGTTGGCGACCGGGTCGGCCCGGCTCACCTCGAACTCGATCCAGATCCGTCGGGCATCGGCGGCCCGAGTGAGCAGCACGTCGACGCGCGGGTCGAAGCCGAGGCGACGGGCCGCGTCGCGGTCGAGCAGCGGTGTCTCGACAGTGCAGTCCCAGCCACGCGGACGTTTCCGCTGAAACGCGTCCTGCAGGTACGCGGCAAGGCGACCACGGCTCGGCCGGCCCTCCGGATCGATCTTGATGCCGGTCGCCATGGGCTCAGGCCCCAAGGAGCGCCCGGAACCGCCCGGACAGCGGCTCGGTCCGGCGGCCGCGCAGCCAGGTCGCCGCGCCGATCTCGAACGCGCGACCGTACGCCCAGCCGGCGATCCTGATCGCGGTGTCGCGACCGGAGACGAATGGGTCCTCCGATCCGATCGACCGCGATCCGTCGCCCGCGCCTGCAAGAGTCGCGTTGCGCTCAACCCAGCGTTCGAGATGGTCCTCCGCCGCGAGCATGTCGCGCTTGTCGAGGTTGCAGTGCGCGTGGGCAGCCACGAGGTTCGGCAGCGCGTCGAAGCGGTGAAGCGACCATGGGACGAAGTGGTCGACGTGGGCATCGCCCTCGTTCAGCCGTCCTCCGCAGTAGAGGCAGAAGCCACGCTGGTGCTTGCGCAACAACGGGAGGTGGCGACCGATGGGCAGCCGATCGGTCCCGAACAGGAAGAGTTCCAGGTCCTGCGTCTGGCCGATCGCGTACAGGTTCGCCGGAATGCGCCGGATCTGTCCCATCCATCGATCGCGGGCGAGGCCGGTCACCAGCGGATGGAAGCGGCGCAGGTGATGCGCGACGCCCGGCAGGAGCACGATGCCGGAGGGATCGTCGTCATGCAGGTACAGGAACGGCCTCGGCCGGCCGGCGACGACCTGCAGCCGGTACAGCGGCTGATCGCGGATCGTCCTGGCGACCCGAGAGAGGATCGATCGCCAGCGTCTCGGATCAGCTCGCAGCTGCGCCAGCGTCGAAGCGCCCCGTCGGCGCTCCTCGGCGAGCAGACTCACCACCGATGCCTGGCGACCGGTGTTCTGCAGCAGCACCTCCGCGCGCACCGCCCCGGCGTAAGGCCCCGCCTGCTGCCAGTAGTACTCGACGAACTTCGCTGCGATCGCCTCGAGCCCGATCCTGCACGGCGCATCGTCGTCCGAGCCCGACTCGACCGCGATGTCCGCGAGCGCGATCAGCAGCGCGAACTTGTAGGTCGCGACGAACTGCCCGTCCTCCAGCACGGCCTGGACGTCCCGCAAGAACGCGAGCTGCGACTGTGCACTCGGGGCCGGCACGCTCAGGCCCCTGGATCGGGCCCGCGGGCGGACCAGTAGTCGGCCTTCTCCGGGATCACCCAGCGCACGCCGCCGCGAGGATCGGCCCGATCGCCGGTATAGCGCGGGATCAGGTGCACGTGCAGGTGCATCACGGTCTGGCCAGCCGCAGCGCCGTCGTTGACGCCGACGTTGTAACCGTCGGGTCGCAGCGTCGCGTCCAGTTCCCGGCGCGCATCGGCCAGCAACGCCCAGATCGAGCGCATCTCGTCGCCCGTCGCGTCGGCGAGCGACGCAACATGACGCCTGGGGACGATCAGCGTGTGGCCAGACGAGACCGGATAGCCGTCGCGAAGCACCAGCGCGAGCGCGTCCGCGGCGATGACGCGCGAGGCAGGCAGCGTGCAGAACGGGCACGGCCGCACGGCATCAGGCGCCTTCATCGCCCCGCCCTTCGATCGGACCCGATCGCGACCGGAACCATTCGGTGGTCTCCTCGTCCGTGCAGTACACCCAACACCCCTTCATCCCGCGCGTCATCAGCGTCCGATAGGTGTTCTTCACGATCCGGTCGGCGACCGTGCGCGCACCCTCCGGATCCGCCTTCGCGAGCGCCTTGTACCCCTTGACCGACTGGTCCGACGACGCCCGCCGCTCCGGCCGCGTGAAGACCTTGCCGTCACGCACGATGAGGTCCGGTCCGACGATCACGCCGATCACATCGACCTCCAGCCCCTGGCAGGTGTGGATGCAGCCCACCTCGTCGACGCTTCCGTCGGCGACGATCCACAGGCTGCCGTCCTTGCTGAGGTTCCAGCGCCGGCGATAGCCGTGCTCGGGGATCTCGATGTCGTAGCGCTTCGGATCCTTCTTGCTCGGCCACGTCCAGCAGTAGCCCGCGACCACCCGCGCCCGGTTGTCGGCCGCATTGCGGACGGTGATCGCGTCGTGCAGCGCGGCGGGCGAGTCGAAGACCCGGAAGTCGAAGTCGCCGGGCTCGAGACTCGTGTTCGCGGTCGGCCGGATCTGCAGCGTGTCGTCGAGCCAGGCGAGGTAGCCGTCCGAGCCGCTGCAGCGGAACTGCGACTCCAGCGCCGCCTCGGTGACCTCGGCCCCTTCGGCGATCGCCCACTGTTTCAGCGCCGCCCGCTCGCCGATGTCCTTGAGCGTGACCCGCTGGTCGTCGTCGACGAAGAACACCGTGCTGCGCGAGGCCCGGATCGCCTCCTTCGCCTGGTGCTCGCCGTCGACGCCGTACAGGCCCGACTTCTCGTTCAGCCGATGCGCCTCGTCGACGATCAGCGTGCCCCACGCATCGGGCTTCACGGACACGTACGCACCCGACCCGGAGAACAGCGCCTTGATCGTCTTCGCCAGCCGCGTCCTGGCGAGCCTGCGCTGGTAGACCTCGCGCGGCGCCGCGTTCTTCGAGACGTAGCGCGCGCCGATGCCCCGCTTGGTCAGCTCGGCCAGCAGGTTGATCGCCAGCACCGTCTTGCCGGTGCCCGGACCGCCCTCGACGATCAGCACCTGCTTCGGTCCGCCCTGCTGCGCCTTCGCGGCGAGCGCCAGCGCCTGCTCGTAGACGACCTTCTGGTCGTCGATCAGCACGAACTCGCGGTTGCCGTCGAGCATGCCGGCGATGCTGTCGGCGAGCATCTTCGACGGACGGATCCGTCCGTGCTCGATGCGCGCGATCGTCTCACCACGGTCGCCGGTGCGCACGCGCTCCCGGATGAAGCCGCGCAGCGCCTGCCGCTCGGGCTCGCCCGAGAAGAAGAGCGGCGCCTCCTGCAGGTGTGCCTCGTAGAACGGATCGTCGAGCTGGCCGTCGCGCACGTAGTTGTGAAGGTACGCGCAGGGCTGCAGTGCGATGCCGCCCGCATGGACCGCCTCGTTGAACGCGTTGAGCAGCGACACGTAGGTCCACGCCTGGTACGAGGGATGGCTGACCTCCCGCTCGCCCTTGCCCAGGTGCGTGACGACGATCGCATCCTTGTCGGTCTTCCTGGCCCAGCTCCACTGCTTGAGCTCGACGACGACCGCGCAGTCGCGCCCCTCGTCGTCCCTGCCGCTCACGATCACGTCGATGCGCTTGGCGGTCTGCGGGATCGCGTACTCGACCGCCACCCCGGCGTCCTCGGGGATCGCCGGGTCGTAGAGGACCTTGCCGATCGCGGTCAGCGATTCCTTCCACGACTTGATCTCCGCCTGCGCGACGCCGTGCCCGACCTGGCGCTTCATCGCGGCGAGGATGAGGTGCTCGATGTCGTGACCGTGGAGGTCGGCGAGGAAGTCGCGCTTCTGCTTGTGGTAGACGATCACGCCTCGGCCCCCGCGTGGCGGTCAGCCCGCCGGACGCGCGAACTCGCGCAGCCACGGATCGAGATGCGCGATGTCGAACGTTCCCGCCTCGAACATCCCGATCATCTCGGCATGGATCAGCGCGGGCGCCCGGTGCAGCCGCCAGCCGTTGATCCTGAGGAACACGTCGGCGGCCGCGAAGGCGATCCGCTTGTTGCCGTCCACGAACGGATGGTTGATCGCGAGGCTCTCCATCAGGGCCGCCGCCTCGGCGACGATGTCCTCGTAGTAGCCCGTCTGCGGCCGGAACAGGGCCGCCTCGAGTGCGCCCGGATCGCGTACCCCGGTAGGCCCCCCGTAGCGCTTGATCAGCGCGGCGTGCATCCCCAGCACGTCGGCGACCGTCAGGTAGTCCCGCACGCCGTGCTACTTCGCGAGCTCGCGATAGAGGCTGTCGAACTCGTCGAGGCTCGACGCGAACGCGGCCACCACGTGACGCCGCGGACGCGCCGACTGTCGGCGATCGATGTATTCGCGTAGGGCGTCGTCGAGCACCGCCTGGAACTGGCGGCCCTCGGACTCGGCGATCTGCCGGAGCGCGGCCAGCACCTCCGGGGCAGCCTGGGAAGAGAACTTCTCGCGGGCGGGACTGCTCATCACCGGCTCCGTCATGATGGATCTTGATGTTTCATGATAGGTCAGGCCAGCGTGCCGCCGCAATGACCCCCCGCGGGAGTACGGGTGCCGACTGCAACCCCGAAAGCCGACTCGACTCGGCCCGTTCGCAACCTCCTCGAGTTGGATTGGCCGCGTCGGAGAAGCGCATCGACCGCCCCGAGCATCGAGGCCGAACTTCCAGGCGTCCTGGGAGCACGTCGTCGGCGAGGGTTCGAAGGACACGGGATCGAACGCGACCGGCCTGCGCTCCTGTCACAGTCCGAAGTCGTCGGTCGGGCATCAGAGTGCATCCACCCGTTCGATCGCCCTCAGGCACGCACTGCGTACGCGCGCCGCGAACGCCTCGAAGCCTGGCAGGGCCGAGCCGTCAGCCTCGTCGACGTACAGCCCGCGATCGATCTCCACCATCACCGCCGAAACCCGAGGATCGCTCCGATGTCGACTCGCGGGCACCAGGGCGCCCGAGAACGGCGTGTCCCGCGCCACCCGCCACCCGGCTTCGGCGAACGCCTCCACGAACGCGTCGGCCAGTCTCGCATCAGTATGGAAGGCGTCGGTGCCGATGCAGATCTGGGGCCGGACCGCATCCGGCTCGACACGCTCGTACGGCAGCGCCACGCTCGGAAAGCTGTGGCCGTCGATCACGAGGCACCGGCCGTGCGTCGCGAGCGCGCGAGTCACCGCAGCCTCGAGCCGCGCGTGGTGCGGACGGTACCAATCGCACAGCAGCGCCTCGCGCTCGTCCGCCGAGAGCGGGCGGCGCAGCGGTGTCGAATCCGACCCCAGCACGTAGACCACGCCCATCCCGCGCGCGGCCATCGGCTCGTCGGCATCGTCGGCGAAGCGCTCGACGTCGACGACCAGTCGGCTCACCGGTGCGCGCACGACCGCCGCGTCGCCGGGCTCCCCGGCGAAGAGCGCGTGCGTCAGGTGGTCCGTCATCCGGACGACTTCTCGTCGCAGCGCCTCGTCGTCGAGCACGAACTGTGAACGCACCTCGTCGGGCACGACGGTCGAATCGTGCGGCACGTGCAGCACGACCCACGGCGGAAAGCCGCGCGATGCCGCGGTCGCAGCGCTCGTCATCCGCGCGTCACTGCGGCACGACCCTCAGCGGCGGCGAGAACGGACTGCCCGCACCGAAGGGATTGTTGACGCTGTCCGGGGAGTACCGGCTGCCGTAACGCCCGTATGGATTGCTCGTCGAGTCCGGGTCATACGGATTCGCGCTCAGACGGCCCCGGTAGTTGCCTTGCTGGTCGTACAGCCTGGGCGCGTTGGTCGCGAACGGATTGGTGTGGCTGTCGTTCGAGTACGGGCTGCCGTAGCGGCTGTACGGGTTCATGAGCCCGTCGGGCTTGTAGGGGCTGCCGGCACCGTAGGGATTGTTCAGGCACCGCGGGTCGAACGGGCAGTTCTGCGCGGATGCGGACGATGCGAGCCCGATGCCGAGCGCGACGCAGGCGGTCAGGACGGACGATCCGAGGCGACGGGGCATGACGGTCTCCTTCGAAGTGGAGGGCACCCGATGGTGACCGACGCGAGGCTCAGGGCGCGAGCCTGCCCCGGGCCGACCGCATCGACGCACGCTCGGCCTCGCATTTGCCGTATTCCCGGCTCGGAATGCACTGCGGGGACGCGCGGACTTAGGCTCACCCTGTGAGCCTGCACGACGTGATACTCGACGTCCCGCACGATTCTTCGACGAGGCCCGCGTGCTCCGCAAGGACTGGACGTTCCCCTACCCCGCCCACGAACTCGCCGCGGCCGCCCAAGCGAGGCTCGCCTACCACGACGAGCGCATCCGCTGGTGGACCGACAAGCGCGCGCAGGTGATGGCGACGATCCGCGCCGAGGGCATCGAGGTCGACGAGCGCATCGTGCTGTCGCATCCGAGCCCGAAGGCGCGCGACTGGGAGCGCGGCGCGAAGGTGATGGTGCGCAACGACCTGAAGGACGACCTCGAGGAATGCCTCGAGAAGCTGCGCTGGCACACCGAGCAGCGCCGCGACTACGACGGCTGGCTGCAGGCGCTGCGTGCGAACGGCGAACAGCGCGTCGAACTGGACATCGAGGACTGGCTGCACTTCTTCGGGAGGCACTGAGCGGTCGCATCGCGCTTCGGGCGATGCACGACCCGTCGGGAGCCCTTGAACCGGCGCCCGTCGGGCCCTAGACTTCAAGCGTCGGCCTCATCGCCGACCGCGGGGTTTGCAGACCTGCTTCCTGGCGCGTCATCCAGGTAAAGAGTCGCGCCGCGCTCCCCCTGCCACGGCTGCCGACTTCGCCATCGGCACGCAGGGAACACAGGAGCGGCTCCATGCCCACGCCTTCGCACGTCCTCGCCCGCACGGTCTCCGAGACCGGCGGCTTCCGCTACGTCGCCCGCCTCGCGCCCGTCGCATCGCCGCACGGCACGCTGTCGTTCACGCTCTCCACCGTCTGGCGCGACGCCAGGGACCCGGACGCGGAGCGGCGCGTCGTGCAGATGGACCTCGACGCCGATGCGGTCCGCCGGCTCGGCGAGCTGTTCGGCGAGGGGCTGTCGCTGCTCGAGGCGGGCACGGCGCCGGACGCGCGTGTCGCACGCACGCAGGCCTGACGTGGACCGCCGCGGATTCCTCAAGTCGCTCGCCGCGCTCGGCGTGGCGGTGCCGACGGCCGCGCTCGCGGGCCGGCCGACGCGCGCGGTGCTCGACGGCGCGCTCGCCGGGCTCGCGGGCACGCCCTGGTGGGTGCCGGTGCTGAGGGCCTGGAAGGACGGGCCGTCGTCACCGGCGCTCGCGTCGCTGTGCGACGCGCTCGAAGTGCCCCTGCACACCGAGTGCGATCGCGCCGACGCGGCGGTCGCGAGGCTGCTGCTCGGCGGCATCCAGCACACGCTGCCGGCGTGGACCGCGATGCTCGACGAGGGCGTCGTCACCGCGCGGCCGGTCTTCCCGGTGCGGCTCGACGGCGCGCCGGTCTTCGAGCCGGCGCACGTCGCGATGGTGAACTGGGCGGACTCGGGACCGGGCTTCGCGTGGCCGGAGGCGTATCACGTGACGACGGTGCCCGAGCTGCGCATGCACGTGGTCACGGCCTCGCGCGACTCGGACGACCTGATGGGCTGCACGGACCACGCGCTCGGCTGGCGGTCGATCCGCGTGCCGCCGCACGAGTCGGCGCGGGCACTGCTGCGCGCGACGTGGCGCCGGCAGCGCCGAGGCCACGAGCAGGCGGCGTGGGAGGACGTGCTCGCCGAGGGCCTGCTCGACGCGGCGACGCTCGTCGCCGCGCGGGACGCGGTCTGGCCGCGGCGCGATACTGACGACGGCGACGACGCGTGGGAGGCCGACCGTGGCTGAGCGCCCTCGTGTCGCGATGTCGCCGTCCGACCTGCCCAGGCAACGGCTCTGGCTCGTCGAAGGCCTGCCGCGCCGGCCGCGGCGCTGGGCGGCGACCATCGGCCGCGCGCCCGCGGGCGTGCTGCCGACCTCGATGCCCGCCTCGGCCCGCTACCTCGGCCAGGTCGAGTGGGCGTGGTCGCCGATGCACTCGCGGATCGACGCCTACCACCTGTCGCTGGACCGCTCGCGCTCGCGCTGGCTGCTCTGGGTGCGGCACTACGACACCAACTGGGACCGCTGGCCGCCCGGCTCGGACGTCGAGGCGCACGCGCCGCGCGCGCGGCTCGGCTGGCGCGACGCGGCGATGCTGCTCCTCGCGGACTACTGGGCCGAGGCGCGCGACGACGAGCATGTCGACCGGTTCCACTGGATCGCGCAGACCGGCGTGCTGGAGGTGGGGGCGTTGTCGGAGGTGGCTCGCGCGGTCTGGGACACGCCCTGAGGATCGACGGCGGGGCCGCAGGCCGTCACAGGCGCGCCGAGCTATCCTTGTCCGCAGCCGCGCCCCCGCCCTCTTCGCATGGACCTCCGCTCATGACCCCGTTCCCCGCCCCGACCGCCCGCGCAGTCGCCATCGCCCTGCTGTCCACCCTCTTCGCCGGCGCCGCCGCCGCACAGAACGTCGCCACCGACCGCGCGGCCTGCGAGCGCTCCTACAAGCCCGAACGGGGCCAGGAAGGCAAGGACGTCGTCTGGATACCCACCCCCGACGAGGTCGTGCAGCGCATGCTGCAGATGGTCGACGCGAAGCCCGGGGACGTCGTCTACGACCTCGGCGCGGGCGACGGGAAGATCGTGATCGCCGCGGCCCGGCTGGGCGCCCGGGCGATCGGCATCGAGTACAACCCGGACATGGCCCGGCTCGCCCAGTGCTACGTGAACGCCGAGGGCCTGGGCGGCCGGGCCCGCGTCGAGCGGGGCGATGTGTTCGAGGCCGACTTCCGCGAGGCGACGGTGGTGACGATGTACCTGTTGCCGGACCTCAATCTCAAGCTGATCCCGAAGCTGCTGAGGGACCTCAAGCCCGGCACGCGCATCGTCTCGCACGCGTTCAACATGGGCGGCTGGGAACCCGAGCAGAGGGCGAAGGTCGACGGCAAGGACGTCTACCGTTGGACCATCCCCGCGCCCGGCACGGCGGCGTACGACCGGGCGATGGCGGCGGCACGGCAGTGAGGCGACGCCTCCGAGGGGCCGCCGCCTGGAGCGAAGATGGACGCTGAGCCATGAGCGCATCTCCGCACCCCACCCGCGTGACCGTCGCCGACGCCGACGCGCTGCCCCTGCCGCCGGGCAGGCTGAGCGCGCAGGTCCTGAACACACCCGGGCTCGAGGCGCGCTGGTACCGCCCGCCGAACCCGGACCTGCAGGCCCCGCACGACCGCGACGAGGTCTACGTCGTCGTGGCGGGCCGGGGCGAGTTCGTGCGCGCGACGACGCGCGTGAGCTTCGCGCCCGGCGACCTGCTGTTCGTCGCCGCGGGCGAGTCGCACCGCTTCGAGCACCACACGTCGGACACGGCGGTGTGGGTGATCTTCGGGCCGGGGGCATAGGCCGGGGCGACCGGGCAGGCTCGCTCCCCGTGCCACGGACCGACCCATGTGGCCGCGGCGCTCGGTCCGATCCGTGTCACCCTCGGCCGCGGTAGACCTCGCCGCGGTACCCGACCCGGATCACCTCGACCACGACCCGATCGTCGTGGATCGTGTAGACGATCCGGTAGACGCCCTGGCGCACGCGGTAGAGCTCGTCCGGCCCGGCGAGCTTCTCGCAACCCGGACCGCGCGGATCATCCGCGAGCGCTCCGATCCGGGCGAGGATGCGACGGACGTCGTCTTCGCGACGCCGCGCAAGTCCTTCGCCACCGAAGTCTTGACGCACAGCTCATCGCGCGCCGCCGGCCTTCAGCTTCGCGCGGAACGACGCGTAGTCCATCGAGCGCTCCTTCGCGCGCGAACGCACCGCGGCGAGATCCTCCTGGTCCTCGCGCAGCGCCTGTCGCAGCGCGTCGTTGACGATCTCCGACATGCTGCGCCGGCTCTGGGCCGACTTCAGGCGCAGCGCCTGGTGCAGGTCGGGATCGAGGTAGACGGTGGAACGAACGGCGTCGGTGGCGGACATGGCGGACCTTTCGGGCGCAGGACTCGGCACTCTAGCGTCGCGACGTCATGATGTCCTGATCTCACGCTAAGGCGTTCGCTGCGCACGCGGCAACCACCGCTCGACCGCCCCGAGCAGCCCCTCGCGCACCACGCCCTGCCGCTTCGGATCCGTCTCCCCGCACGCCACCCGACACATCCAGTCCGTCGGCGACTCGAAGTCGCAGTGCGACGCCCCCTCGATCAGCCGGTCCTCGAGCAGCCGCGGCAGCAGCCCGCCCCACGGCGCCGCGACCGCCTGCGCGTTGCACCGCGACGGCGGCGCCCTCAGCAGCAATGCCTCGGTCCGCAGCCCCGGCGCGAAGTCGCGTCCGAGCGCGCCGCCGCCCTCCACCTTGTCGAACGGATCCAGCCCCACGTACCCCACCACGCCCGGCGCACCCGCCGCGAGCAGGCTCGACAGCCCGCCCGCCGAGAACCCCACCAGCACCACGCGCTGCACCGGCGTGCCGAACGTGCCGCCCGCGAGCAGCTGTGCGACGAGCTCGGACAGCCCGCGCGCGTTGCGCCGGAAGTCGAAGGTGTAGGGCATGTCGGGCGTGAGCGCGATCGCGCCGGCCTCGGCGATCGCCGCCGCATGGCCGCCGAGCGTCGTGCGGCTGCGCGTGAAGCCGTGCGACAGGATCACGGCGCCGCGCGGCGTGCCGGCGGGTCGGTACACGTCGACGCGCACCGGGCGTTCGGACAGCGTCACCTCGACGGTGGTCGGGACGCTGGCCGGCGAGGCGCCGGCACAGGGCGCGAAGGCCAGCGCGAATAGGAGCGCGCAGAGACGGCGTGACCACGAAGCCCACATGCCGCGCATTCTCCGCCGGTTCCGCGCCGGGCGCCGGCCGTGTTCGATCCGTCGGCACCCGCGCCGCTCACTCGCGCGGCATCACGGCACGCGACGCAGCTTCAGCAGCTTGGCGCGCAGCGCCTCCATCTCGGCCGGGCGCCTGGTCGGATCGGTGTACCAGACACCGCCGACGCGCAGCTCCACCACCGTGCCGCGTCGCTCGTACCAGACCGTCGGCGAGGTGTTGTCCCCCTGGCCTTCCTGGAACACGGCGCCGTCGGGGTCGCCCGCCACCGGCACCAGCTTGCCGGCGAGCGCCGTGCCGAACTTCTTCGCATCGGGCGCGTTCTTGTAGACCTGCGTGCCCACCCGCAGCGACCAGCGCCGGCTCGCGTACTGGCACGAGCGCACGTCGATGCCCGAGGTGCCGTAGGCCATGCCCGGCTTGCCCTCCTCGAACTTCTCGCCGAGCGCCGCTTCGAGCTCGGCGGGCTTGAAGGGGCACACCGGGACGTCCTGGGCGTGAACGGGCGCGCCGATGCCGGCAGCGACGAGGAGCGCGAGAACGGGACGCATGGGCCTCTCCGGGGTGTCGGAGCCACGATCTTGCCACTGCGGCGGGATGGGCGTCCCCGCCCGGATGTGCGGCGATCGGGGCGCTTCGCCCGGACCGGCCGCACGCGTCCGATATCATCGGCCGGGGTCGCCGATGCACCGCGACCCGGTCGCGCCGCGCGCCGCGGCGGCTGCGGCCGCATGCCGCCACGAGAGACCGTCGGACCGACGGCGACAGGGAGACCGCACCGTGACCACCGCCGCACCGCGCCCCCCGGGCGCGCTCGCGTTCCGCACCGAGAAGACCCCCGCCCGCGCCGCCCGCGGCATGGTCGTCACCAACCACCCCCTCGCCTCGGCGGCCGGCGCGGAGATGCTCGCGGCCGGCGGCAACGCGGTCGACGCGGCGGTCGCCGCGCTCTTCGTGCTGTCGGTCGTCGAGCCGATGATGGTCGGCCCGCTCGGCGGCGGCTTCGCGCACCTGCGCCGTCCCGACGGCGTGCACGAGGTGCTCGAAGGCCAGGGCCGCTGCCCGGCCGGCGTCGGGCCCGCGAGCTTCGAGCCCGACCCCGCGGCCCCGCCCGGCTCGCTCGACGCGCTCGGTCGGCGCAACGCGGTGGGCCGCACCTCGGTCGCGGTGCCGGGCAATCTCGCGGCCTGGTGCGAGCTGCTCGCGAAGCACGGGCGGCTGGCGCTCGCCGACGTCGTGGAGCCCGCGATCAAGCACGCGGCGCGCGGCTTCGCGGCGACGCCCTACCTCTCGGACTGCGTGTCGGACTGCGCGGCGGACCTCGCGCGCGATTCGGAGATCGCGCGGGTCTTCATGCCCGGCGGCACGCCGATCGCGGCGGGTGCGCGCGTGGTCAACGGCGCGCTCGCCGACTCGCTGCGCACGATCGTGCGCGAGGGACCGGCCGCGCTGTACTCGGGCGCGCTCGGCCGCGCGCTCGCCGACGACATGACGCGCCACGACGCCTGGCTCTCCACCGACGACCTCGCGCGCTATCGCACGTCCGCCCTCGCGCCGCTGCGTTCGCGCTATCGCGGCTTCGAGATCGTGGGGCCGCCGCCGCCCTGCAGCGGGCCGCTGCACGTCGGGCAGATGCTGAACCTGCTCGAGGGCTTCGACCTCGCGTCGATGGGCTTCGGGAGCACCGACGCGTCGCACCTGCTCGCCGAAGCGCTGAAGATCGCGTTCGCCGACCGCGCGGCCGCCACCGCCGATCCGGAGCACGTGCCGGTGCCCGTCGCGCGGCTGCTGTCGCGCGACTACGCGGCGCTGCGCCGTGCGGGCATCGACCCGGCGCGGGCTCGCGCACACGCGGCGGGGGTCTCGCCCGCCGACGCGACGCCCGCACCCGACGACGGCGCGCACACCACGCACCTGACCGTCGCCGACGGCGACGGCTGGATCGTGAGCGCGACGCAGACGATCAACTCGCTGTTCGGTGCGCGCTACATGGTGCCGGGCACGGGGCTGATCCCGAACAACTACCTCTACGTCTTCGACCCGCGCCCGGGCCGCGCGAACTCGCTCGCGCCGGGCAAGCGCGTGACGTCCTCGATGGCGCCGCTGATCGTGCTGCGCGACGGCGCGCCGCGCTGGGCGCTCGGGCTGCCGGGCGGGCTGCGCATCTTCCCGTCGGCGATGCAGGCGCTGGTGAACCTCGTCGACCACGGCATGTCGCTGCAGCAGGCGGTGGAGGCGCCGCGGCTGTGGACCCAGGGCTTCCAGCTGGAGCTCGAGCCGGGCTTCCCGGACGCGGTCGCCGACGCGCTGCGCGCGCGCGGGCACGACGTGCTGCGGGTGCCGAACGTGGGCGGCGGGATGTGCGCGGTGCAGTTCGATCCGGACGGCACGATCGAAGGCGCGGCGTGCTGGCGGGCGGACGGGACGCCGGTGGGCGTGGGCGGGGGGCTGGCGCGGGCGGGGGTGAGGTTCCTGCCGGAGGCGCGCAGGGGTTAGGCTCGAACCTGCCGGACGCCACTCAGGGACGTCAAATGACCGTTCGACTGTCGATCGACCCCGAGCTTCTCGCGGACGCGATCGCTCTCCGGTTCAAGGCGCGAACATCGCCTGCAGTGTCTGAAGCGTTGCCGCGAGTGTCGACGGCCTCAGCGTGCCGAGTCGCTTGACGAGACGCGCCCGGTCGAGCGACCGGATCCGGTCGAGGACGATCAGGCCTTGCTTGCCCTGGAATGTCACCGGAATCCGGAAGCCCGCGGGCTTCGAGCCGGTCGTCATCGGCGCGACGACCACGGTCCTCAGGAACTCGTTCATCTCCACGGGCGAGACGATGACGCACGGTCGCGTCTTGCGGATCTCGCTCCCCACCGTGGGATCGAGCTGGGCCAACCAGATCTCGCCGGCCTTCATCACCAGGTCAGCGCGTCGTCGCCTTCGTCGGCGAACTCGGGCCATACGAGCGCGTCATCACCGTGCTCGGCGACGCGTCGCGCATCGTCCGCCCAACCTTCGCGGGGATTCCTGCGAACGGGTCGAATCTCGATCACGCCGTCCTTTACCTGCAGGTCAGCCGTGCCTTCCAGGCCGACCTGCGCGAGGATCGGCTTGGGAATCAGGATGCCCTGCGAATTGCCCATCTTCCTGATCGAGACTTCCATTGCGGCGCCTCCGTACCAACGGAAGCACAATGGTAGCACGTCCAGACCTCGACCCGCAGGCCCTCCAGAGCCCGCCATCGTGGTTGCGCCAGCCGTGGAGATCGCGCGTAGCCCGCACGTTTCCGCGGAAACGTGTTCGTCAGGTCGACGACGCACGTCTCGTCGCGAGCGCCTCGGCCAGGCCCGGCAACTGCTCCACCCGCCTCGCCCCTCGCGTGCACCGCCCCCACCACGCCGAGAACGACGCGCACGGCCGATCCACTTCGGCGAACAGCCGCACCGGCTCGCGTGGCACGACGACACGAGGCAGCAGCCCGGACACGTGCGGATCCCCCCACGTCGCCACCGACCGCGCCCCCGCGAGCGCCCGCCCGAGCGACGCGCCGTCGCCGTGCCAGCGCACCGGCGCGATCGCCGCCATCCGCGCACCGACGAACGCCCACCTCGCCTCGCTCCACGGCCACGCGGCGGGGTGCTCCGCCGGCCACCACCCGACGCGCATGCAGCCTTCGGGCAGGTCCACCGGCGGCTCGCCGAGCGCCCACGGATGCACGAGCCAGACGTCGCGGCCGGCGACATCGGCGGCGCGCGGTGCGGTCCCCTCCGGATCGATCGGCGCGGCGTGCCGCGCGGGCTCGTCGACGCCGTCGCCCCGCGGCACGCACGGCACCGGCCGCGGGTCGCGCGCGATCGCATCGAGCGCCTCGTACGACGTGTCGACCACGGTGCCCTCGCTGCGCCACTCGGCCGACGCGTAGCGCGCGACGTTCTCCGCGTTGAACAGGTACGGCTTGCGGCTGACGGTCCCCGCGACCCACTGCCAGCTCAGGTGGTTGCTCGCGAGGTCGCCGTCGAGCAGGTGCGCGACCATCCAGTCGGCGCCCGCGCGCCAGTGCACCTTGCGCAGGTGCACGACGTAGCTCGCGACCCACATCCGCGCGTGGTTGTGCAGGTACCCGGTCGCGTACAGCGTGCGCACCGCACGGTCGACGACCGGCACGCCGGTGCGCGCGCGGCGCACGTCGTCGGGCA
>Ga0315899_10004111_pt1 | contig 15742 bp, 11 predicted proteins | sample LakEriMetagenome_2_FD_203518 | JGI IMG/M metagenome (GOLD analysis project Ga0315899, IMG submission 203518) | Freshwater fungal communities from buoy surface, Lake Erie, Ohio, United States - Buoy 4 MA112 | ecosystem: Environmental > Aquatic > Freshwater > Lake | place: USA: Lake Erie, Ohio... | reverse complement strand
GGTTGAATGCACTGGTAACAGTTGCCGAGGACGATCGGTTTGTTGAGCGTGGTTCTTACGCAGTACGTGCTGATGGGCGATGAGACGTGTACTGCAGCTTCCTCCCTGACGGTTCGGGTTACCATTGCGCTTGGAGATGGCGTGCGGCCATGGAATGGTAACCCGAAGTGTCAACGAGGCAGCAGCGGAGTGAGGGTTGAATGCACTAGCAACAGTTGCCGAGGACGATCGGTTTATTGAGCGTGGTTCTTACGCAGTACGTGCTGATGGGCGATGGGACGTGTACTGCAGCTTCCTCCCTGACGGTTCGGGTTACCATTGCGCACCGGTCACACTTCGTGTTACCGATGCCTCCCTGACGGTTCGGGTTACCATTGCGCAACGGTCACACTTCGTGTTACCGTTGCCTCCCTGACGGTTCGGGTTACCTTTAGGGCAATGTTAAATGCTTAGATGAGTTGCGGTAAATGGCCTTTGCTGTCGCCAAGCTTTTCCATGTCGATTTGCATCCGATCCAAAAGCGCAAGCCACAGATCGCTGATTGGCGTTTCCTTTGCATAGGTCACATGCCGACCAGTTTTGAGGGTTCCGCAACCGCCACCCGCAAGAAGTACGGGAAGGTCTTCGTGGTTGTGGGCGTTGCCGTCGTGTATGCCACTTCCATAAGTGATCATGGAGTGGTCGAGCAGTGTACCATCTCCTTCTTGGATCGATTCAAGCTTCTCTAACAAGTAAGCCAATTGGCGCATGTGGAAGAGATTGATTTGGCGAAGCTTGGTTTGCTTGTTTGCGTCTCCCCCGTGATGGGAAAGGTCGTGGTGCCCTTCGGGTACTTCGACGAACGGATAAGGTTTGTTGCTCCCTTCATTCGCTAGTACGAAGGTCGCAACGCGCGTGACGTCGGCTTGGAAACCAAGTGCGATCAGGTCGGCCATCATTCGAATGTGTTCTTCGTAGTTGGCCGGGATGGCTTGGGGGGCGGGATAATTCGGTGCGATGACTGGGGGTAGTTTCTCTGAGCGTTGGATCCTTAACTCAATGTCGCGGATGGAACCGAAGTACTCGTCGAGCTTACGGATGTCGTTGGTAGCAAGGCGAGGGCTAAGCGACTGGGAATCATCTCGCACAAAGTCGAGGATACTTTTTCGTTTCGCGTCTCGCTCAGCTCGCGATGCGTCGTTTGCACCGCCGAACAGTCGTTCGAAAACCACTTTCGGATTGACTTCTTTCGGGAGTGGTTGCGTAGCAGATTTCCAAGACATGGTCGAGGAGTAGACGCAGGAGTATCCTGAGTCGCAGTTTCCGGCCATGGCACCGGCTTCTGTGCCAACTTCCAACGAACTCAGTCGCGTTTGATCCCCGATTCTAGAAGCGGCGATTTGATCGACGCTGACTCCGTTTCTAATGTTTATCCCATCGGTCTTCAGTGGTCGTGCACCGGTCAAGAACGCAGACAAGGCGCGAGCGTGATCACCACCTCCATCTGCATAAGCCCGGGCACCGTCGGCTGTCAGCCCCGATAAGACCAGCAGTTTGTTCTGAAGTTTTGCCAAAGGTTCAAGGATCGGGGTGATTTCGAATCCTTCACCAGTGGACTTGGGCGTCCAGTCGGCCATGTTGATTCCATTCGGGACATACAGGAACGCCATGCGGTTTGGTGCTATGCCGGCGGCTTGCGATTCCTTCGCTTGCGCTAAGACCGGGCCCATGGCTTCTAACCAGGGGAGTGCAAGTGAGACGCCGAGGCCTCGCAGTAGAGTACGTCTTGGGATCGAGGGTTTGGTGAAGTGCATGGTTAGGCTTTGGGCTTTGGGCTTTGGGGGAAGGTGGGGGGGGAGGAGCGGGTTAGGGGGTAGGGGCGCGACGTTTGCGAAAGGGATCGCTTTGGACGATCGCATGGATGAGGGCTTGCATGCGGTATTGTTGTTCGGACATGGACTGAGCGATGTTTTCTACGACGGGTCGGTCATAGTATTCTATTCCGCGTCCGAGGGCGTAGGTCATTAGTTTTTCGATGAGGCAACGCAAGAATTCTTCTTTCTTTTCCGCGATGATCGATTTCAAATCGGCGGGTCCATTGAAGTGTGTACCGTCGGAGAATTCGCCTGAGGGGTCGACATCGAAGGGGCCGTCTTTGGTGCGAAATCCGCCGATGGCGTCGTAGTTTTCGAGAGCAAAGCCGATCGGGTCCATTTTGGCATGGCAGTTTGCGCAGGCTGGATTGGTGCGATGGATTTCCATTCGTTTTCTTAGTGAAGCGTTCGAGACGTCTTGTTCACTGGCGGGAAGTTCCGGAACGTTTGGGGGAGGTGGTGGTGGAGGGTTTCCAAGGATTTGTTCGAGGATCCATCGGCCACGTTTTACGGGTGATGTGCGGGTGGGGTTGGAGGTGACTGCTAGCACGGACGCTTGGGTGATCAACCCACCGCGGTCTCGGCTCTGGAGGGATACGCGTTGGAATGAGTCCCCTTGGATGGGCGAGCCGCCGGGGATGTTGGCGGGTTGCCCGACGGAGTTGCCGGCGGTATCCGCGATACCGTAGTGTTTGGCGAGTGTCTCGTCGAGAAACGTGTAGTCGGCGCTGATCAATTCCAAGGCGTTTCGATTTTCACGAACGATAGATTCGAAGAACAGTTCCGTTTCTTTCAGCATGGAAGCTTTGAGTTTAGGGCTAAAACTGGGGAACAGTTTCGGGTCGGGGGCGAAGGTTTCGATACGTTGGATTTGAAGCCATTGGGTTGCAAAGTTTTGAACGAGGGCTTTTGATTTTGGATCGGCGAGCATACGTTCGACGTGGGGTTTTGGATCTGAGGCGAGAGATCCGTTTTGAGCGGCATCAAGAAGGAGGTCGTCAGGCATGGAGCTCCATAGAAAGTACGACAAGCGTGAGGCGAGTGCGAATGAGTCGATGTCGCGGTGCTCGGGTGAATTGGGTTGTTCATCGAGTTCGACTCGGAAGAGAAATTTCGGCGAGCAGAGGATCCCTTGCATGACGATTTGCATGGCGGATTCCCAGCTGTCACCTTGGGCAATGCGTTGGTCTGCCCAGCGAGCGGCTTTTTCGAGCTCATCGTTGCTTACAGGGTGACGGTAAGCGCGCCGCATGAATCGCGAGAGGACTTCGCGGGTTTGTTGTTCGGGAGAATGGTTTGGGGTGGTCGCAAGGAGTCTGCGGTGGCTATCGGGTCGGGTATCGAGTGGGCCATCTAGAGCGAGGAATTCGACATAAAGTTTCGAGGATTGGCCTTCGGGCTTTTTGCGTTGTCCGACGAAGATTCGGTCGCGATTGGCTTCTGCGGCGATAGGGACTTCGATGGTCTGAGCGTTTGCAGGGTCGGTGGCCGAGACATCGACTGTTTTGAGGATGCGAGCCGGCCGTGGGATGTTTCCGCTGATCGCGTCTAGTTCCGCGTCGGCGGATGGGTTTGCGAGATCTTTGCCGTGAAGAATGATTACGGCTTGGATGCCGCTTTGATCGGAAGCGGTTCCGTAGAGTTTGGTTCGGAACAGATAATCGCCGGAGGGTTCCCATTGGTAGGGGGTATGGATTGGTCCAAGTTCGATTGGTTCTTTGCTTGCGGAATCCATTCGACGAAAGTTGTTTTCGATGAGTTTTGCAGCGACATCGGCGGAAGCAGGTTCGGTATAGAGGCTGCTGAGGTGTCGTTTGGGGACGGGAGGGGGATTTGGAGTGATCGCTCGCTGTAGGATGCTTTCGGCTGCATCGAGGTAGCGTTCCATCAGGACTGGTGGAAGTGAGAGGACATCGCCGATGTTATCGAAACCGTATCCGATATCATCGGAGGGGAAGTCGGCGGTGGGATCGAAGTCGATACCGATTAGATCTCGGATTGTATTTTTGTATTCGAAGCGATTGAGTCGGCGCATGGTAATGCGTCCGGGATCGGGTTTTGCGTTTTTGTCAGCATGATCGAAGATAGCTTGGACGTGTTCGATGAACTTTTCCGAGTCTGTTGTCGATGGTTTCGGTTCATCGCTTGGGGGCATGGAACCGGACTGGATTTGTTTGATGACGTTTTTCCAGATTTTGCGATCGCGGATCAGGGAGTCGGAGTCTTTGAATCGGGTGAGGTTCAGTTCGGCTTGCGGGTCCGCTTCGGAGTGGCATTTCGCGCAGTATTTTTCGACGAATGGTTTGCCGAGTTTGTCGTAATCGGGTCGTTCTTGTTTTTTGGGTGGGTCTTGAGCGTGTGCGAAGTTATGCACCGGTAGGTGAGTAGGGAGCGCGCTGAGGGCAATAGCTGCGAATACGAAACTGGTCCAAGTGATTTTATGGGGTAGCATGATCGGGGGAGAATCAGGTGGGTAGGGTAGGGTAGAGGCTAGTTCGGCGCACGACATTGTTCATGGGGGTGATGCGGAACTTACCGTAATAGTTTACCGAAAGAAAGGAGTTTGGCAGAGCAAAAAAAGAGTGGTAGTGGGAGGTTTTTGATTCGCCGAGAACTTTAGCCTGCGTGGCTAGTATGTCTTCGATGTTCCGCGTCACAGATACGTTACAGCCGATGCATGATCGCGGTGGGAGGTGTAGCCGCAACGCAGATGATGCTATGTATGCTTTGGGGAATAATCTCAATGATGTCTTTCAAGCTTTGTAAGATGAATGTGTGTTTGTCATCTCCCAATTCTCCTAGTTGCCAGTGAATTTCAGCCCTTGCCAGAAGGGGAATCAGGATTGTGTCATAGGTTTTAACGACGGAAGTTTCAAGGATACTTTCATCGAATAGTTCGACAGCCTTATCTTGTTCTCCTGCGAGAAGTCGCTCATAGAGTCGTTCTTTCACTCCGACGACTTGATCGGTTCCGAGCAGCATGTCAACAAACGAGAGTTCAGGGACATGTTTACCGGCAACAAGCACACATGCTGTCAATGGAGTGGCTAATAAGAGACCCATTGGCCCCCAGAGCCACATCCACTGCGGATATCGCGAGCGATATTGCGATTGGCATGGCCGCTGCGATCCAAGTTCCTATGTATGGCAGGCCTCGTCGAAAGGAATCAATGTTCGAATGTACCCTTGGTCGTAATCGCTAGTGGACTTTCAAGATTCCTTCGATAGGACTTCTTTGAGCGAGAGCCTAAGAATATTTAGGAAGGCACATAAGCATGTGGAGACGCCAGCGATGTTGATGCGTTGCGGCATGGAAGCGATCACGGCCAAGTTAGAAGGGAGGTGAGCGATATCCTATCGCAAACCCATGCATCATGTTTTTGTGTTGAACCGAACGTTGCGGTTGGAAAGTCCGATTGCAGCAACCCTAGGATTCTTCGAAAAACGAAGGTGAAAATAATGAAAATCAAAATCACTGTTGTGACTATGGCGACCTTGCTCACAGTTGGTTCGCTCCATGCTCAGCAAGACCCACCTGTTGAGCCAAAAGGGAGCACGCCGCAAGGTACCCAAAGCTTGCCGGTGGACCATGCTCTAACAAAGGAGCAAGTGTTCACAAGATGCCTGCTAATTACGAACCAGGAAGAGGTATCGATTGCAAAGTTCGCTAAAGAAAAGTCGACCAGTGAGGTCGTCAAAGCCTTGGCGACAACCTTAGAGAAATCGCATCAGGAGGGGATAACCGAACTGAAAGCCTTGGCCGCAAAGGTAGCAGCGAATAAGAAGGCAACTGACCCGACGTTGCAGGTTCCGAGACGTGATGCGTATGCAGTAGATTTTCTGCAAATGCATCAAGAGATGTCGGATCAGTGTTTGAAGGACAGCAAGGAGGCGTTGAGTAATAAGGAGGGGGCTGAATTTGATGAGTGCTTTATCGCGATGCAGATTGCGAAACATGGCATGATGCATTCCAGCCTTACCGTTTTACAGCGACATACTACCGGTGAGTTGCAAGGGTTCATCAAAGCGAGTCTTGCGAAGAACGACGAGCACATGAAGGCTGCGAGTGGTTTGAGGGAGCAAGTGACGGATAGGGGAGTGGTAAGGACAGCGAAGGCAAAATAGCGATCTGTTGATATGTTTGATCGGTACTATTGCGCAGAGATTGGCGTTGTTTTCGAGTGCTGGCGATCGTTTTCGCAAGCACTCGAATTTTGGATTCTCGGTGGAACTGGATGTTTGAGTGTTTCGGTGAATTCGGTGTGGTGAATTCGGTGCAGTGAAACCGTTCGGGTGAAATCGATTGATCGGGTCCGGTATGGTTAGGCCGTGCATTCCAGGAATTCATGGCGGGCGTTGGGTTTGAAGGATTGGCTTGCGTTTTATGGTTTATGTGATGGTTGTAAGTGTCTGGGAGACTCTGGAGTCCAAGGGTGCTTTCTCGGCAGAGTCGAGTGGCTGCTCGGGTGTTTGGAGTTTGAGGCTTTTTGGTAAAGGGGCCAGCTCAATATCGAATACCCGTTTTCGGAACCCGATGTAATTACTCACCTGATCTACTCTCGCCCTTGCAACTCCACCCGACATGGGATGGGTCGAGCGCCAAGAGCAGTAGCGAACGAATGAAGACATCGCCAAGCTTCCTAGTCTTTCCATCGAGCTTCCTCGTCCGTTTTGGCGAGCGATCTTGTGGATGTTCTTCAAGGAATGGCCTATGGAGTTAAACTTCCGATAGCAATTGTACAATTGCTCTGCTAGTTTTGCGGGGGATAGGTTTGGATGTCGCCATGTCAAGCAGGTGGTATCGAAGCGGTCAAGATTGGGTTCAACGATCAAATTCTTTTGCATGAAGTCGTCGTATTGTTCCGTACCAGGTATGGGGCAAAGGATGTAGAACGAAGCCCAGTTCGGAGAGATGGTTCGCAGTACATCTAGATGAGAGTCAATTGAGTCTTCAGTATCTTGGGGGAATCCAATAATGTTCGACAAGTGCGAGCTAATTCCGTTTGCTTTGCATAGGCTAACGATGTTGAGATAGGTGTCAGGTCGATTCTGCTTTTTGTTGGCAGCGATCAATGTTTCCCGATTAAACGATTCGACGCCGACAAAGACTTGGTAGCAGCCCGCACGCGCGAGCAGTTCCATCAATCGCTCTTGTTTGGCGATTTGCGTGTCACACTGTACAAAGAACTTCATTCCAAGTTTTTCGTCGATCATTGTCTGAAGCAATTCTTCAGCCTTCGCATATTTGTTGAAGTTATCCGAGGTAAACATGACAGTATTGACGCCTGCAGTCTTCGCGGCGCGAAGGCTAGCAAGTGTCGTTGCGATGCTTTGGCTGCGGATTTTTCGACCGGCAATCTTGGTAACAGAGCAGAAGTTGCAAAGGAATGGGCATCCTCGTGCAGGATAGACACCGAGCATTGGTACGATGTAACGTTTGAGTTCCTCTTTGCTGGGCGGCACGAGAATTGGGGATTCGAGGTTTTCTTGCCATCGCGCTCCTTCGCCGTAAAGTGGTTTGAGTTCGCCCGATGCCGCGTCGTTCACGATTTCATCCCATACCAGTTCTGCTTCACATTGCGCGAAGCTAACCCCGCGACCATGGAACATGGAGGTATCGCAGGTCATGATATGTGGGCCACCTATGACTGTCAGGCAACCGTTTCGATGTGCCAGTGCAGCAAGATCCAGGGCGCGATGAAATTGATGGCTTTGGACTCCGACCAATGCCACTAGAGTGTGTGAGTGCCGTGCCGGCTCGAGTAGGCTTAAGTAGCTCACGTCCGTATGGACATACTCGTCGATCGCTCGAGTTTCGGTGGGTTGATGATTTGCGGAAGCGGGAACCATACTTCGAATATGCGGCACCGTGCTGTTAGGCATAAAACCGCGATAGAATCGTTCTACTGTGCCGTCGACCATGTACTTACTAGGTTTGATGATCACAACTTTTAGCGACGGGGACATTGGTTATATCCTTAGGGTTTACAGCATAGGGCGGATCGAGGCTCTATTTGATTTCTATCGCAAGAAGGGGCGTCTGGTCATCGAGCGAATCCCTAAAAGCTCATCGTGAAATCTGCCAATCCGTTCATAGTCCTTTCTTTTTGGCGTCGTCAGCAGAGTATCTAGGGCCGCAAACTTGGATTGTTTGTTCGACGCACAATGGGTGTTTGCAGTTGGCTCTGGCCGGTAAAACAGCAGCCTGTGGTTATTAGAACTTCTCAAATCCAACATTGGCAGTTTCCAATATTGGGATATGAGGTATTTCGGCTTGGCGGGTAGGAAGCCCGGCTGGGTTAGGCAAGCAACCGCTGTGCGGCTTGTTTCGCACCACGGATGCATTGAGGAATGCCTACGCCGTCGTAGGCGTTGCCGGTGATTGCAAGGCCTGGGAGTTGCGCTTCGAGGCTGCGGATGCGTTGCACTTTTTGGAGATGGCCTACCGCGTATTGAGGCATTGCGCGGTTCCATCGAACGACATGCCGAAACGACGGTTCGGAGTGTGGGCCAAAAAGCTCGCGGATTTCCTTGCGGGCAATATCGATTAGTTGATCGTCGCTAAGTTCGAGTAGATCAGGGCGAAGGGAACCACCCATGAAGACTCGCATCAAGACAGTATCTTGTGGACAGCGACCAGCATATTTTTCGCTCGAAAGGCTAATCGCAAGGCAGTTGCGTTTCTCGATCGATGGTGCGATAGATCCGAAGCAGAGGGCTTCGGGGCGAATCTCATCTTTGCGAACAGCGAGTACCGCGATTGCCGAGGAAGCGTATTCGATGGATGCGAGTTCTGCTGCGAGGTTGGGAGCAATGGTTGCCAGGAGTTGTGCCGTGGCGTAACTAGGAAGAGCCAAGCAGACTTTATCGAAGGTGGATTGATTGACTTGCCATGTCCCATCGTCGTTGCGCTGAAGTGACTTGATCGGCTGGTTAAGATGAAGTTGAAGATTGGGGTTGGCTGGGTTTTGGAAGGGGGCTGCGAGTTCGCTTAGCCACCATCGCATACCTCGCTTCGGCGCAATGAATTGATCATAGCGGGCACCGGAAGCTTCGCGGGCTGAACGCGTTTCGCGGTTGGCAGATGGTTTCTTGGCAAACGCTGCACGGATGAGGCTGCCGTGCTCCTTTTCCATCCGAAGGAATTGAGGCATGGCGGCTTGCATGCTGAGTTGATCGGCTTTGGCTGTAAAGATACCGCCGACGATAGGTTCAACGAGTCGTTCGAAACATTCCCGACCGAGACGACGGACGGCGAAGGATTCGACACTTTCGTCTTCGTCGTTTATTTTCCGAGGAATGATGGATTCCCGAAGGACTCGAAGTTTTCCTAGTGGGCTCAGGATCGGGGTGGCTAGGATAGCTCCCATGCGGGTCGGTTGCATGAGGGAGAACCCGTTCGGGATGGGAATAAGTTTCCCTTTGCGTACGACTTGGGCGATGCGGAAATCTTTCTGCGGTGTAATGAACTGGGATTCGAGCCCCATTTCGCGGACGAGGTTCAGGGCATCAGGTAGCAGGGTGGCGAAGTTATCCGCGCCGCATTCGACGAGTAGATCTGAGCTGACGAGTAGATCTGAGTTTGGGTGATTGGTGTTCAGGGGGAGCTCGAGGGTGTCGATAACACCACCGATGCGATTCGATGCTTCGAAGAGATGGATTTCGGTGGTTGGGGTATGGTTTTGCGATCGCAGGAACCAAGCCGATGCGAGACCACTGATACCTGCTCCGACGACCGCGATACGAACCATGGAGATCTGCTGCTGAGTGCCGGGGTGGAACCCGGGTGGGGGAGGGGTGGTACGACCACGAAGAAGTGTCGCTGGTGGGAGTCGAACCCACACGACCTGTTAAGGGTCCTTGGATTTTAAGTCCAATGCGTCTGCCATTTCGCCACAGCGACCTTGGATCTCCAGAGGAGGTTGTTCCTCCGGGTTACTAAGTTCGGGAGAAAGTGTAGCTTATTTGCTTCGTTTCGGGAAATCCAAATTGTTGCGAAAGGGAATCAACGTTGGTTTTTCTTGGTGTCGAGATATAATGGACGAGCGTTTTGGGAGCCGATTTCGGCTGATTTACGCTAGCTGAGAGCTTTTGGCTTGGGCTACCCTCCTACCTATAGAATCCGATTCATGATTCGAAATTCAACTGCGGTATGTGCTCTGTTTTTGGGGATCTGGGCAGTCACGGGGTTACACGGTCAGGATCTTGATCCGCAGAAGGTCGATTTCTTCGAGACAAAGATTCGTCCGGTGTTGGTAGAGAAGTGCTACGAGTGTCACAGTTCGAAGACTCCGGCGGGGGAATTGGGTGGGAAACTGCGGTTGGACACATCGGGGGGGATGCTCCGTGGTGGGACGCTAGGGCCTCTTTTGAAAGCAGGTCAAGCGCAGAGCAGTTTGTTGATCAAGGTCATTGAGTACGCCGAGCCTGGGTTGCAGATGCCCCCTGACGGGAAGTTAACAGAGGTGCAGATCGCAGATTTTCGGCGATGGGTAGAAGAAGGAGCGGTGGATCCGAGGATGGAGAAGGATGGTCCGGAGATGATCGATCCGACGAAGGACATTGCAAGCCAGACTGCGAATCATTGGGCATATCGGCCATTAGGGGATGCGCCGGTGATCGAGGCCGTCGAGGGGCTTGGTGCCGGGGCGGACTTGGTCGATCGCAGCATCGCACAGGGATTGAAGCAGAGTGGGTTAGGTTTTTCCCCAGAAGCCGACCGTCGAACATTAGTGCGTAGGTTGTACAACGACTTGCTGGGGCTTTCTCCGACGCTTGAGGAGATCGTGCAAGTTCAGGGAGACCAGAGGGAAGACTGGTATGCGCGATTGGTGGATCGGTTGTTGGAATCGCCTCATTTTGGTGAGCGGATGGCCAGGCGATGGATGGATGTGGTGCGATATGCGGACAACAAGGGGTATGTATTTCAGGAGGATCGGGAGTATCGGCATGCGTATCGTTATCGCAATTGGTTGATCCGAGCCTTCAATGAAGATTTGCCTTACGATCAGTTTTTGAGATACCAATTGATTGGAGATCGGTTAGATCCGCAGAATGAGCAGGGGCATCTTGATGCGATGGGTATGTTGACCTTGGGTCGACGGTTTTTGAACAATCCGCATGACGTTGCGGACGATCGGATCGATGTAGTGACGCGTGGGTTGATGGGCGTGACGGCAGCTTGTGCACGCTGTCACGATCACAAGTTCGATCCGGTGAGCATGGCGGATTACTATTCGTTGCATGGAGCATTTTTGGGGAGTGAGGAGCCGGGTGGAGATCCATCGCCGATGCGGATGGTTGACAAGGGATCGCAGGGAGGTACACGGATTTTATTGCGGGGCAATCCTGGCAATCCGGGCGCAGAGGTAGCTAGACGGTTTATGGTCTTTTTGAATCCTGAGTCTCCGGTGGAGATGAAGACCGGCAGTGGTCGTCTGGAGATGGCTGAAGCGATCACTGATGGGCGTAATCCGTTGACACCTCGGGTGTTTGCGAATCGGCTTTGGGGTTGGATCTTTGGGGTGCCGTTGGTCGATACTCCCAGCGACTTTGGGTTGCGCTGTGCGGCTCCGGTGCAGCAAGTTGTTCTGGATTCATTGGCAAGAGATTTGGTGCAGAGTGGGTGGAGTGTCAAAGGATTGGTGCGTCGGATGGTGTTGACGCGAGCTTATCGTCAGCAGAGCGTTCATCGAGAGGATGCATTTGCGATCGATCCGGAGAATCGGTTGTGGTGGCGGACGCAGCGCAAGCGGATGGATTTCGAGTCTTTGCGGGATTCGTTGTTGTTAGCTACGGGGCAATTGGATCGATCGATTGGTGGGGAGAGTGTCGCGATACAGTCCCCTCCGTTTCCGAAGCGGCGGACTTTGTACGCTTATATTGATCGCCAGAACTTACCGCAGTTGTTTCGGTCGTTTGACTTTGCGAGTCCCGACGCGCATGTTCCGAGCAGAGCGCAGACGACAGTGCCGCAGCAAGGGTTGGTGTTGATGAACAGCGACTTTGTGCAAGCCATGTTGCCTGAGATGGCGCTGAGAGCTTCTGGGATGGGGATTGATGCAGGGGTGGATTATTTGTTCAAGCAGGTATTGGCGCGTGAGGGTTCGGTGGAAGAGAAGCAGATGCTTCGCGAGTTGATTGAAGCGAACGATATGCGGTTGCCCGATGTTCCTCAGAATCAATGGACTTATGGGGTAGCCAAGCTTGATCCGCAGACTGGGGTCGTCGAAGGTTTTCGTCCGTTGCCTCGATTTCATCAGAATCGTTGGCAGGGGATGAAAGACGAGTTACCTGATCCGGAGTTGGACTGGGCTTTGTTGACCAATCTCGGGGGGCATCCCGGGGGGCGAGCGGATTTGGCGGTAGTGCGTCGTTGGACGGCGATGCAGGCGGGAGAATTCCGCGTGCGCGGGATGCTCAAGCATGTTGTAGAGCAGGGGGATGGGGTTCGCGGGACGGTGAGTGTGCGTGGGGGGCAGAAGGTTGGGCAGTGGGAAGTGCGGAATGGGGAGAGCGCGACGAATGTCGATGGAATTACTGTTGCGATAGGAGATACCATCGACTTTGTGGTTGATTGTTTCGGTGATGCGAACAGCGATACTTTTGAGTGGAAAGTTCGCATCGTTTCCTCGGATGATCAGAAGGTTCGCAGTTCGAGTGAGCGAGGATTTGGAGGGGTGCAACCTGCGGCTTTAACGCCATGGGAGCAAGCGCTTCAGGCGTTGTTGTTGACCAACGAGTTTTGTTTCATTGATTGATAGGTAACCGAAGATGCAACCGAGATCACAGGCTGAGAATACGACCGGCTGGACGCGACGTGAGCTATTGCATCGTTGCGGGATGGGGATGGGTGCGATTGCGCTTGGAGGAATGTTCCCCGAGATGATGCAGGGAGGGGATTCCGCGAATCCGCTGTTACCGAAGTCGCCTCATTTTCCTGTGAAGGCGAAGCATTTGATACATATCTTTGCCAATGGAGGTCCATCGCATATCGACACGTGGGATCCGAAGCCGAAGTTGGTCGAGTATGAAGGGAAGGAGTTGCCAGGCGAGACACCTCGGACGGAGCGAAAGACCGGCAATTTGTATCCATCGACGTTCAAGTTCAAGCAGCATGGCGAGTCAGGATTGTGGGCGAGTGAGTTGTTTGAGAAGACTGCCAGTGCGCATGCGGACAAGCTGTGTGTAGTGCGATCGATGCATGCGGATGTGCCGAATCATGAGCCATCGTTGTTGCTCATGAATTGCGGCGAGCCGCGTCAGGTGCGTCCGAGTATGGGGTCTTGGTTGACTTATGGGTTGGGGACCGAGAATCAGAATTTGCCTGCGTTTTTGTCGATGTGTCCTGGGGGGTATCCGATCCAAGAGTCACAGAATTGGCAATCGGGCTTTTTGCCGGGCATTTACCAAGGGACCTATATCGACACGAATCACGAGAGTGTGGAGAAGTTGGTCGAATATGTCGTCAATCGCAAGCTTGGGCGCGGCGCGCAGCGGCGGGCTTTGGATTTAGTGCAGAAGCTCAATGCGGAGCACGCGAAGAGTCGCGTGCAGGATCCGCTGATTGAGGCTCGCATTCAATCGATGGAGTTAGCTTATCGGATGCAGGAAGAGGCGATGGATGTGTTTGATGTGTCTACGGAGCCGAAGCACATTCTCGACATGTATGGACCTGGGGTGCAGGCTCGTCAGATGCTAATTGCAAGGCGATTGATACAGCGCGGTGTTCGAGTGATTCAGTTGTGGCACGGAGCCGGTCAGCCTTGGGATAACCACGACAAGATTTTCGAGGGGCACAAGAAGCTCGCGGGTGAGAGCGATCAAGCGATTGCTGCGTTGTTAACCGATTTGCAGCAGCATGGATTGTTGGATGAGACCCTTGTGTTATGGGGTGGAGAGTTCGGTAGGACGCCGACGGTGGAGTTACCTCAAAAGGGAGCTAACGAGGGGACCATCTCAGGTCGCGATCACAATCACTACGGGTTCACGGTATGGTTAGCTGGTGGTGGAGTGAAAGGTGGTCAGGCTTATGGTGCCACCGACGAGTTTGGATTTAAAGCGGTGGAGAATCGGGTGCACGTGCATGATTTGCATGCGACGATGATGAAGTTGATGGGATTTGACCACACCAAGCTTACGTATCACTACGCCGGTCGAGATTATCGGTTGACTGACATTCACGGTCGAGTGATTCAGGATTGGATCGCTTAGATCCGTTTTGCTTAGCGAAACATTTTGCTCAGTGATCATTCTCAGTGACTTGTGGGCCAGATGAAGCCACTGCTAGGGAATCGTGCTCGTGCTCAATGAAATGGTGCACGTGCTGGTGTTCGAGATCGAAACTCCGAATTCGAGCACGAGCGCGAAAGTCCGGAGAACGGAGCGTCTTGAATGCCAATAATCGCAACTTCAAGAATAGCGCAGAGTGGGGTCAGGAGGTGGCGTTCTGATTGCCTTTCAGGCGGCAAGCTTCGATCAGTTCGATCATCTGCTCGACCGTCAAGTTTTCTGCCCGGAGGTTTGGAGCCAAGTTGAGCGATTCGAGAATCTCGTCGACTTGAGGTTTTGTCAGGATGTCTTTCATTGTCGTGAAGACTTCGCTGCGCAGGAATTTTCTTCGATGGAAGAACATAGCGCGGAGGCGTGTGTGGAAGAATTCCAGGTCGACGATCCGAGCCCGTTTCTGCGGGTTGGGTATCAATCGAATGATTGCTGAATCGACTTTTGGTTGAGGCCAAAACACAGTGGGGGGCAAGACTCTCAAGATCTCGCAATCGCATTGAGCTTGCATCCATATCGACAGTGCCGAATAGTCCTTGCAGGAGGGCTTGGCGATGATTCGTTCGCCGAGTTCTTTTTGGATGGTGACGACCATCCGTTCTACTAGTGGAGTTTCCGTAAGTAGGTTGCTCAGGATTGGGGTGGCAACGTTGTAGGGAAGATTCGCGACGAGTTTGAACTTGGAGCCTTCGATGCGGCGCAGTCCTTCTTTGACGGAATCTAGGACTTCTGGGCGCAGATGGTTTTTATTGCGCAAGGCGTCGCACGATAGGAGTCGAACGTTGGGGAATGGTTTGAGCTCTTTGGTTGCGAGGGCTTGAAGATCTCGATCGACTTCAACGGTGACGATTGCACCGGCTTTGGTTGCCATCGTTTTCGTCAGAGAGCCTAAGCCGGTTCCGATTTCCAGGACGATATCTTGCTGCGAGAGCTCAGCTCCATCGATAAGGATTTTGAGCAGATTCAAATCGACCAAAAAGTTTTGGCCGTATTTGGTTTTGGGCTGTAAGCCTGCGCGCTCAAGAGTCTTCGATAGAAACGTCAGTGTTTGGCGTTCGCTCATGTAGCTGGCCTGATTTCAAAAATCGCTTCGACTTCGACTGCCATCCCGTTCGGTAGGGAGTTGGTACCCAGGGCACTGCGGGCGCCCACACCGAGGTCGCTACCCAAGAGTTCGACGAAGACTTGGCTAAAACCGTTGATCACCAATGGACTTTGTCCGAAGTCATCGGTACATCGGACGAGTCCGAGTGTTTTGACGATACGAACAACTCGGTCGAGGCTACCGAGTTGGCTTTTGAGGGTCGCCAACATAGCTAGTGCTGTTTGTTTTGCGGCGGCTTGACCGCCGGCGACATCCAAGTCGTCTCCGACGCGTCCGAGCATCAATGAACCGTCCTCTTTGAGTGGGCCGTGTCCGGAGACGTAGGCCAAGTTGCCCACGATTACGACAGGCTTGTAGAGCCCGACGGGCTTGGGGGCGGGGGGCAAGCTCCATCCTAGGGAGGCTAATTTCTTTTCAGCAGATTCCATAACGACCTAAACAACCTGGAATTTCGCGTTGGTAGAACGCGGTAGTGATTAAGCGCAGCGGTAATTAATCGCAG
>Ga0315899_10004110_pt1 | contig 15743 bp, 20 predicted proteins | sample LakEriMetagenome_2_FD_203518 | JGI IMG/M metagenome (GOLD analysis project Ga0315899, IMG submission 203518) | Freshwater fungal communities from buoy surface, Lake Erie, Ohio, United States - Buoy 4 MA112 | ecosystem: Environmental > Aquatic > Freshwater > Lake | place: USA: Lake Erie, Ohio... | reverse complement strand
ACTCATGGTCGGATTCATCGCCCGTTTCGACGCTGGTGTGGTCATGATCGCCCCTGCTGGTGTGGTGGCAGCCTTTTGCCGCGCGGACGTCGAAGATGATGCAAATTTAAGCCCCCGTAGTTTCCCCTAGAGGCGGCGCGGCGTGCGGGGGGGGATCGGGCGCGGACTGCGGGTTACTACGCGCGCGTGCAAGCGGCGGCAGGCGCTTGCCGGAAGGGGGCGGGAGGCGGCCGCGAGCACCGCAAAAAAGGGCACTTAAACATCCCGCCACGTGGCCGCTCTTAGGGCAGCAGCGACGGGCCTGTTCGTCCTGCCTGACCATTCAGGAGTTTCGACAATGAACGTGATCAACACCAACACCTCGGCGCTGCGCGCCACCAATGCCAGCGTGATGGCGGGCAAGATGCTCGGCACCTCGATGGAGCGCCTGTCGACCGGCAAGCGCATCAACAGCGGCGCCGACGATGCCGCCGGCCTCGCGATCGCCAACTCGATGACCTCGCAGATCCGCGGCATGTCGCAGGGCGTGCGTAACGCCAACGACGGCATCAGCCTCGCCCAGACCGCGGAAGGCGCCCTGAACGAAGTGACCAACATGCTCCAGCGCATCCGTGAGCTGGCGGTGCAGGCCGGTTCGGACACCTACGCCGACACCGACCGCGACAACATCCAGGCGGAAGTCGACGAGCTGACCGCGCAGATCGGCCAGGTCGTGACAAACACCGAATTCAACGGCGTCAACCTGTTCGACGGCTCGATCGCGACCATGACCGTGATGGCCGGCGCCAATGCTGCCGATACCGTCGACCTGACGCTCGATGACCTTACCGCGCTGACGGCGGGCGGCGGTGCGGCCGGTTCGTTCGACGTGACCGGCACCGACGGCACGGCTGCGCGCACCGCGCTGACCGATATCGATGCCGACATCGCCTCGATCTCGACCACCCGCGCGACGCTGGGTGCAGGCCAGAACCGTCTGCAGTCGGCGGTGAATAACCTCACCAATGTCTCGACCAACCTGACCGACGCGCGTTCGCGGATCATGGACACCGACTACTCGGCCGAATCCACCGCGCTCGCCAAGGCCCAGATTCTCGGCCAGGCCTCGATCGCGATGCTGGCGCAGGCCAACCAGTCGCAACAGAACGTCCTGTCGCTGCTGCGTTAAGTCCCCCCGCGTCGTTCTTCGCCCATCCCCGCGCGAAGGCGACCACGAAGCCCGGAGCCGCAAGGCTCCGGGCTTTGGTGTGTGCGGGCAATTCTGCCCACTCGATCCTTGGCGAGGTGATCCTCAACATCACCGGTGCAGGCCGGGATGCCGCGTTCAGCGCCAAGAGCAAGCCCAAGGGCGCGGTGCATCCCGGAGCGCTGCGCCTACTGGCAAGGCGCGGCATCGACAGCGCGGGCCTCCATTCTAGGAGCTGGGACGTCTTCACCTCCCCCGATGCGCCGCCAATCGACCTTGTCATTACACTCTGCGTAAGCGCTGCGGGCGAGACCTGCCCGGTCTTCCCCGGCAACCCGCTGAGAGCCCATTGGGGCATGCCCGATCCGGCCGCGGTGAACGGTGACGGTGCAGCGGTCGATACCGCTTTCGCGCAGACCAGGGCGTGGCTCGACATTCGCATCGGGGCGTTGCTCGACCTGCCATTCGAGATGATGGAGCGCGCTGCCTTGCTGGCCCGGCTCGCCGCGATCAGGCAGATGGAGGGCGCCGTATGATCCGCCCGCTTGTCGCCGAGGCGCTCAGCAGCTTCTCTCTGTTCGCCACCGTGGTCGGATCAGGGATAATGGCCGAGAAATTGGCGGGTGGGAATGTTGCGCTCGCGCTGATCGGCAACACCCTCGCGACCGCTGCGATCCTTTTCGTGCTGATCACCATGCTGGGACCGATCTCGGGCGCGCAATTCAAGCCGGCGGTGACGCTGATCTTCCCCCTCCGCGGCGAGATTGGAGCCGGCATGGCGCTGGCATATGTGGCGGCCAAGCTTGACAGCGGTCTGCCCGGGATAGGAACCGCGCACTTGATGTTCGACCTGCCTATCCTGCAATGGCGCAAGGCCGCCCGATCGGGCATCGGACAGTGGACAAACGAGGCGGCAGCCACCTTGTGCTGACCAGCCTCGCCGCGCGCGAGGCCCGCCGCAACTGGGTACCGGTCAGCGTCGCACTCAAAATCGCTGCGGCTACGAGTTCACCTCGTCCACAAGCTTCGCCAATCCCGCAATCACCGCGGCGCGGAGTCTCAGCGACACCTTCGCCGGGATTGCACCCGGCAATGTCCCGCGCTTTGTGCTCGCACAGTTGGCCGTGGTGCTAGTGGCTCTGGGGGCCATAAAGTTGCTGCTGCCGGATGACCAGCGCGTCGGCGCAGAACACGCCTAACCATGTTTTCCCGCGCCAAGTGCAAGAACCCTGTATGGAGGCGGAGCGCGGGGGTTGACGTCAGCTTTAGGGCGCAGGCTTGGCTTCCGGGTCGGCTGCTGCAGCAGGCTTGCCCGCCGGCCCCGCGCGTTCGGCCCGCGGCGCGCCGCGACCATCAAGCAGCAGCAGCGAGATGCGGCGGTTCCTCGGATCGGCGGGATCATCGGCCACCAGCGGCTCGGTATCGGCCACGCCCTCGATCCGGGTGATGCGCTTTTGCGCCACTCCGCCGAGCACCAGCGCCTGGCGCGTCGCCTCGGCGCGGCCGGTCGACAGCGACCAGTTATTCGCCGTCACCCCGCCGCGCCACGGCAGCGAGTCGGTGTGGCCGCGCAGGATCAGCGGCGCGCTTTCCTCCCGCAGCGTCTCGGCCATCACCTCGAGCAGCCCGCGCGCCTCCCTGGTGAGGATCGTGGTGCCGAGTTCGAACATCGAGAAATCCGCGTCATCGACCAGATCGATGCGAATGCCTTCGGGCGCGCGCATCACCCGCACCTGCCGCGCCAGATGCGAGAGCTGACGGCGCTGGACCAGTTTCTTCTCGATCTTGTCGCGCAATTCCTTGAGCTTTTCGGAATCCATCTCACCGCGCCCGCCGCCTTCCACCGGCCCGCCGGTCACGCCGCGCGGGATGGTGATCGAGCGCGTGCCGGTCTGGCCCATGGCGTTGGGATAGTTGTCGGTATCGGTGATCGAACTTCCGCCCAACAGCCCGTCCGAACCGGCGCTTTCCTTGCGCAGCTTGACCAGCGTCGGGGTGAAATAGTCGGCGATGCCCTTGCGCTGCTTTTCTTCGGTCGCGCCGAGCAGCCACAGGAGGAGGAAGAACGCCATCATCGCGGTGACGAAATCGGCATAGGCGACCTTCCACGCCCCGCCGTGGTGGCCGCCTTCGATGATGGTGACCTTCTTGACGATGATCGGCGCCGGGATCGCCGCCGCCGCGCCCTCGCCCGACTGGGTCGGATCGGACAAGGCCACGTCAGCGCCCCCGCATCATATCGAGCAGATCGGTCAGCTTGGGCCGGTGCGCCGGCGGCAGGCCGGAGCGCGCGGCTTCGAGCACCAGCGGCTGCGGATAGCCGTGCAGGCTCGCGATGATCACCTGCTTGACGGTGTGGAAGATCTGCTGGTCATGGGTGTTGATCTGCTTGAGCCGCGCGCCCAGCGGGCCGGCAAAGCCATAGGCCAGCAGCACGCCCAGAAACGTCCCCACCAGGGCCGAACCGATCATCTTGCCGAGAATCTCGGGCGGTTCGTTGATCGCGCCCATCGTCTTGATGATGCCGAGCACCGCCGCCACGATACCCAAGGCGGGCAGCGCATCGGCGAGGCTCTGGATCATATGCTGCGGCTCGTCCATTTCGTGCAGCTGGGTTTTGATCGCATTGTCGATCACTTCCTCGACCGCACGGGTATCGAGCGTGCCCGAGGACACCACCATCAGCGTCAGCGGATCGCAGATCATCGCGGTGATGACCGGATCGGCCTGGAGGCGCGGATATTCGCTGAAGATGGTCGAGGAGCCGGGCTCGGTGACATGGCTTTCGAGCGCCACCGTGCCTTCGGAACGCAGCAGCTTCATCAGCTTGGATGTCAGCGCGATCGCGTCGATATGATCCTCGTCGGAATATTTCGGTCCCTTGAACGCCTTGACGATCCCGGCGCCGAGCAGCTTGATCGCGTGCATCGAATTGCCGATCAGGGTCGCGCCGACCGCCGCGCCGCCGATGATCATCAGTTCGAACGGCATCGCCGCCAGCACCGGCCCCATGGCGCCGCCGGCGAGCATGAACCCGCCGAACACCATCGCCAGCAGTACAACAATTCCGATGGCTACGAACACGTGAGGCTACTCCGAAAGGGGCGCGCGCGCGTCAGCGCAGCGCGTCGAACAGCGAGAGCGAGCTGACCCGCGCGAAGGCGGCCTGGCTGGCTTCGAGTGCGGTGAGCGATTGCTGCAACCGCGCGATGGCCTCGGCGATATCGGTATCGCCCACGCGGCTGCGGCGCTCGGCCAGCGCAATGCCGCGGTCGGCCTGCTGCTGCTGCACCTGCTCTACCCATGCCATACGCGTGCCTAAGATGGTCTGCGCGCGGCTCGCGGTGTCGAGCGCGGCGTCGATCCCTTCGAGCGCGGCGGCCGCGGCGCCTGCCGGATCGGGCGACCCGCCACTGAGCGCCGCCGCCAGCCCGCCAAGCACCGCAAAGGCGCTGGTGGGCGTGCCGCCAAGGTCAAACTCGAACACCTCGCTGCCCGGCAAGCCGCGCTCGATCGCGGTGCCCGGCGCAACCGGCACCGCGCCGCTCGACGGCGTGCCTGCGTAAGTGACATTGCCGGCCGCATCGCGGGTAAAGGCCGGATCGGACGACAGTCCGGCAAACAGCGGCTCGCCGGTCAAGGTGGCGCCATTGGCGCGGCTGAACAATTCTTCGGTGAGCTGTTCGAGTTCAAAGGCAATCGCCTGCCGCCCATCGGCCCCCGTCGGCGTGTTGGCTGCCTGCACCGCCAGCTCGCGCGCGCGCTGGAGCAGCGCGGTGACCACCTCCAGCTCGTCCGCGGCGGAGCCGAGATCCTGCCCGAGCCGCGCGGCATTGTCGCCCTCGACCGCGGCCAGCGCCTCGCGCCGCGCAACGCTGCGCAGCTGGGCTGCGGCGGCGGGATCATCCGAGCTGCGCTCGAGCCGGCGGCCGGTGGAAATCTGGGTGCGGCTGCGCTCGATCGACCCGCGCAGATCGGCCATCTGCGCAAGCGAACGGTTGAAGAAGGATCCGGTCGAGGTGCTGATAAAGCTCATGCGGGGGCTCCTGCCTATCTCAGGCCAAGCAGCGTATCGAACAGCTCGGCGGCGACCTGAATCACCCGGCTGTTGGCTTCGAACGCCTGTTGCAGGCGCACCAGATTGGCGGCCTCGGTGTCGAGATCGACGCCGGTTTCCCTGAGCAGCTCGGTCTCGGCGCTGGCGGCGACGACGCTCAGCCCCTCGCGCCGTGTGTCAAGCGCGGCGACCCGGCTGGAGAGGCTCAGCAGCAGCGCATCGGCTTCGGCGCCCGGCCCGGTTTCGGCCCCGAGTGCGCCCAGCAGCGCGGCGAGATTGGCGGTGTCGCGGCTGCCCGCAGGCGCTCCGGCAGGCGCGGTGGCGAGCCCGGTGGCCGACGCCAGCGCCACATCGATATCGCCCGCGCCGGTGCCGGAGAACAGCGGTTGGCCGGGATTGCCGGCCTCGTCCACGCCTGCGCCTTGCGCCGCATTGGCAATCGCGATCGCAGAGGCAGCGATGGTGTCGATCTCGGTCTGGAGGCCCGCCATCTGACCCAGCGCGGCGGCGCGGCCGGCCATCGCGCCGCGGGCAGGATCGAGCGCTGTCCCGCCAACCGCAAAGGTGGCGGTACCATCGGCGGCAAAGCTGACGCTGACACTTGCAGGCGTTCCGCCGGTCACCAGCGCCACTGGCGGGGTGCCTTCGATGGTCACATCGGCGGTGCCATTGTCGTTGATCACCGTGGCGATACCGAATTGTTCGGACAGGCCCCGCAGCGCCTTGTCGCGCGCATCGAGCAGCGCCGCGCGGCCCGCCGTGCCTTCGCGCGCGGCGACGAGATCGCGGTTGACCTCGGCCAGCTCGGCGGCGAGTTCGTTGATGGTGAGCACCTCGGCCGCCGCCTCGTCCTGCACCAGGCTGCGGGCATTGGCGAGCGCGCCATTGGCGATGCGGAAATTGCCCGCCAACTGGCGCGCACTCTCGAGCGCCGAGAGCCGCAGCGCGGGTTCGAGCGGGTTGCCTTCGAGCCGGGTCAGCGCGGCTTCGAATTCGACGAGACCGGTGAACAGTCCCGATGTCTCGATCGCGCTTTCGGCCTCGCGCATCGCGAAAAACTCGGATTCCGCCGCCGCCAGCCCCGAGGCGGTGTCGCGCGCCTGACGCTGCACCAGCGCGCTCTCGGCCCGCACCACGACGCCCGGGCGGATGCCGCCGAGCGAATCTACCGAGGCACCGATGCCGATATTACCGGTCATCACCAGCTCGCTCTGCGTGAGCGTCCGGCGCGAATAGTCCGGGTTGGCGGCATTGGCGATGTTTTGCGCCGTCAGCTCGAGGCTGAGGCGCGAGGCGGCGAGGCCCGATCGGCCGATGGTGAAGATCGCGGAAGGCATTACCCGTCACCCTTGGCAGGAAGGTGTTGCGCAAGCTGTGCCTCGATACTGCGGGCAAACCCGAAGGCGCCGCTGGCGGCGGCGATGTCGGCGAAGTGTTCGTCGCGCATGGTCTGGAACTGCTGCATCCCGCCGCCGGTGAGCGGGGTTTCCTCGGCAAAACTCGCCGCGCGCGCGCTGGCGAGCATCTTGCGGATCATGATCGCCTCGAATCCCTCGGCAGCCTTGCGCAGCTCGGCACGCTCGGGGGACAAGGCCTCCGGGCGTGCCGGGCTGCGCAAGGCCGGGCCAGAGGCGTGCAGGGGTAAGGTAGTGAGCGGGGTCATCACAGCACCACCATTTCGGCTTGCAGGCTGCCGGCCTGCTTGAGGCTTTCGAGGATCACCACCAGATCGGAAGCGCCCACGCCGAGCAGGTTCAGCGCATCGACAATCTCGGACAGCGAGGCCGCGCCGGGCATATAGGCGACCCGGTCAGAGCGTTCCTCGACACTGATGTCGCTCGATTCCTCCACTGCGGTCTCGCCGCGGCTGAAGGGGGCGGGCTGCACCACGGTGGGGTTCTCGTCGATGCGGATCACCAGCTTGCCGTGGCTGACTGCGGCGGGCGACAAGCGCACCGCATCATTGATCACGACCGTGCCGGTGCGGCTGTTGACGATTACCCGCGCCGCGACCGGCGCAGGCGTGACAGCCAGCATCTCGATCTCGGCCATCAGCCCCGAGCGCAGATCATTGCCCCTCGGCAAAGCAAGCTCGATGCTCACCCCGTCGGCGATGGTGGCGATGCCGGGATAGCGCGCATTGATCGCATCGCGCACGCGCGCGGCGGTGAGGAAGTCGGCCTCGTGGAGGTTGAAGCGCAGGCTTGGCGACTGGTCGAACCCGGTCGCAACCGCGCGCTCGACGCTGGCCCCGTCGGCAATCCGGCCGACGGTGGTGACATTGACAGTCACCTGCGAGCCGTCGCGCCCGGTCACCCCCAGCCCGCCGACCGCGACATTGCCCTGCGCCATCGCGTAGATCTGTCCGTCCGCGCCATAGAGCGGGGTGAGGATCAGCGCCCCGCCGCGCAAGCTCAGCGCCTGCCCCAAAGTGGAGACGGTAATGTCGATCCGCTGGCCTGGCTTGGCAAAGGGCGGCAGTTCGGCGGTCACGATCACCGCTGCCGCATTGCGCAGGATCGGCGAGACACCCGGCGGCAATTGCAACCCGAGCCTGCCCGAAACGCCGCGCATCGCCTCGGTCACATATTGCAGGTTGTTATCGCCGGTGCCTTGCAGGCCAACGACCACGCCGTAACCGGTCAGCTGGTTGGCGCGCAGGCCTTCGAACTGGCCGAGATCGCGGATCCGTTCAGCCGCGGCAGGCGCCGGGGCGAGCGCCGCCAGCAGCGCCAGCAGCGCGAACAGCAGGGGGGAGAGAATGCGCATCATCATGGCTTTCCTCAGAACGGCGAGATGAAGTTGAAGAAGCGGCTCAGCCAGCCCGGACGGCTCGCCTGCTGCACCGCGCCCTTGCCCGAGTAGATGATCCGGGCATTGGCCACGAGCGAGGAGGCGAGGCGGTTGTCGCCGTCGATATCGATCAGGCGGATGCGTCCGGCGAACTGCACCCATTCATCGCCCTGACTGAACATCATCTGCTTTTCTCCGACCACTTCGGCGGTGCCGTTCGGGTAAATCGCCGCAATGGTGACCGCGACCGCGCCGTTCAGGCGGCTTTGCTGCGCGGCATTGCCCCCACCAGTAAACGACCCTTCGGCCGCAGCTTTAAGGGCTTCGGGATTGAGGAAATCGAGTGGCCCTGCGGCCGGCGGCGTGATGCCGAAGCTGCCTTCGCGGCTGGTGCGCCCTTGGGTGCTCTTGATGGTGGTGGTGTTTTCGGTGAGGATGATCGTCACCATATCGCCCAGCGCACGCGCGCGGGTGCCGGTAACAAGGCCCGAATAGCCGCTGCCCGCCTGAAAGATCGCGCCCGCGGTGGGCGCGGGCGTCATCGGTTGCAAGGGCGGGGCGAGCAGCGGATCGCCGCCCGCTGCCGCCACCATCGCAGCCCCCGGTGGTGGCGGCGCGGCAAAGCCCGCCTGTGGCCCGGCTCCGCCCAGACCGCCGCAGGCGGTGAGCAGCACAGGCGCGGCAAGCGCGGCGAAACGGCCCTTCATCATCGTCAGCCTCACAGCGTCTGATTGGCGTTGCGCAGCATCTCGTCGACCGCGCTCACCATCTTGGAATTGATCTCGTAGGCGCGCTGAGCTTCGATCATCTCGACCAGCTCCTCGACCACGTTGACGTTGGACTGTTCGAGCATCCCCTGGCGGATCTGTCCGCGCCCGTTCTCGCCGGCAAAGCCGAGTTCGGCGGGGCCGGAGGCGGCGGTTTCAACCAGGAAGTTGTCGCCGATGGCCCGGAGCCCCGCCGGATTGACGAAGCTGGCGACGGTGAGCTGGCCGAGCAGCGTCGGCTCGGCATTGCCCGGGGTCAGCGCGCTGACCGTGCCATCGGGCGCGATGGTGATCGACTGCGCGCCGGCGGGCACCTGCAGGGGCGGCTGGAGCGCATAGCCCTGCGAGGTGATCAGCGTGCCATCATTCGACAGCGACAGATTGCCCGCACGGGTAAAACCGATCTGGCCGCCCGGCGGCAGCTCGACCTGGAAATAGCCGGGGCCATCGAGGGCCAGATCGAGCGGGTTGGCGGTGTTGTTGAGCGTCCCCTGTGCCTCGATCCGGGTGGTGCCTTGCACCTGCACCCCCGTGCCGAGGTTGAGGCCGACCGCAAAGGCGGTCTGCCCGGTCGAGGCCTGACCCGCGACGCGCTGCTCCTGATAGGCGAGCGTGGCAAAATCCGCGCGGTCGCGCTTGAAGCCGGTGGTGCCGATATTGGCGAGGTTGTTGGCGATGACGCGCATCCGCGCATCCTGGGCTTCGAGCCCGGTGCGGGCGACGTGAAGGGCAGAGGTAGGCATGGGGTCGGGCTCCGGTCAGAAAGAGTTCAGCGCAGCGCCATCAGGCCGCTGCCGGCTTCATCGAGCGTGCCGGCGGTAGCAATGATCTTGGCACGCTGTTCAAAGGCGCGCTGGGCTTCGATCATCTGCACCAGCGTGTCGGCGGTCTCGACATTGGACATTTCGAGCGCGCCGGTGGTGAGCCGCGCGGCCGGATCAGGGGGCAAGACGCCGCCCCCGGGGACTTTCAGAAAGCTGTCGATCCCCTTGGCAAGCGGGCTGCCTTGCGGGTTCACCAGCCGCAGCTTGTCGAGCGGTTCAGCAGGCGCGTTGGGCGTGGCGGGATCCCTGGCGAGGATCGTGCCGTCGGCGGCGATGGCGATGCTGAAGCCGGGCGGCACCGAAATCGGCGTCCCGCCCTCGCCCAGCACCGCCAGCCCCTCGCCATTCTCGATCACGCCCGAGGCCGAGACCCTGAGATCGCCGCGCCGGGAGTAGATTTCCCCCTGCCGGTCGGGCGACTGAAAGGCGAGCAGCGCCTCGCCCTCCAAGGCGACGTCGAGCGGATTGCCGGTCGGCACCACGCGCGCCGCGGTCATATCCGCGCCGCGCACATTGCCGCGCGCAGGCGCGCGGGCTTCGAGCGAGCCGTCCTTCAATGTGGCCGGAGTGACCGCGAAGATTTCCTGGCGAAAGCCCGGCGTGCTGGCGTTGGCGAGATTGTTCGCCACCACCCGCTGTCGGTCCATCGCCGCGTTCATCGCGGTCATGGCGGTGTAGATCAGCCGGTCCACGGCTTACTGCTGACGCAGGTTGATGACGGTGGTGGAGATCTGCGTGGCGGTGTCGATCGCACGAGCATTAGCCTGGAAGTTGCGCTGCGCGGTGAGCAGCGAGACCATTTCCTCGGCCAGATCGACGTTCGAGCGTTCGAGCGCGCCGCTGATCATCTCGCCATTATTGCCGATGCCGGGATTGCCGAAGATCGGCGCGCCAGAATCGCCCGAGGCCTGCCACTTGGTCTGGCCGATCGCGCGCAGGCCGGTGGGCGCGGCAAAAGTCGCGAGCGCGATCTGGCCGACCGGGGTGGCAGTGCCATCGGCATAGGCCGCGCGGACGATCCCGCGATTGTCGATCGTGACATTGGCGAGCCCGGAACCTGCGGGGTTGGTGACCGGCACGATCACGCTCGCCGGCACGGCCGAGGTCGGCACGCCGGCAGCATCGACCGGGAAGGCCTGCAACCGGTTGCCATAGGCGTCCTGCAATTCGCCGCTGGCGCGGAGCTGGAAATTGCCGTTGCGGGTGAAGCTGATGTCGGCCGAAACGGGGTTTTCGAGCGCGAAGAACCCGTCGCCGTCGATCGCGATGTCGAGGATGCGGCCGGTCTGTTCGACCGGGCCGAGCGCGAAGTCCTGGGTGATCGCCGAGACGGTCGCGCCGATCCCTGCGGTGCGGCGCGGATCGGTCGGCGCGCCGTTGGCGACGAGGTCGGAGAACTGCGCCGAGCTCTTCTTGAAGCCGACGGTTTCGGCATTGGCGATGTTGTGGGCGATGACGCGCAGATCGGTCTCGGCATTGCGCAGGCCGCTGAGCGAAGTGAAGAACGACATGGGTGTATGATCCTCTTGCTGGTGGAAATGGTCAGGGCTGGACGGGGGTGGGAGCAGGCGCTGGAGCAGGCCGCAGCGCGGCTTGCGTCGCTGCCTCCTGGGCGGCGATCAGGCGATCAAGCTTGGCCGCAATATCCACGAGCGTGGCCCCGCTTTCGGTGGTCGCCGCAAGCGCGGAAAACTGCGCCATCTGCGCCAGCATCGCCTCGTTATCGGCCGGTTCGAGCGGGTCCTGAAAGGTCAGCTGGGTGGTCAGCAGCCGCAGGAAATCGCCCCCGTCGAGCGAGGAAAGCCCGCCGCCGGTGATGCCCGAGGGGGTGTTGAGCCGGTCAAGCGTGGCCTGCGTGCCGGGCGTGATGGTGGCGGTATCGGGCATTTACTGGCTCCTCAGGGTTTCGAGCATCAGCTGCTTGGCGGTCTGGAGCGCCTGCACCAGGTTCTGGTACTGGCGCGCGCTTTCCATGATCTCGACCATCTCGGCGGTCTCATCGACGGGGGCTTCGAACACATTGCCGTCGGCATCGGCGAGCGGGTGCGAGGGGTCGTAGCGTTTGGTCGGCGCGGTCTCGGCGCGCACGAGGCTGCTCGAGGTCACCCCGGCGAGGCCCGAGGCGCGATCGAGCTCGACTGCGAAGACCGGGCGGATCGGACGATAGGCGCCTTCCGCAGTGTTCGAGACCGACCCGGCATTGGCGAGGTTCGAGGTCGCCGCATTCATCCGCACCATCTGCGCGCTCATCGCGCGGGTGGTCATCGAGAACAGCGTCATGGGGCCGCGTTCGGGCATCTCTATTCGCCCTTCAGCGCGCGGGTGATGGTGTTGACCTTGCCGGTCACGAAGCTGAGCGTGGCTGAATAGGCCACCGCGTTCTCGGCAAAGGCGACCTGTTCGCGGTTCAGTTCGACCGTGTTGCCATCCATCGAAGGCATGGTCGGCGTGCGCCACACCTGGCCGGCCTGCGCGCCGGCGGTGATGTCGCCGCGCTGGTCCGCCAGCCGGGCATCGAGCGCGGCGTTGAAATCGATGTCGCGCGCCTTGTAGCCGGGGGTCGCGGCATTGGCGATGTTGGAGGCGATCACGCCCATGCGTTCCGAACGCAAGGTCAGCGCCGCGCCGTGGATGCCGAAAAGTCTCTCGTTCATGAGGATCTCCCCTTGGTGGTGCAGCGGGCCGCAATCCGGTCCGCCGGCCTGTGCGAGAGGGGTTAAGCACGAAGCGTGCCAGTTTGCGCGGCAGTGCGTGGCCAGGCGGGGAGTGACGTTGGGGCGGCAAGCGCTTGCCGCACCCCCTGCCGCCCCGGCGGCAAAGCCCTGCCGACCGATCGCAGGCTTAATCTGCCCCGGCCGCAGCCGTTCTCTCCAGCGATGGTTACAATGCGCGGTGCATGAACGGCGGCCAGCAAGGGGGATCTTCAATGCCGAATAGTGTCAGCGCCCTGATCGATCCGGGCGCCTTCATGATCGTGATGGCGGGCACCGTGCTGGCCTGCGCCGCGCGATGCGGCTGGCACAATTTCGGCGCGGCGCTGCGCGAGGCGGGCGCGCTGCTCAAGCCGGGGTTTGGCGATGATGCCAACCGCAAGGCGCTGGCGCAGGCGATCACCGCGATCCGGCGCGACGGCCCGCACCGCGCCGACCCCGCGCTGCCGCCCGACCGCGCGCTCGGGATGATGCTCGAAACCTATCTACGCCACGGCTCGCTCGAAGTGGTGCGCCACACCCGCCGTTCGGAGCGCGCGCTCGACGAGGCGCGGCGGGTATCGGCGGCGCAGGTGTTTGTGTGGGCGGGCGAGCTCGCACCGGTGTTCGGGCTGATCGGCACGCTCTACGGCTTTACCCAGCTGACCCCCGATGCTGCGGCGACGACCACGGTGACGATCATGGCCGCGATCTCGACCGCAGTGCTGACCTCGCTCTACGGCGCGTTGCTGGCGCATCTGCTGTGCTTTCCGCTGGCAAGCGCGATCGAGCGGCGCGGGCTGGCGCGCGAGCAGAGCCGCGAGGCGCTGGCCGAATGGTTCGCCGACCAGATCTCCGCTCCGCCAATCCCGCCGCGCGATGGCCGTTCGCACCTGCAGGGCGTGGCATGAGCACCACAAGTGTCGCGATAAATGGTAGCGGCCACGGCTGGCAACTGATCTTGGCCGATCTTGCGCTGATCCTGTTCCTGCTGACCCTGTCCGCCCTGCCCGCTGCCAAGCCCGAGAGCGGGGACAAGCTGGCGGATCGCGGGGCGCGCGGCGAGGAGGCCCGAGCTGTGCCCGCGCGCACCGAAATTGCTGCGGCGCAGGCGCTTTACCGCCCGGTGTCGGACGGGCCGAGCCTGTCCGAATGGCTCGCCAGCCAGACGCGTGATCCGCGCACCACCCTGACGGTGTTCGCGCGCTATCGCCCGGGCGGCGAGGCGGCGGCATGGGAGGCGGCGCGCGATCTGGCGGCAGGCGCAGCGGGCAGCGGGGTGCCGGTGCGCACCATCATCACCGCCGGGCCCGAGAACGATCTCTACGCCAGCCTCGCCTATGACGAGATCACCCAGCAAGCAGGGCCTTAGACGCGCCGCCTCAGCCCACCATCACGCGGTTGCGGCCGGCTTCCTTGGCGCGATAAAGCGCCGTGTCTGCCCGCCCCAGCGCGCTGCGGGTGTCGGCGTCCTCGGTCACTTCGGCCACCCCGCCCGAGAAAGTCACCTTCCCGAACGGCCGGCCGGTGTCGCGATTCATCAGCTGGCGGGCGGCCTGGGCGCGGCGGATCATATCGAGCTTCGCGCGCGCTTCCTCCTTGTCCATGCCGTAGAACAGCAGCACGAATTCCTCGCCCCCGTGGCGCGCGACGAAGCAGGCGTCCCCAGCGGTTTCGTTGAGCGTCGCGGCGACCGCGCATAGCACCCGGTCGCCCGCCTCGTGGCCGTGGCGATCATTGATCAACTTGAAGCGGTCGACATCGCAAAAGGCGATGGACAGCCGCTCGCCCTTGGCCCGCGCCTCGAGCGAGGCCGACACCAGCCGCCGTTCAAAGGCGCGGCGGTTGGGCAGGCCGGTGAGGTGATCGACATCGGCCTCGATCCGCGCCTTGGCGAGGTTCTCGCGCAGACGGTCGGTCTCTTCCTGCCCGCGCGCCATCGCGGTCTCAACCTGTTCGATCCGCGCCAGCATCGCGCGAGACAGATCGATCACCCGCGCCAACTCGCCCGCCGCAGCCGGAGCCAGCTCGACCTCGGCCATCGCCTCGATCTGCGCGCCCAAAGCCCCGCGGTGGTCGCTGGTCTCGCTCTGGGCCGAGCGCGCGGTCTGGGCAAAGCGCACCAGCGAATATTCGAGCTTGTCCATCAGCGCCTCCAGTCCGACGATGCGCGAATGGCTGTCGGGATCGAGCCGCGCGAGCGTATCGAGCCAGCGCTGGTCGATCGGCTCGCCCGCAATCTCGCGCGCGGTGAAGGCCTGCGCCAGTTCGGGGTGCGAGCCCGACAGCCCGCCGCAGATGGTGGCGAGATTGCTGGCGGTGACGGCAAGATCATGGAGCTCGACGAATTCGGCGATCCGCACCAGCAGCGCGCGGCGCGCCTCCTCGGCGCGGCTGGCTGCAGGCGACGCGTCAGAGGCAGCCTCGGCTAAGCGGGCGGGGCGGGGGAGGAAGCGGGAGGCAAACGACATGGCGAAACCCTGAAGGCTAGCGGTTATATTTGCCGCAGTCTTTAGGCTCGCTCGTGCTTAAATCGCGCCGCGCCTGCCCCCCGCAGAAACCCTTAGGTCAGCGCCGGGCGGGCTTGGCACGGCCCTTGCTCGGTACCTGCCTGATGGCGCGCGGGATTGCGCGCTCTCGTAGGAGTTTTCGCGATGGAGCTTTCCAACCCCTGGCCCGATGGCTGGCGGCTCGCCCCGCTGGCGCTGACGATGCTGCTGCCACTGTGCGACGGCCCGGCCAGCGCCAATGCGAATGCCGGCGGCTTGACCGATCCCGCCGCGATCGACCGTGCGGTGGTGGCCTTCACCGGCGCCGATATCGGCGCGCCCGGCGGCCCGCGTTTGCCGGCTGACCGGAGGCTGCGGCTCGCCGCCTGCGCCGCGCCGCTGGCGGTGGCGTGGTATGGCACGGCGCGGAACGCGGTGCAGGTCGAATGCCCTGGCCCACAAAGCTGGCGGGTCTTCGTGGCAGTGACAGACGGCGGCGGGACGCCATCTGCGCGCGGCGCTCCAGCGATCAAGCGCGGCGATGCGCTCACCATCATGGTGCGCGGGCGCGGCTTTTCGGTGCAGCAGGCGGGCGAGGCGATGGAAGGCGGCGCGGTGGGCGACTGGATCTTCGTGCGCACCGCGCGCAAGGCCGAACCCCTGCGCGCCCGTATCGAACGCCCCGGCCTTGCTGTCATCCCGGCCGGCTGAGAAATTCCTTACGCGCTCCTTAAAGCCTTCCCCGTGCCGCCGTTCTGCGACTCAGAATACCCACCCAAGGATTGATGCCATGCCCTCTGTCGAACTGAGCAAATTGCAAGGGATTGCCGCGGCCCGTGCGGTTACCACCAGCGAGCGCGCGCAGATCGAGACCCGTGCCGCCGCACCGCGCAGCAGCGCCGCGCCCCCGCCCGGTGTCAGCGTCGAGATCGGCGAT
>Ga0315899_10004108_pt1 | contig 15746 bp, 8 predicted proteins | sample LakEriMetagenome_2_FD_203518 | JGI IMG/M metagenome (GOLD analysis project Ga0315899, IMG submission 203518) | Freshwater fungal communities from buoy surface, Lake Erie, Ohio, United States - Buoy 4 MA112 | ecosystem: Environmental > Aquatic > Freshwater > Lake | place: USA: Lake Erie, Ohio... | reverse complement strand
TGGTTCGTCTGCAGAATCAAAATCAGGGCATACGACGAACGATACACACGACTCCTTCTCTACAAATTTGACAACGTCGTAGTCGAAATCTTCCGGCAAGTTTTCTGCTGCAATTTTGACAGGCTCGGGTAAAAGACCTTCGTAACTGCGATGAACATAGAGTGCTCCGCCAATCTCTTTTCCAACCGAGTACTTTTTGCAGCGCGACGGAAGTTTAGCCATCAGTTTTCCTCCGGCAGATTGAAAAACCGGCATCAGTAAGAACCCGGAAGCACTTCGTACCTTTTCCAGCTCGGAAACCTGGCTTAGGAAGTTGGCTGGTTAAGGCATACGCTGCCAAGGCCGCGATTGCAGGGGGTGGGTACTTCTTTCCATCGTGCTCCATGTAGTACGTGTGGGAATCTTTAAATCCTTCGGGTAGTCCCTCTCGCTCAAAAATCGATATCGCTTGAAGGACATGATCTCGATTTATCCCGTCTGGTAACACCTCTGACCTGACTCTCACCATACACAGATTGCCTATCAATGCCTCAATTGGAGTCCAAAAAATGTTGGAAAGATGCTAGAATTATAGCCGAACCATCGGTACGTCGCTTGGGCAATCAGGGTTGTTTGCATCCCAAACCAAGACCTTTTTGACGACCGAAAGTCGGTTCGTTGCATCTTTCAAAAATGACACGTGTCGTTACGCAAGACAGATCGAAACGATGCGATTTTAGCACCTTTGGATAACCATGAGCGAAGAAAGTACCCCCAAACGCACACTTAAGTCACCACTGAGTGGTGACGATGTCCAAGTACATCGTCATCGAACCGCTATCAAGCGGACGAGTTTTTCGCTCCCTGTCAAATGCATGCTGCGTGACGGACTGCTCGGCCATTCAACGCAGCTTTTTGACTACGGATGTGGGCATGGACGCGACTTGGAACTGTTATCCGACATGGAGATCCCCTGCGATGGCTGGGATCCTAAATTTCGTCCGAATGCACCGATCCAGCGAGCAAAGATTGTCAATCTAAGCTATGTGCTAAACGTTATCGAGGATATCCAAGAACGAGCTGATGCACTTCGATCCGCTTGGGACCTTTGCGATGTCATGTTGACGGTGGCGGCTCAGATCGAATTTGCTGCGCCGAATAAGGAGCAAACGGCGTTCAATGACGGGGTACTAACCTCACGCCAGACTTTTCAAAAGTACTACACGCAGAATGAACTCCGAGCATATCTTGAAAACGAGCTAGGCACGGATGCAATTCCAGCAGCCCCAGGTGTTTTCTACGTGTTCAAATGTGAGGAAGCAAAGCAGCAGTACATTGCCAATCGCTATCATCGTCGTATCTTGGTACCAACACGGCGTATTTCCGAAGTGATGTTCGAAAAGAACCGCGATATTCTTGAACCGCTGATGGAGTGGCTTACGGAATACGGGCGACTACCAGCACCAGATGAGTTCGAAAGACACTCGGATATTGTTGAGAGATTTGGATCAACAAAACGAGCCTACAAGTTGATCCAAAAAGTAACGGATGAGGCACCTTGGGAGGAGATTTGTCAAAAAAGAACCGAAGACCTGTTGGTCTTTTTAGCTCTGTCCCGCTTTAAGAAGCGTTTGTCCGCAGCATCGCTACCAATAGGGCTGCAGCACGACATAAAGGCCTTCTTTGGTACCTATAAGATTGCGTGCGCCCGATCAGATGCGTTGCTTTTTCGCGCGGGAGACTCGTCAGCAATCAACCAAGCTTGCCTTTGTGCCGGCGTGGGGCAGCTTGTCGAAAACGCCTTGGTTGTCCATAGAAGCCTGCTTGAGCACTTGGAACCTCTATTGCGCATCTACGAAGGATGCGCTCGCACGCTCGTTGGTGAAATTGATGAAGCGAATGTGATTAAACTGCACAGGTTTTCTGGAAAGGTAAGCTACATAGCCTATCCAGACTTCGAGACCTTAGCACATCCACCACTTCGTCAGCGCGTGAAAGTCACCTTGCCCACGCTAAATATCGACATGTTCGATTACAGCGATTGGCCGGACCCGCCGTTGCTGTTTCGGAAGGACGAACTCGTGCATCCGAACGACCCGCAATTCAAACTATTTTCGACCTTGACAAAGCAAGAATTGAAAGCAGGGCTTCTTCCTGAACCCGATGCTCGCCAACAACAAAGCACTTGGGAAATGCGTCTACGGGAGGCTGGGTTTAAATTGCGCGGACATCGTTTGACGAAGATGCCCAACCTATCTTGATCAAATACCTAGTTCCTGGAGATACGATTGAACCTCGGCGATATCAGGCCGCTTCTCCGGATCAATAGCAACGCACGGCGTGACAATTCGCTCCCACTGTGGTTCTAAGCTGGTGTCTTTTGCCAAGGTGGGCTTGCCAGTGAGCAAGAAGGTCATAATCTTACCGAGTGAGTAAATGTCTGCGGATGGATGCGCCTGTGCCCCTTGTATTTGCTCTGGCGGAGCCCAAGGCATCGTGTGCGCGCCCTGGAACGTATAACCTGTAACAGGCTTGTTAATAAACTTGCTAATTCCAAAATCGGCAATCTTCCAAACTGCATCACATTGTAAAATATTCTGCGGTTTCAGGTCGCGATGAACAATTTCATTTTCGTGAAGAGTGCGTACCCCATCCACAATTTGTAATGCAATTTCACGAACTGTTGACGGCGCAAGCACACGTGGATTCTCTTTATCATCATCGTCAACGATGAGGTTCCAAAGGCTACCTCCGTCTGCATATTCAGTGACAAGTGCGTACGTTTCATCTTCTCTGAATACGTCAAGAATAGAAAGTAAGTGGCGGCTTAAAAGCTTTTGAATTCGCATGTAGATATCAACTTCACGCTGAATTGATGCATCGTTTGCCTTGACGTGAGTAGTCACAACTTTTTTCAATGCCACTACCGATCGCGTCTCTCGGTCAAATGCCTTATAGACGCAGGCCATTCCCCCTTCTGCAATTTCTTCGAGCAAATCGTATTTCCCCATCCTTCCAAGTTTTGGCTGGTCTTCCGGGGTAACGATCGTCAAGTGGGAGGAGTATCCAGCAGGGTCAATTTGGTTCAATTGTGTTCGCACCAAACGCCGCAGCTCTTTTGCGGGCTGCACTACTAGTTCATCAAACCGCTGATGATCAGGGCCGATCAGTAAAAGCTTCGCTAAACCACTAGCCATACGCTCCACTGCTGTACAGTCACGTTTTCCGCCAGTAAGCCGCAGCTTGGCACGAATCTCTTGTGTTAGGTTTGAAGCAGACCGCAAGGCGTGGCAAACTTCTGCAAAAAAGTCAGCTTTCAACCCGTACCCGTTCGCTTGCTGATTGGTTTCAAATGGCGGAATCTCCCAACCGGGAATAATACCGTGAAATCGGTCGAGAAGTGGGGATTCAAGAAAAATATCTGGTAGCTTTCGAATGAAGTCAACGCGAGCTGGTCGAAACTTCGGCTTGCCACCGTGATAATGATTTCGATGGTCTTGCTCTAGACCAATGTTCGCAAGTAACATCAGTCCACACTCTGCTGTTACTGTACAGTCGCCGCGTGTAAAGACTCCCTGCTCAAGATAGCCTTTTAATTGGGCTTGGATTTCCGAAGGATTTGAGAAGCGAATTGACTGGGCTTCATCCAGCACCAATAGGTCAAAACGTGTTAGCAGACCTGGTTGTTTGTTTTGTCGATTATAGAATAAGACTGCAGGACTTATCTCGGCAGCTGTCAGCCAAACATGCCGACTTATATTGTTGTAGACGAAAGACTTACCCGATCCCGGTGGTGCAAGCTCCATCATATTCACGCGACTTTGTACTACGGGTATCAGGCGGCAAATCAACCACAGTTTTTCTTCGGCGCCGTACTGCGAAGGCTCATATCCCATTGTTCGTATCAGTACGTCGATCCACTCATCGACGGTGAATGCTTTTCGGCATTCAAGAAAAGCGTCCAATGAGATATGACCGGTCTGCATCGGCTTAAAGTCTACTATTCGAATACCTCCTACATCACCGTCTTTGTCGTAACATATTCGCGTCGCTCCCCATGTACTGCCTTGTAGTAGGCCCTGATTCTTCTCAATAACTGACGCGTCGATAAGTACATTGATTTCATCGAGACAGGGAACCGTTGCGAGGAACTCAACTTGCTTGCCGAGTTTTACCCTTACCGATATCGCATCAAGAATCGTAAGGACTTCACCTCGTCCTAGCTTGAACTTGACTCGCTCCTTATCACCTTTTGCGGGAAGATGTGCTTGGATGAAGTCTTGGACCTGTTGCTTGATTGTGGTCGTTGACCCATCACCGCTCGACTTGCGAGTTACAATCCAATCCATCACGTACGATGGAATGTGTCGATCATCACCCGATATACCCATGCGACGGATTAGCGCTTTATCGATCGCAAATTCCTGAAAGACGTCGCGAATTTTTTCATCAAAAGGGTTTATTTTATTCATTTAAATTATAAGCTTCCAAACATATTTTCAAATTCGTCTTGTTCGCGTGTCTTTTCGACTAGTCGTTTTTTTCTTTGGACGAGAAGATCAACACTCTTCTCCAGCAAATCTCCCGTTTTTCGCTCTTTGCTCCGCATTACAACGCTAATCGGCATCGAGTCATTTGCGTCACTATATCGTATTGCTAGACGAACTTCTATCGTTATGCTTGCGTTAACTGCAAGTGACGACACAGATTCCATGTAGTGGCCATCCTCACCTGGAATAGTAAACTTTAAAGTGCATGGTATCGTGGGGAGATTCCGTGGATTAACAATATTTGCTACTAGGACGAAAGTCCCTTGCTCTACATAGCCGCACTCACCGAGATTAATCGATGGCCAAGGCGTGAGCTCTTCGTTACCAAACCATTCGATGAATGGCACTATAACTTCTTCCGGCAACAATCCACCATGTGCCATCGCCCATCCGGACATCGTTCCACGCCCGAAGTAACGTCCGCGGGCGGCCAGGTAGTTTTGCTTGAGCCTAAAGGTATCCTTGTCAATTACTGTTATCGAATCATCAATTGAGTCAGCGGCGCTTACAGGGCCATTGACAGCTGAACATCGGTAAGCTCCGTCCAATGTGTGACGCCCTACAGTTTCACTTCCAGGCGTTGGGCCAAACGTGTATCCGTGGTCCGCCGTGAGCAAAATAAGTGGGGGTTTCTGCGTGATACATCGTATGTCGTCGGACCACCGTCTTAAAAGGCGAGAAAGTTGAAGGAAAACTGCTTTTGAGTCCTCCAGCATTGCAGCATAACTTCCTAGGCGATGAAGTTGATCGTCGAGTCGATTGTCGCGATACACAACTAGACGTGTTTCCGCATTAATTTGCAGTCGTTCAGCATCCTTCCAGTTGGCTGCGAGCAAAATCTCATCATCGGAAAGCGAGAATCGTTTTTGCAATTGGTTTTTAATGTCACCGCGACACTCCGATGGTAGTTTGCCAGTAAGAATGGCCTCTTTACAAACTTCGGTGACGGTCGGTATCGGAACAAAGACGAACGAGCTAAACGTAGGAAACTCGCCAAGATTATCAGACAAAAATCCAACAGCGTCCACAGATTGATGTATTGGTAATGCGTCAACCATCACCAAGAAAACCGTCCGCTCAGCTGAAAGACCTTGCTGTACGGCTTGAGCAACTTTGAAATAGCTGTACTTGTGGTGTTCAAAGCATACGGTTGGATGGTCCTTTAGCCAACGACCGAATCCGATTGCAGGATCATCGCTTTCATTTAGGTCTCGTCTTAAAAAGCAGCTACGGATGTACGTCGAGTAGCTTTGCAGCCATGGTTCAATCGCTTCAGCAATACCAGGCCACTGTGGAACGGGGTTTGGCGGTCGGAAATGATCAACGAGCCTTCGCATCAAGTCGTTCGAATCATATCCTGGAAGCCCCTGTAAATGATTCGCAGCAACGTTGCTCATTCCCTTCGGATATATTTCTAACCACGTTTGTATCTCCTCCGCTACACCTGGCCAAACTGCATTTAGGCATCGAATTGCGTCGGCTATTCGATGCGGCTCGTTAAGACGAACCTTGTGCAGAGCGCGACAAAACAGCTTGCTAACTTCATCATGAAGTGGAGCAGGCAGAGGGTATGTAAGAGGCAAACGGGCAGCCAATTGCCGCTCTCTAACATTCATTGCATGGGAGCCAACGGTGGGCAGCCGGAGTGGATTGTCGATCGCGAGGCCCATTAGGGGCAGAACAGCCCTCCTTCGAACCCAGAGCTTCGCAAATTCGACAGGCGACCTAGCACGCGTAAGCTCTGCTTGCAACGAATCCGCCCATTCGCGATCATCAACTTCTGTCGCTGTAGCAAGATTATGAAACTGGTTTTGTAGCCAAACGCTGACAGGTCCCGCACCATAACTACTTCCAAACCGTTCCTTAGCAGAAGCAACAATTCGAAGCCATTGTTCAAGATTCGCCGCCTCATCAATACCAGGGATCAACCATGTTGCTATCGTCGCTTCCCAACTGTCTTCAACCATGGAATCGGGTACGGCATACTTAAGGAGATCTTGCTCAACAATGTCGTCGTCGGTTAACCAGGGGGGTGGTTCGCACTGTAGTAGATTACCGACAACTCCACGCGGTGTGACTGTAAAAATCCTCACGCCTCGTACTTCGCGATACGTTCGAAAGTGCTCGGTGCTATCTCTAGAGATGATGTAAACTCTAGGTACGACCGTTTCCAGGCGAGAATCGCGACGCAAGGAATCGTTTATCTGCGTGAACGCTTCTCTCTCCTCATTCAGCCCCGAAATATGTTGCCCATTTTCAGATGAAATAGCAAATCGATCAAAAATTAAAGTTATGCGAGCGTCGTTGCTCATTACAACCTCCTCACTCGCTTTGATCCACTGGAAAATCCTGCGTAGACTCTATTCCCGTTCCCTGGTCGATAGCTTCTACGAAGAGCTGCCGACCTAAATGATGCTCATCGGTTTGAACGTTTACTGTATTAGATAATACGGTTGCCCTACAAATCGCTCCGACTGCGATTGCTTTGGCAGATTCGCTGCTCAAAGAGAATAGATCGGCCAGCTCACATAGCTTCTGCATAACCCAAGAAATTGCTTCCTTATGTTCGACAAGTGTATACTCGGTCCGTTTTCCTGATGGCTCTACAATTTCTATTGATTGCCGTTCACGCCTATTATCATTGCTCTTTTTTATGTCAGATGCAACCTCTAATATACCTGCCGCTTTTCCATAATCTTCTTCGGTTAGGTTCTCGGGACGCTTTCCCGTAATGACGCCGATCATTTCTTCAATTGTGCTATCGGGCTTCCCTTCTGCGACAAGGCAATCGAACGTTTTTTTGAAAATTGAAGTCTCACCGAGCTGACTTCCCGCCTCTCCGATGGCCGCTGTAATTTTTGCGATAGCCTGCCCGTCCTTATCAACATCTGGTCCGGAGAGTTCCCGAAGGATTTTATTGACTGGAGCACGCACGCCATCAACGTACCGTTCGATTGCTAATCTGTAATGCCCCCAGTGTTTTGACATTGCCTCGAACTTGATCGTTTTGGAATCCGCATTATTCAATTCTTCCAACGAATCATTGTCTTCGCTAAAAAAATCAATCAACGTGTCTGCAAGGATGGAGAGCTGCGGGGGGACGGGTTGACGGAGGATTCTTGTTAGATGCCGTTGTGATTCCGCAAGAGTCTTTGACTGGACTGCAACTTCCGGCAAATTCGAAATCCAATCACGGAGTTTGGTTCTAACCAACTCTGCCTGTTCGTAAAATGCTTCACCTCTTAAGACCTTATCCGGGAAATTGACGCCCACCTCCGGACCGATAGCGCAGAAAACGATTCGCTGCTTATTCGAGAGTTTGTTATATCTCGCTCGATAGAACGTCGGATGTCTCGCCATGTCCGCGATCGCGTTTGAAAGTTGAGAATCTAATACACGTTGCCCTTGGGGCCCCTGGTAAAAGACTATCCTAGACCCTTCGCTTCGTGCCACCAGCGCGATCAGCAGTGGGATGATTCCATTTGGAATTCCAAACGGCGGGTTTATCAATCGCATGAATAGTTTTGATATTTCCTTGTCGCCGGTGCTCCCCTTTTGGAAGAAGCGAAGCGTCTCCAAAAGAGCCTCAATTTTGATCTCTGTATCAATTGGTGTGAACGACCACACTTGAGTCAAAGGGTCCTCTTTAAACAAGTTGTTTTCTACCAAGACCCCATCAATAATTGCCGCTTCCTGAGAGTTCACGCCGAAGTTTAAAAACTGCGTCTGCCATTCCGGCGTATCATCAAATCTGAGAATCCGTTTAGCAATTTTTTCAATTGCAGAAAAACTCTGACCGCGTTTCCATTCGTTAAAAGTCCCACATCGGACTCGAATTTGCGCATTAAAGCTTTCGTCAAGGTCGTCAGTTATCGCAGGAAGCAGTTCATTCCATGAGGCGATCGGAAGAGTAATCTCACTTGAGCCGCCCCTGACTATGATTGTGCTTCCTGTGCCAAGTGCCTCGTTCCCAAAAGACTTATCAAATTTGGCCTTTAGCTCTGTCCGCAATCGCGTAAGTCGACCTTCAAGTACTTCATATGCGTGTGTCCCGGGTGCTGTCTTTTCGAGTAAGTTTTTCGCCGCAATAAGATCTCGTACTAACTCACGGTCGATCCCAAGAGGATTTCGTGGAATGACAAAGTAGTAATTCGGTGCCGTGATCTGCGAAATCGACTGTCGCCATTCTGCAAGCTCTAATTCGCTATCAGTGGCCAGTAGAAACACTCTTGCGGATCGCCACACGTCCTCGCTGCTTTCCCTTGCAGTATTTACCGGATGGTTTGCCACAACTCGCTCAAGACTACTTTCGTATACGGGTAGAACGTTGATTCCAATGCGCCGTACGATCCCGCTTGCCGCTGGGTCAAGATCGAAATCACCAATCAAGTCAATCAGCTCTCGCTGAAGGTCGCTTGATTCGCGCATCAGTTCCGCAGCACCCTTCGTGGTGGGAATAAGCGACTTCTCTTGCGCTAGATCATCATCCAACCCAGTCGTTAACCCTTGAGAGCCGACAAAACTCCATACATTTGTCGCCTCGTTTTTCCAAAGTGATGATGCATCGCTTAGTCGTTTGAGTGCGGCATGGAGCGATTTGGCTGCTAAATCGTGCTCTGTAGAATCACATAAACTCATGCTAAGGAAGGCTGTTGTTGGTGCCATAGAGGGTGTCGCAATCACTGACAAAACCAATACGGTCTGAAGTATTTGGATCTCAAGGTCATTTGCATTGGGAAATCTCGCTACTGCCTCCTCGTATTGATCAAGGAGCGATCGTTTTGTTTCTCGAATGGCCTCCTTAAAAAAACTAAAAAGGTCACTGATGCGAATCAACTCTCTTGACCCAATTGACGAAAGGTCAGGTACAGTTCGCTGCTCCAATTGCGCGGCCATGCCCCCATTTTCTCGATTTTGTAAAAAATAGAACGTGGTCCTTGCTCTCTGTGCTACCTGATCGGAGAGAAGCATGAGTGCGGACGAAGTGGCAGGGTGCAGGGGATAGCAAGGAGCGACGATTTCGTTGTAGCAAGATTCGTCATTGCCGAGATGTTGCCAAAGAGAATGGGATACCATCCGTGTTGCCAACTGTTGTAGTTTCGGTAGGGGATTTGCAAACACACGTCTTCCTTGATCTGTGCGGTGTATCATGCCGGCAAGTAAGTGATAGCCCTCGTTCTCTGTAACGCTCAATTGAATAGGAATGGACGGATCACGAAAACGATCCGCTACTGTACTTAATCGATCTTTATCTGAATCCCCAAGTCCCTGACGACTTCCATATTCCGCAATACTAACATGTGTGAAACCTAGAAAAACAACTTTGCGTCCAAGCTGAGAGCTTGCGCAAGCACGCTCTAAAAAGTTTTGTAAACTCATTGCCTCACGACTTAGGCTTCGATTTCCTTGGTCGGACGCTCGCAACAACTCCTCTATGAAGAACCCGAACTCATCCCAGATGACAACAATACCATCATATCCATGCGATTGAATTCGTTCTGAAACGACACTGAATACTTCATGGGCTTCGAGAGAAACACCCCCGGAACTCCTTGCCCAATCGTCGAATTCAGTTCCGAATGTGGCCGTTCGATAAAAATCACGGAAAGCATTCAGTGCATCTTCAGCAGAATCTTCCTCGAGTGCTCTTTTGAGCTGCTCCACCGTAGCGTAGGGAGACCCGACGGGAGGGGTATAAGATGCGCCGTTGCCAACCATGTCGCTTAGCCTTACGGAGGCGACACGATGAATTGTCGTGCCAAGTACGGAGTCATCTAGCCCAGCACGTCTCACAGCTCTAAAAATTGCATTAATTAGGCAGTTTGAAATCGTTTCACCCTGCCCCGCTTCATACACTGACACGACCAGCCATGGTCGCCACGACCCTCCTCCGGGGACCATCGTCCGTCGCAAGGTTTCTAAACGCTCGGTTGCACCCCGTGCCTTCAGTCTCTCCCAGATCGGTTGTAATGCTGGGCTTTCAAACCCGTCACGGAATAATCTCGCGAGAACCGCGCACAAGCGACTTTTTCCGGAGCCGTAAGATCCATGACAGATAACAGCTCGCCCTTGAGATGCATGTGTCGCAGTCGCATCCTTCAAAAACGAAAGCACGTCCAACGTTGACTTGACGGGAACATACCCAGAGACAACCTGATCATCATCGAGGGAAGATTCGAAATGAACATAGGGTTTTTCATTATCAGAAACTGAAATCAAATCACGCAATACAGTCATGCTAATCGATCCTGAGTAAATTCGAGTCTGGATTTCAAACACCTCAGATCAGTTCGGCCGAAACCGTCGACCGATTGAAATGGACCAAGGACTGTCTCGGTGCGAAAAACATCCGTGACTACGATTCCTGGCCCGTTCGAAAACGCCGATAGAAAATTCCAGTAAATCATTCGTACCGAAGGTGACCAATAATCTAAAAAATGTAGTGGTCCTGTAATCAACACAGGACTACTAAAAGCTATAGCCTTAATTTTATCGATTAAATAATTACAAGATAAAGCACCAACAGCATCAAACTGATCAATGGCATCGATCTCTTGTACTTGACCTTTAAGTACATCGAAGGCACTGTGGACTTGATGCGATACCTGAGACAGTATCGAGATGTCGTTTCCCTGAATAACAAGGCAACGATACCTTAAACGGTCATCCAGATACTGCTTAAGCAGTGCGTGTGTTTGGTTCGGTTGCACGTCTATGGCCATCGCACATTACCCCCCTCGTAAGTATGCAAGCGTACTTGTTTGAGCGCATCGTCGCCCTTCTTTAAAAACTGAATAGAATCAAGATTTGCAGCGTGACTATATTGAATAAATTTACCTAACGTCATGTCTTGATGAATTCGATCAAGCGCGGAACGCACATTTCCAATCCCTATGCCAAGTATGCGGCCTAGACCTTTGTCAATTAGTTGCTTGGCTTCCACTGTCGATTGGTTCGTAAAGAATTTGTGTTGCAGAAGCAGTGTTGCGTACAGGACGATTAGATCTTTCGGTTCAGCGCGGCAACGCCGTATAAGCTCTTTTTTGCTCTCTACTGGCGCAGACCTTCGTTCAACGAGCCCCAACCCGTAGATCGGCCAGGTTGGCTGGAATGTTTGCTCAATACCTTCAAAGTATGTTTTAACTGTGTTCTCGGTAACGCGGCTATCGCCATGTTGGCTGTCCACAAGCTTCGCAATGATTTCATCGAAGCTCAGCCAGCTGTTCATCTCGAATTCAAATTCTTTAAAGAATGTGCAGTAAGGGAACGAATCCTGGTTTGCACACAAGTGCAGATGAAACAACCACCATGTCCAAGCGGATTCAGCACGCGAGTCTTTTGCCGCCATCAACCTTCCTAAGTCCGTCAGGGTAGCTTGTTTCGAGCTAACAGTTACGACCTCTGAAGAAACTAGCCAATTTTTTATTGCTGCAACCTGATTTTTTCCGGCCAGAAATGTTTTGCGTGCCGTGCACAAAGAACTTGCACTAAACAATTCCGGATTACTTGGGAGTTTCGTCAACGCGGACGAAAGCCAGTAACGACTGATTCCAAACGTTTGTGTGTCGAGTGACATTGGTTTGCCCATTTCCTACAGGTGGCAGATTGCACAACCACTTTGTTCATTATGAAGTGGGAGTGGCTGTTCAGGAAGTTCCGCTATTTCATCCAAAGTTCGTCCCTCGCACCAAGTAAATCCATCGGAGATTCTTTCGTATTCCTTGGCCTTCTCAAACAGATCTGGATGATACTTCTTTAGTCGCTGCCATTCCCCAATTTGCTGATAAAAGCAGAAATAGCAACCTGATCGAGAACGCCATTCGTAATAACTCGGGAGCCCGACGCCGTTGCTTTCAAGGAGCATTTTTATGTCGGCTAAACCCAATCCGTCATCTTTAAAAGGATACACGGGAATGATATTTTGTTTGTTGGACAGTGACGGTGGCTTTTTTGCAACATAACCGTCGCGATTCTCGTCGGCGCGTATACCGATGTAACTATACGCTTTCCGTTGGCCTACAAATGCCTCGAAGGGTTCTATCTTCAATGCCCGAGTACACCATCGACTACGAGGACTTGGAAGAAAACCGCCGAATTTCTCGCGAAGCAAGATGTCAAATGGGTTCCTGTCAGGTTTTAAACGAATATCCAAGAGGCTAAGTGCATTGAGCCTGTGAATTCGCTTTCCTAGGTAATCCTCGAGGGTCTCCAAATACTCGTATGTCTCTTCAAGTTCGCAGTCGGTGTCGCAGAAAACATAATCTGCTTTGTCGTGGATCTCCGGATATCGAGTTCGGATGTAAACTGCTAGAGCAGCAGAGTCTTTCCCGCCGGAAATATTGACTACGTGAAGAGCATCATCTCCATTATCACGAATGCTTTCTAATGCTTCAGCGAGTAATGCCATGCTGCACCTTTCCCTTTTTTATTCCAAGCTGTTGCACCATTTCAACAGCTTTCTCTTCCCCTACCAAGTCGGACAATTGCGCGAACATTTGCTGAACCCTACCAAATACCAAACGAGACAGACCGTCCCTAAGTCCCTCCGTGGGTGCGGGGTAACTCCTGGCTGAATTTTCTATTTTCGCAACATAAGATGTGAATTCGCGATCAAAAGCGGCAGCCATACTATCGTCCCATCGACGCACGGACTTCTTCACCAGCAAACTGGCGATCGAATCGATGAGCAACGAATCGGTTTCATATTCTAGCGACATACGCGAGAGTAAGCCTTTCGCTACGCCATCGCTAAGATTTTCGACGAACTGGTCGGGAAAGTAACTTGCCCATTGCTTGACCAACTCACGAACATTCGCCACACTCTTTTGTTCGGATTCGACAGAGAGCGATAACTCAACGATCCTAATCGCTTGGTCAGTGTACGCCTCGGCTACGTTTTCGAGTTCGTCGATGCAACACTTAAACCCATCTAGCAATTGCTTGGTTCGATCAACACTAATTGATAAAGCTCGTGGTAGCTCGATAAAGAAGAGTTGAACTGGATCGTGCACCCTGACAATCGTGGACCGAAAGGCATCGGTTTGTTTCGAAAGACGTCCTGTTGTGAATGCTGCGGGGGGCAGCTGATGCCTCCAAGCCTCCAGTGCATCAAAACAGTGACGCACTAGATCATTTTCTTCGATCTCATATTTGGCGTTTTTACTAAAGTGCCTATGGACGCCCCTAAGCAGCTTTAGCTTCGGTTCATCGATATCAAGCACCAAAATTTCATACTCTTTAGGCAACTTGCAGATGTTTTCAATGTCAGAAGGCAAGACATCATTTAGGTACACGCCTTTATGCATCAGTGAAATCGCACTCGGGAACGCTCGCAACGATGCGGCGAGCAGAATAGGCAAGACCCCCATTCGAAGGCCTACTGGTGGTGATATCAGGCTAGAAACTAGCTTCTCGAAGCTCTTTGGTCGATTCGAAGGCTCCGTAAAAAATCGTCTCAATTCGCCCCAAACATACTTGAGGCCCGGATCCTTAATCGAGCTTTCGTGGACATAGCTCCATCGATCTGAAGCATTGTCTTTCGCGTAAAGGCCCGTGTGCAGAAGCACTGTATTGAAAATAGATCGGTCAGGGAAAAAACCGTCTAGCCCTAGTCGTTCTCGGCCATGCCTTTCGAGAATCGCCATCGTTAGCTTCTTACGTGCATTTACTAGAGCGGGAGTGGGCTTCTTCCGATTGATCATCTCGTTGTTGATCAACGGAGTCTTCTTGAATAATCGTCCCATGATAGCAGACAGCGAACTTCGAAGCTCATTCGAACAAACGCTAGGGAACTCCTCACAGCGGTAGTACCATTTCGGACCGCATTCAGACGGAGTCACGAGCCTATCGACTAGCTTCTGCAGATGTTCTAACGCGTCATCAGTCATTTGATGCAGTTCAGCAAGCGCAATCGGATCAGACTCAATTAGCTCTTTATCCTGCTGCATCCGCTGCAATGCTCGAACTTCGATCGCGGCGTTCCTTAAGGGAAGCGGTTCGCTTGGGATTGCAAATACGATGCGTTCATCGTCAAAAGTGCATGCGACCTTCCTCGCATCATCTAGATCTTCATGAGTATCAGCGAGAAGATAGACTACGTGACCATCGCTATCTCGAGAAACTTGTGTGATTGCCCATGATTGCATTGAGCTGAAGGTGTGCCGTGTTAGATAGGATCCGGTGAGATAACGACGAATACACCGTTCGTCGTTGTATTGAACTGGTTTCCAAACTGGCGGGGTGGCCTCCTTGTTGAGGAACTCAACTAGGTCGAAGTCGCTCCCAATCTTGGCCCTTTCCTCTTCCAATCGCCCCCTCAAATCGAGATCGGTTCCATGCCAGATCGATACGTCGTCATTATGTACGCGATGTAGGAGTAGTTTGCGGTCAAACAACTCCTTGAGAACTTTGCTCTGGTTTTGTTTGTGAAATCCTTCCAAGGAAAACTTCAGCAAGTCGACACTAGTTCGCGACCTCTCGCCACTTGTTCCCAATCCCAACAGGCAAGCCGTTTTCAAGGCAGAAGTAGCGCACGCATCATTCGGAATCTTCGAAATGGCACTCTCGGTTTCAAGCCATTGTCGATAAGTTCCCCCAACCGCAGTGTCGGACCGCATTGCAGGGGAAAAGAAGTCGTAGAGCTCACTGACAGAAACCGGCTTGTTGATGTCGCATGAGTAGAGGAAGTCGAAAAGTGTCCGTTCGTTCTGGGCCACACGTGCGGACACTCTGGGCAAAAGATAGAGTGCAGTCGGTTCGATCGGATAAGCGGATTCAAGCACAATCGCTAAGTCACGATCCTTAAACTCCGCGAAAATCCCCAACTGTTTGCATGATTTTGCCAGTCCGGAGTAAGATGGCAATGGCTTTGGATTGATGCTACGAGACCGCATGACTTCGCCGACCAGGCGATAAACCTCTTTGCTGTCGTCTACATATTGGATTGTCTCAAATCGACCCTCAATCTTTTTCCAATTTGAGCGGATTGCTTGCGGAATTCCTGACGCGTAGTGGGATAGCCCCTGATGCAGAATTGCGCAAAAGGTTATCGGAAACACTGATGTACGAGCGGTTATCTCAGCAAGGACTTGGATTTCCGAGAGCTCATCTCCTCGTCCTTGCGATACCAGAGCTTCAAGATGCCGTCCAAATTCGTCCCACACAATTGTTATGCGGTCACAGCTAAATTCATCGCAAATAGAACGGATTAGTTTGATC
>Ga0315899_10004106_pt1 | contig 15746 bp, 7 predicted proteins | sample LakEriMetagenome_2_FD_203518 | JGI IMG/M metagenome (GOLD analysis project Ga0315899, IMG submission 203518) | Freshwater fungal communities from buoy surface, Lake Erie, Ohio, United States - Buoy 4 MA112 | ecosystem: Environmental > Aquatic > Freshwater > Lake | place: USA: Lake Erie, Ohio... | reverse complement strand
GGCGACAGGCCGTTCCGGGGTCCGGCTTCGGCCTGCTCCGTCACCGCCTGCTCCGTCACGAAAGACAACGCCAGGCTCAACTCCCCAGCACTCGCGGGACGGGTCAACACCCCCTGGTACAGCGCCTGCACTTCGGCGATCAACCGGCTCACCGTGTCGGTCGCCGGGTGTGCCGCCGCCACCCCGGCCTGCGCCCGCCGGGCGGCCTGAGCCGCCAACTCAATCACAAACGGCGAATTCAATCCATACAACGCCTGTTGCGGCACGAGTGTCTGGGGACGCTGGGGCGTGCTGACATCGGGACTCGCAAAATCAAACGTCCGAAACGTCCCCGGCAGATCCTGCCGGTCGATGAAGGCATAGACCGTCCGCCGCGTGCTGAACGGAGCCTTGAACACATCGACACCCCGCCCTCCCATCTCTCCATCGAGCGTACCCGCCACCGCCAACAGGCTGTCCCGCAACCCTTCAAAATCGAGACGGCGCCGATTCATCTTCCAGAGCCATTGATTCTCGGGATCCACCGCCACCCCCTCCGGCCGGTCGGCGCTCGACTGCTGATAGGTCGCCGAACACAAAATCTCCCGGTGCAGCTCTTTGAGCGACCAACCCTTCGCAACAAACCGAGACGCCAGATAATCGAGCAACTCCGGATGCGTGGGGGGCGTGCCGCGAATCCCAAAATCTCCCGGCGTGCGCACCAGCCCATTGCCAAAGTGATGCATCCAGACACGATTCACCAACACCCTCGGTGTCAGCGGGTTCGCGGGACTGGTCACTGCGCGAGCCAGTTCCAGCCGTCCGCTCCCCTGGGCGAACACCCCCCCCGCCTCGGGAATCGCCTGCAGAAACCGCCGGGGCACCTCCTCCCCGGGCCGTCCGGGATTCCCCCGGATCAAAATGCGTGCGGCCACCGGCTGCGGAGCGTCGTTCAGCACCATCGCCCGCGGAGGCGCCGCCACCGCGGTCACCTTCCACTCATCCACCTTGCGCCGCAACTCGGTCAACATGTTGCGGGCGGCCCGGTCGAACAGCCGCCGCAGCTCCTCCGGCGGAACCCCCCACGGCCCCTGGTCCGAATAGAGCACCTGCCGCAACTCCTCCGCGTCGGCCTCCGGCAGCGCCTTCGGCCGTTCGGGAACCGGTTGTCCCTCCGCGGCTGGCGCCGGTTTCTGCGACTCGACCCACTGCCGCTGCACATCCAGCAACAGTTCCCCGTAGGCCACAGCCACATCCACCAGAGACTTCGGCTCCAGCGCGGCCAGTTTCTCGCGCACCCGCGGGTTGATCCGGGGGGCGTCGGCCGCCGGCTCGGCTTTCAACGTCGCCAGGTAGGCCGCCGCCTGGGCCGCGAATTCCGCCTCGGGCAGTTCGGACAACCGGTTCCATGGGGCAAACACGGGATGGTGGGCCGTCCTGGTGGCCATCAGATAGTTCCGCCACCGCGTGATCAGCTCCCCCCGCAGATCCTTCGGATCGAGCAGCAGGCGAATCCGCTCGGGAATCGGAGAGGTATCCCGCCGCGCCACCGCGACCAGGTAATCGAGAGTCTGACCCCGCAACTGGTCCAGCATCTCGGCCCGCTTGCTGTTCAGAAATTCGTTGACCACCTGTTCCCGCTTGTTCAACTCGGCCACGTAGGCGTCGTACGCCGCCCCGGCTTCCGGATTGCCAATCAGCGGCAGGTCTCCCGGCTCAACACTGCTCGCGAAGACCCCATGCAGGCTGTAGTAATCAGCCGTGGGAATCGGGTCGTACTTGTGATCGTGACACCGGGCACACCCGACCGCCAACCCCATCAGCCCCCGCGTCACCACGTCAATCCGGTCGTCGATGATGTCGTTCTGGTTGTTCCCGAACCGACGTCCCAGCGTCAGGAATCCCAGAGCGGCCAACGCTGTTCTGTCATCCTGGACATCAAGCTGATCCGCGGCGATCTGTTCCTGCAAAAAGCGGTCGTAAGGCAGGTCGCGGTTGAAGGCGCGAATCACGTAGTCGCGATAGGTGTAAGAAAAGGGATAGCGCCGCTCCTCGGTGAAAACGTACCCCTTCGTGTCGGCATAGCGGGCCACGTCGAGCCAGAGCCGTCCCCACCGTTCGCCATACTGCGGCGATGCCAACATCCGGTCAATCGCCTTCTCCCACGCATCGGGAGCCGGGTCCGCCACGAACGCCTGCAGCTCCGCCATCGTCGGGGGCAACCCCAGCAGATCAAACGACAGACGGCGATACAGCTGCGCACGTTCCGCCTTGACCCCCGGAGTCAAGCCGGCCTGCTGCAGTCGGCTCGCGACAAACCGGTCAATCGGTCCCGCTTCCCAGTCATTCCAGGTCGACGCGGGCAGAGTCGGGGCGCGCAGTGGCTGTAAGGCCCAGTGGCTCCCCCGCAGGGCGGCGATCCCCTCGGGCGAGGCCGGCAAGGCCAGCGTCGCGGAGGGCCCCGCCGGAAACACCGCCCCCTGCCGCACCCAGTCGCGCAGCGTCGCCAGTTGCTCCGCCGGCAACGGACCCGAAGGGGGCATCTTGATGTCTCCCTGGTACGAGAGCACCTCCAGCAGCAGACTCTGCTCGACCTGCTCTCCCTCCACGAGGCGGCCCGAGTCGCCCCCCTTGGCAAACGCCGCCGCCGAGTCGAGACGCAGCCCCCCCTGCTGCTTCTCGGCACCATGGCAACCAAGGCATTTCTCAACCAGGATCGGGCGAACCTGCTGTTCGAAAAACCGTTCCTGCTCGGCCCGGTCGGGCTCGAATCCCCAACAGACCGCTGGCCCGTGGACCAGGCCCCCAAACAGTGCCACCAGAACGGAGAAAATCTGCACAGCGCGCGACGTGTTCATATCAAAAAACTCTGACGCAAATCGGCAGCCAAGTCAATCTTTCCCGGTCTGTACGTACGATTGACGAGCGAAGAATCCTCTTCCTTGCAGCGGCGCACACCAGTTCCCGGTGCAACCCCACCGGGCTCCGTGCGGCGGGGGGGCCGCCAGCCGTTCTTTCCGGTTGAAACGCGAGTCACCAGGCCCGACACCATCGGTTGAGAAACCCGCAACCCAGCACTATTCTGCGGGCTTCACCGACCTTCGTCCCAGGAGAGCGCTTCGATGTCGACCAATGGCAAGCTGAACCGGAAACTGAGAATGGCCCTGGTGGGGGGGGGCCCGGGGGCGTTTATTGGTCGCGTGCATGTGACCGCCGCAATTCTCGACAACCGCGCCTCCCTCGTGGCGGGAGCCTTTTCGTCCGACCCGGCCAAGTCCAAGTCGGTCGCCCCCGAGTACGATGTTCCCGTGGCCCGCGCCTATGGTTCGGTCGACGAGATGATCGCCGCCGAGAAGGCCCTCCCGGCCGACCAGCGGATCGACTTCGTCACCGTCGCCACTCCCAACCACACCCACTTCCCCATCGCGAAGGCCGCGCTGGCCGGCGGGTTCAACGTCATCTGCGACAAACCCCTCACCCTCGACCTCGCCCAGGCCGAAGAACTCCACAAGCTCGCCAAGTCGTCTGGGGCGGTCTTCGCCGTCACCCACAACTACACCGGCTACCCGCTGGTGCGGCAGGCCCGGCAGATGATCCTCAACGGCGAACTGGGTGATATTCAGGCCGTGCGGGCATTCTACATCCAGGGTTGGCTCCGCAGCCGGCTCGAAGAGTCGGGGCAGAAGCAGGCCTCCTGGCGCACCGACCCCACCAAGTCGGGTGCCGCCGGCTGCTTTGGCGACATCGCCACCCATGCCTACAACCTCGCCCGCTACATGACCGGCCTGCTGCCCGACAAGGTCTCGGCCAACCTCAAGGTGTTCGAACCGGGGCGGGCCCTCGACGACTACGGCCATGCCGTCATCCGCTTCCAGAACGGCGGCTTGGGAACCGTCACCGCCAGCCAGATTTCCCACGGCCGCGAGAATGACCTGTCGATCGAGATCGACGGAACCCTGGGGGCCCTGTCGTGGCGGCAGGAAGAACCGAATGTGATGATCGTGCGCCGCAACGGCTCTCCGCACGCGATGTACACCCGCGACCCGAACGCCCCCTTCATGAACGACATGGGCAAGGCCGCCTGCCGCCTCCCCTCGGGACACCCCGAAGCGTTCTTCGAGGCGTTCGCCAACATCTATCGCGGTGCCTACGACGACATGGTCAAGCGCGCCAGTGGGGAATCGTTCTCCCTCAGCGACACCGTCTATCCCAACATTGCGGACGGCGTCGATGGCATGAACTTCATCCAGCAGTGCGTCGCCAGCAGCCAGCAGGACGGAGCCTGGCTCTCGCTGGCACACCCCGCACAACGGCGGTAGCCGCGTCGGGGTGGCGTCGGACATTCCGAACCTGCCGCGCTACGGTCTGCAACCAAGCCGCATAAAAAACGGGGCCGCTCCCTGCTGGGGGTGGCCCCGTTTTTGTTCAATCGTCTTCGCACATCGCATTTTGAGGCCGGCCCCCCAAGGTCAAGGGGGCCCAGCGACCGTCCCCTTCACCGGGTCGCGCCATTCGTCCTCTATCGGGTTCCGACGGGGGTCGATCGAACCCCCAGCGAGTTCACCGCCTGAATCTCGTATCGGGCCGTCGCGGAGCGGTTCTCCCCCGCATCGACATACTCCATCCGCGGCAACGGCTTCTCGGGCGTGTCGTGATACGACATGGTCTGGAACAGCCCTTTGCCAAACCGGCCGACCGGCTTCTCCGGAAGCCGGGCAATCTCCTGGCCGTCCCGCAGAATCACAAATCCCGCGAGACCGGTTTCGAAATCGGCATCCGCCGTCCAGCTCAGCCGTGCGCCGCGAGGCGTCCGCACCACCGCCAACTCCCGGGGTTCCGGAGGGGGGCTGAGGTCCGCAATCTCCCCCCGCGACACGTACTGCGTCCACAGTTCGGCCACGCCGGGGCTCGGCAACCATGTCGCCTGCAGCCGTTCCCCCTCGTAAAGAGCCGCCGGCCGGGCCGTTCCCGCAAGGTACGGGGCCAGCCAACCGGCCTCCACGTCGATCGGGCGCAGCGACTTGTCGGCAGCCCCGGGCACCGGCAGACGCAGCGACAGACAGGCATCGAAAAATGGAATCGCCAGGTAGCGCGAATCCCCACACTCGTGCCCCGACTTCGGATCCAGCACCATGCCCATCGGCGCGTTTTTCGACCGGTAGAACTGGAACATCCGCTCGGCCCCCGTCCAGGCCCCCCGGAACCGGGCATCGTCCCGCTCCTTCACCCCCGGGTTCACAACGCAGGGAATGCCAAACGCGGCCTCCGGAACCTCGGGACGGGGAATCTCACCCTTCTCCCACGCCTCAATGGCTGTCCCCGACCGAAACCAGATCGCCACGATCCGCTCGGGATGCAGTGTCTGCATCAGGCTCGCCCAGAACCCTCCGCCAGAGTGCCCCCACAGACACCAGGGGACGGTGGTCAGTTCGGGCCGGCCGCTGGCCCGGGCCAGGTCGGTCAACGCCCGCAGAAATGTGCCGTCCGAACCATTCCGCGGATCACACCACAGCCGGCAGTTCTCGGAATCTTGCTGATGGTACGAAGGTCCCAGCAGGGCACAGTTCCATTTGCGGGCCAACGCCTGCCAGTGCAGGTCGTAGGCGGCGGTCGCTCCCCCCCGGCACGCTCCCGTCCCACACCCGTGCTGATGGACAATCACCCCCCGCAACGGTTCCCGCCCCTCGGGAATCCAGACGGTGTAGGTCACCCCCAGCACCAGTTCCCCCGGCTGGCTCGACGGCGGGTAATACACCTCGAACAGGTCCCCGCCGCTCACCTGCGGGACCAAACCCGCCCAGCCGATCAGACACAGCAACGCCAGCCGCACAGCACGCATGGGCCACTCCTTCCGGGTTCTCAACGGTTCCCACCAAAGTCGGATGCCGGTCCGTCCGCCGGACCAGAACCTCCCCGTTGTACGGAAACCCGCGTTGAAAACCCAGTCGGCACCAGAGGCGGAATGCCTCGACGGTGGACTGCCCCGGGGCATCCGACGCGACGTCATCCATTCGACGTCGCCCCCCCAGCCTTTGTGACCCAGCTCCCCAGCAGGACGCTACTTGCGGTCAACCACACCCTTGGCCGAGAGCTCGCTGTGCCCATACGCTCCCGACGGATGCGGACGCGCCACGTACTTGGGCAGATTGACCTGGGTGAAGAACTTCACATTCGGCTTCTGGTACGGCGCCAGCGCCTGCTGCAGGGTCTGCCCCTCTTTGAGTGACAGAAAGTGCGGCGCTCCGGTGTGTGCCTCGGCCAGCCAGATCACCGTGTTGTCTTCCACGAACTGGATCTTGCTGATGTGCTCGGTCACCCGGGCGGTTTCGCCCCCGCCCCCAAAAAACCGACCAAATCCCCGGTACTGGATCTCCTTGGTTTCCCCGGCCGCCGTGCTCACCTGCAGCACCAGCCGGCTCTTCTCGGCATACGTCATGCCGATATCCTGCAACTGCTTGATGATCGACTGGTAGGCGTCATTGACCTCTTTCTGATCCCCCTGCACCGACCACTGGATCGCGATCGACGCCCCCGGCTTGATCGCCAGAATCTCATCCGGCTTCAACGCCTGGGCTGCCTGCAGGGCCGACGCATGGGGCAGCTTGGCGGCAAACAACGCCCGTGCGGAACGGTCCGGTGCCGACATCAGGTACCAGAAGTTGTCCCCCACCTGCGCCCCCTGCCGCCCCTGGACTCCCGAATTGTTCGTATATTCCCACAGCACCACCCGCCGCTCGAGATCAATCAGATTCTGCCCCCCCACCAGCAGGTGGCCTTCCCCCACCCAGTCCATGAAGTTGGCGAACTGCGGCTTGGTGAAGTAGATGTCCCGGTCGAGTTCCCCCTTCTCGAGATCCCACACCATCAGCCGCTGCACCGCCAGCGCCGCCAACTGCTTGCCATCCGGACGGAAGGCCAGCGCCAACACCATCCCGGGGTTCCCCCCCGGCAGCTTGCCAATCGAATCTCCCGAGATCGCTTCGTACAGACACACCCCTTCCGATGTCGGCACCGCCAGGTGCTTTCTCCCCGGACTGAGCGCCGGAGCCCCCGAGCCCGACAGATCCGCCGTGTACAACGCCTTGACCTGCGACACGTTCCAGGCGGTCATCTTCGAGAAGGGCGAGACCGTAATCAGGTGGTCTTCATCGATGAAGAAAGCGTGCTTGGGCTCGTTCTTGAAGTTGTCCCCCGGAGCGACATACCGGAAGACCTTCTCGGGCTTCAGCTCCTTCCCCTCCCAGCGATGGATCGAAACCTCCCCATCCCGGTCTTTCTTTTTGGAATTCCGCAGGAAGAAGTTCTCGGCCGCGACCACCCGCTCCCCCGAAGGAGAGATGTCCATCGGCAGGTGGGGCAGCTTGAGCGGCGTGAGGGGCCCCGCCTTGCCATCCTTCAGGTCAAACATCTGCAAGCCGGCGACCGCGTCGCGCCCCGGCTTGTCGTCCTGCATGAACATCGCCCCCTTCAGCGTCTGCGGATGCAGCGCCAGCCCCACGGGCTTCTCGAAGAAGGCATCCTGATTCTTGTTGGCATGCAGCGGAATCGACTTCTTGACAGCAGTCCCGGTCAGCACCAGGGGATCGGGCGTGTAACTCCAGGTCCCCTCCAGATCGGTGCGCAAGACCTGCGATTCCGCCCAGTTGGCCTCGACGATGTCGCTGTTGGCCACCGCTTCCGAATCTTTCCCGCCCTCCTCCCCTTCCCCCGCGAACGGATTTTCATCGGGGGTCTCGAACGGGTTCTCGTCGCCGGCAGCCGAGAGCTTCAAGGCCCGCTGCTTCCCTTCGTCATCCAGCTTGTCGAGCGCCAGCGTCACCGACTTGCCATCCTCCTTCACGAGGGTGACCTTTTCATCCTTCAGTTCTTTGAACCGCGCCTTGATCTTGAACTTGCCCGTGCTGTCGGTCCATTCCAACAGTTCTCCCTTGGGAGCCCCTCCCCCACCTCCCGATTTGCCTCCCCCGCTCTTGGCCGGTTTCGGCTTCTCCCGTCCTCCCCCCTGCGCCGCGCGCACCTGCTTGGCGTCGAAGAACGCCTTCATCTTTTTCTCTTCGCCCTCCTTCGCCTTTCCGCCGCCGGTCCGTCCCGCCGCCTCCGCCAGGGGATCAAATTCGAATTCGACCTGGATCCGTCCCGAGGCGGGCAGCCCCACCACCTTCCCGGGCCGCCACTTGCTGAAATACTCGACCTCCACCTCCTGGCCAATCTCATAGGCCGAGTCGGCCCCCTTGGTCGCTTTCCCCTTTTTATCGTTCTTCTGATACCCCAGCGCCCCCCCCGCAAGGCACAGGCACACCATCAGACTCAACAGGCATCGTGCCATCGGGACAACTCCTGCCACACCATACTTGCCAGACCATCCAGTCAGCGACACGGCTCTGTAACCTCGACCAGCGGGACACAAAATCATCTCTGTCAGTTCCACCAACTCGCCACCCAACCTGACTGGAATTTACGTTACCCGGGGCAGAGCGGATTCTCAATACCCGGTTTCCTGCGTCCCCGTGCGGTTCATCAGAATTCCGTGAGCGTGACCCCTTTTGTTTTCCCCCCGATGGTGTGCCCCCCCAGACCCCGCCCAATCATTCCCACCCCTCCCCTTCCGAGGTCCCAGCCCCACCCGGCACGCTCCTCCCGCGCATCACTTTCCCTCCCGCGCCCACTGCCGCATCTGCTCGATGTTCGCCTCCACAACTTCCCGCCGGTCGGCCGGCAGTTCCGCAAGGTAGGACCGCATGTTCCCCTCGTAGACCTCTTCCAACTCGGGCTCGACCCCCCGGTCACCCGAGGCCTGCTGCCAGTCGGCCAGCGCCTGCCGCAATCGCCCCAACTCCGCACCAAACGCCGGATCCTCCGCCAGATTCCGCAATTCGTGCGGATCGGCCTGCAGGTCATACAACTCCTCCCGGGGCCGCACCGGGGCGAACAACAGCCGTTCGTGCAGCTCCGACAACGCCCCCGCCGCCTGCAGGTCCCGCAGCCGCTGTACGATCGGCTTGCCATCCTTGTACGCATTGGGCTGCAGCGCCGGGCGCTGCGGATAGCCATTTTGAATGTATTTGTACTGATGCGTCCGCACCGACCGCAGCCGCTCGACCGTTTCGTCACAACGATCCCGCGCCGCAAACACCATCTCCCGCGGAACCCCATCCGCCGCCAGCAGATTCCTCCCCTGCATCCCCGAGGGAATGGCCACCCCCGCCAGGGCGAGCGTCGTCGGCGCCAGATCGATTAACTGCGCCAGATCGGTCCGGACCGTTCCGCGGTCCAGCCCCGGCCCACTCGCAATCAGGGGAACCCGCAGCCCCTCGTCGTACAGAAACTGCTTCCCCCGGGCATGGCTGATGCCATGATCGGTCGTCAGCAGAATCACCGTCGAGTCGAGCAACCCCTCGCGCTCCAGACGGTCGAGCACCTCTCCCACCTCGGCATCAGTCCAGCGGCAGGCGTCGAGATACCGCGCCCAGTCATCCCGCAGCACCTCGTCATCGGGGTAATACGGGGGCAACTGCACCTGCCCGGCCTCGACCAGACTCCCCAGCCGGGCCTGCACCCGCTCACTCCACCCCGCCCCCTCCCGGTGCTTCCCCCCATGCAGTTGCACCTGCATGAAAAACGGCTGTCCCGCTGCCCGCCCCGCCCAGTCATTCGAGTCGTAGATCCGCGGATCCCATTCGAAGTTATAATCACTCTTCCCCAACCGCGGCGTTCCCGCCACCAGCGGTCCTCCCAGGCACGTCCAATACCCCGCCCGCTTCAGCAGCGCGGGCACCGGCTCGACTCCCTCCGGCAGCCGCAACCGGTTCTCTCCCCGCCCACTCCGGTGATGATGCGCTCCCAGCGTCGTCTGATAGCAGCCGGTAATCAGAGCACTCCGGCAGGGCGAACAGACCGGCGCGGTGGTGAAACACGATTCGAATCGCACTCCCCGCGACGCCAGGCCGTCGATGTGCGGCGTCTCGATTGTCCGTTCGCCGTAGCACCCGAAATGCGGCGACATGTCGTCGATCACAATCCAGACGATGTTGGGGGACGCCGCCGCAACCTCACCCCCCCACACGCCACTCCCCCACACCACCGCCAACAGCAGGCCGATCCATTTCATTTTGGTCTCTCCCCCCACAAGACGACTCGGGGACCGCGGTTTCATTCCGCTGCCGGCTGCGTCAACCGGCCCAGCCGTCAACCGGCCCGCTTACGATCCCGACTTTTTCCCCTGCGACAAATCCACGCCCATCTCCAGCCGCCAGAACTTCATATCCTCCCACACCTCTTTCTTGGCGGGAGGGTTGCGCAACAGGTACGACGGATGGTAGGTGCACACCACCTTCGCCCGGCCATGACGAAAGAACTGCTGCCGCAGCTTGCCGATCGCCTGCTTCGTCTGCAGCAGGTTCTGCGCCGCCGTGGTCCCCCAGCAGACGATGTACTCGGGATCGATCGCCGCCAGTTGCCCATCCAGAAACTCCCGGCAGTTGGCGCACTCCCCTTCCAGCGGCGTGCGGTTGCCGGGAGGCCGGCACTTGAGCACATTGCAGATGTAGATCTCGTCCCGCTTCAGCCGGCAGGCGGTGATGATGTCGTTCAGCAGTTGTCCGGCCCGGCCCACGAACGGCTCCCCCTGGGCATCCTCATCCGCTCCGGGGGCTTCCCCCAAAAACAGAATTTTCGCCCCCGGATCCCCCACTCCAAACACGGTGTTCGTGCGGGTCGAGGCCAGTTCGGGACACCGCTGGCAATTCACCACTCCCTGCTGCAGCACCGTCAGGGCCGAGGCCCGCTCTTCCCGGGTGGCATGGACGGGCAGACTCGTGGGGGCCGGACGTGCGACCTTCGGTGTTGGGCTCAAGACGACGGGTTCCGCGCTGGCAAGGGGTGCATTGGCAGGAGTGACGACCGGAGTTTCGGCAACCGCCGGCACCGGTTTCACAGAACGTTCCCACGGGGCTCCCGTGAGATTCGGGCGGGGTCTGTTGAGCGGGGCCGCTGGCCCCGGCCCCGCTCCCCGCGGAGGTGCCGCCACGGGGCTGTCCACAGGCACCGCCACGTGCGGAATCTGTTCCAGCCCCATGCCGCGGTACATCTCGAGGGTCTGGCGGATCAACCGCCGCAAATCGCTGGGGGAAGTCACTGCAGGCTCGCGGTATGCATCAGAGACAGGGGGCATCAGGGACTGGACCGCCGACGCGGGGGGGCGACCGCCGACTTCAGACTTTCGCGATACCGCCGCCACGCCGCTTCATCAAATCCGAAATTCTCATTCGTCAGCAGCGTCAGCGACTCGAGCACCGCCGAGTTCTTCTCGTCCTGCTTGACCACCACCTGCCGCATCGCCGGCTTGATCCCCACCGAAGACGAGGTGTCGAAGGCCACGCCGTAGGGGAGCTGGCCGGTCGCCAGTTGCTGGGCAATCTCCGGGGGGAGCAGCGACGGGTCGATCGCCTGCACCATCCGCCCGTCCGGCGTCGTCCCCACCATGTTGGCCGGGACCCGCACTTTGTACTGGTGCCGGGTCACCAGCGCCTCAATCAGCGGGTCGACCACTGTGTCGTCCCCCAGTTGACCCAGCGCTTTGCCCGCCCGGTTCACCAGCCGGTTGTTTTCGTTGCGGAGCGCTTTCAGATAGGTCGGCAACGCCGGACCGGCCCCCCGCAGCTTGACCCCCCGCAGGGCCGCGTCGCGCACCACATCCAGATCGTCGAACAGGCTCAGTTCAATCAACCCCTGAAACGACCGCGGCCCGTCGATGTTCCCCAGCAGTTCGACCAGCAACATCCGCAATGGCTCGGCCCGCGTTTTCTGAAACGTCCGGATCACTGCCGGAGCCGCCGTCGAATCGCGCAGTTTGCGCAGCTCGGCCAATCCCTCCGCCTGCCGGTTCAAATCGTCGCTGGTAATCCAGCCAAACCACTTGCGCACCGACTTGTACCACTGCTTTTCCGCCTCCGTTTCGGCAGCCGCCTGTTCAATGAAGGCCACCTCCTGGGGCAGCACCCACTTCCCCTTGTGCTTCACCAGCCCCCGAGAGGTCATCAACTGCTCGTGGGTCATCCACTCGCCGCCGTGCCGGGTGTACCCCAACCCCTTCCGGGACGCTTTATGATTCGTGTCCAACGCCACCACCCGGCGCAGATGGGTCCGGCGTTCGGCCGAGAGTCCATTCTGCCGGCACCATTCCGCCAAAGCCCATTGATCGTCGACCGTCTCGGGAGTGTCCTGTGCCCGCCGTTCGTACTCTTCGTGGGCCAGCTTGCGGCGTTGAAGCGATTCGACCGCCTCCCCCGCGACGGTCACGGTGGCTCCCGAGAGGGTCTTGACGGTCACCGTGGCAGCCGACCCCGACTGCTTCGGCCGAACGTCCCCCTGCACCTCCCCCGCCAGCCTCCCTCCCGAGTGCAGTTGCAACACATCCCCGCGTGCCGGGCCCAGCCCCAGCCCCAGCAGGCCGGCACACAGCACTCCGCCAATTCTTCCGCCAGTTCTCATCGGGAAACCCTCACTCTGATTGGGTCGATGGCAGCGATTGGAAGTGAGAAGTGAAGGGAAGATCGAACAGCACACACCAGCCAGAGTCCATTCCCAGGCAACGACTCCGGGACGCCCATCCCAGACGCCCGCTTCGGCCGCTCCCTCAGCCGCACCGGCCACGCCGCAGTCCGATCTGCGAAACGGAATCCCAAGCCACACTTGTTCAAGTGTATCGTCACTGCACTCTACCGTGCAGCCATTCCGAGCGACAAGGGAACGCAACGCGGCCGGGGCCGTTCTGCGACCGCGTTCCGATTGGAACCACCAGACCGGTTGTAACGGCGTTGTGAAGACTGGCAATCAGTCCGGTGCGGCCCCCCTGTTCGGGAATTGCTGGGATTGGTCCGGCCCACGATACGATAGGGGACGCGTGGGAGTGCGCCTGAAGAGGTGCGACCAGTGCTGGCTTGCGCTGGCGGTGTCTCTTTAAGATCAACTCCAGCGGTTCCTGGTGAACGAACTGCGATTTCCACCTGGCCTGACCGCCAGGTCTCAACCTGCGGTTCCGTGGGGAGTGTTCAACATGTCTGTCGTTCGATTGATCCTGCTGGCGGTCATGGTCACGGCTGTGGGGCAAACCACGGCCCAGGCGCAGGGGATTCGTCGCAGCGTCTCTCCCCTCATTCCCGAGTCGTCCCTCAATCGCCTCGGTCTCACCCGCGAGTGGTGGGGGCACGCGGTCACCAACCGCCAGCGCGACCGGATGACCTACCTCACCGCCGATGAGTTTCTGGTCATCGCGCAATCGTCGTCGGGAATCACCTCGGCGTTTGATGCCGAGACCGGCCGGCTCAAGTGGTACACCCTGGTGGGCCAGCCCGACGCCCCGGCGTACGCGAGTTCCTTCAACGACAAATACGTGTTCGTTGTATCCGGAGCCCGTCTGTCGGCGATCAACCGCGACAAGGGGGATGTGGCCTTCACATTTCCCCTCCCCGGCCAGCCCAGTGCCCCCATCGCGGTCGATGACGACCAGATCTTCCTGGGTTGCCTCGACGGCAGCCTGTACTCGTTCGACCTGAAGCAGGTGCTCAAGCTGCATCAGGAGGGTCGGCTGAACTCCTTCATCGACGCCGCCCAGATGTGGCGTTACCGCACCTCCGAGCCGGTCAGTTCGCAGCCGATCATTCAGGGTTCGAACGTGCTGTTCGCCAGCAAGAATGGCTCGGTCTATTCGGTCGCCGCGCTGAACCGCAAGCTCGCCTTCCAGTTCGAAACCGACGCGGCCCTCAGCGCTCCGATCGCCCGCTACAAGGATCTGATGATCCTGGCGTCGGAAGACTACAACGTCTACGCGATCGACACCCGCAGCGGCCGGATGGCCTGGCAGTTCACGACCGGGCACATCATCAAGAAGGATCCGCTGGTGATCAATGACGACCTGTTCGTGATTCCCGAGTACGGCCGGCTGTATCGGGTGAATGCCGCGACCGGCGAGCGGCTCTGGAACAAGCCCGACATCACCCAGGTGCTCACCGCCACCCCCAACCGGCTCTACACGGTCGACAACCGGGGACACCTGCGGGTGCTGGACCGGAAGTCGGGCGACACCATCGGCAGCCTGCCGCTGCAGACCTTCCCGCTCAAGGTGGTCAACGCGGTGACCGACCGGCTCTACTTCGGAACCGAGTCGGGGCTGGTGATGGCGGTCCGCGAAGAAGGGGCCGAGTTCCCCACGTTCTACCGCCGCCCCGAACTGCAGCCGATGGCCCCGGGCCAGGCCCCGAAGAATGCGTCGAACAAACCGACTCCTCCCGCAGGTGAAGAACCCCCTCCCGACGCCGACCCGACCCTCGAAAACGAGGACGACCCGTCGATGAACGCGGAAGAGGAACCGACCGACGCCGAGGAAGAGAACTAACCCGGCTGGCGAGCGTTCGGGAGGGCGAGGCTCCGTCCGAGCCGCATCCGGGAGGGCGCGGCTCCGTCCGAGCCGCCGCTGCGGCGGGAAGGAAAGCCAATTGCTCCCCCGGGCCGCCAGACCGCCCGAATCAAAAACGCCAATCCGCACTGAACAATAAACCCCATCCGCAGGTCCGGGAATACGGACGGCGACAGCGCGGACCTCCGTGTCCGCTCCTCTGGGCATGCGTCAGAAGACCGCCGCACCAATGGGCAGAGAGCCAACCTGGATCGGGCAGGCCCCTTGTCGATGGCATCTCCTATTTCGCCGTACTCCCACCAGAAACATCCCGCAAGGTCGTGTTCTAAATGAACATGCTGACATAGCCCAAGGATTGATGCGGCGCATCTTCCCTGGGCAACGGACCCCCAGCTGGATTCATCCCCAAAGTGGATGGCTTGATGTGCGCAAGCTGAATTCGACCCGATTGAATGGTGTGCGAAGACCGATCCACGAGACCGGTTGCCGCGATCCACGGGTCAGGCGAATCCACTTTTGGGTTCAGGTCCTCTAGAGATGGCCCCGACCTGGGGTAGCCGCTGTGCGGCGAACCCCAGGCTATGGAAGAGTTTCCCTTCAGGGAACGGATTCGGCAGGGGTCGCTGCGCGATTGGGGTTGCGGTCATTTGGGGTGGGGTGACGAGGGGCGTTTCCGGTCCAAACGCGTTCGCTGCCCATTCGGGCGGTTGTTTGCGGTCGGATGCCGTGCGGAGCGGACACAGAGGTCCGCCCCCCCGCGACGTGTGTTCCGGGCCCTTTCGGCGCCCTGTCGTGGATGGGCGCCCCGCGGTTCGCAGGCTGGAAGCCTGCGCCACAGGGACGTGGCGACGAGCCTGAAGGCTTGTCGAGTCAATGTCGTCTGGAATATCGGATGAGGAGAGCACAGTTGGGGAATCGCCTTGTCAGCCTGTTCGTCAAAGCGGCGTAGACGAACGGTAAGACGGGCGGGGCTGTGTGCTGGGGACTGACAGACCTGGAGGTCTGTCACCACGGACGTCGATTCCGCCCCTCCTTTCCAGATGCGCACCTGCGGTGCTTTCGGGTCGGGTTTTTGTCGGGGACAATGGAGGGGGATGGATTCGTTTCGCGAGAGGTCAGGTGCCGTGATGAGCCTGGGGGAGGGGAGACGCGAGGCGATCGGCGCGGCCGGGGCAGATCCTCGACGCCGGCGGATCGCTGTTCCCTCACCCCAGGAGGCCCGGGCCCGGCTCATTCGGCTGGCCGAGCGGTTTTTGGCTCGGCAGCTCGAGCTGGTCGGTGGGGTGATCGAAGAGATCACTCTCAAGAATGCGCTGTATCGGATGGGGATTGAGTGGAAGTATGCCGAGGAAGT
>Ga0315899_10004105_pt1 | contig 15747 bp, 15 predicted proteins | sample LakEriMetagenome_2_FD_203518 | JGI IMG/M metagenome (GOLD analysis project Ga0315899, IMG submission 203518) | Freshwater fungal communities from buoy surface, Lake Erie, Ohio, United States - Buoy 4 MA112 | ecosystem: Environmental > Aquatic > Freshwater > Lake | place: USA: Lake Erie, Ohio... | reverse complement strand
AAATTAAACTCCCTCAATTTAAGGTCCATTTGATCTGCTTTTGTTTTTCATTGAGCGGGATGAACTGGATATACAGGATGTCCCTATAGCTAAGATCACAGATGATTTTCTAGACTATCTGCATCATTTGAATTCATTGAACATAGAAATAGCAAGCGAATTTATTTATGTAGCGGCTACCTTAATGCGGATAAAGGCCAAAATGCTTTTACCCCGACCAGATTTTGATGACGAGGGCAATGAAATAGATCTTAAACGCGACCTGATTCAGAAACTCATTGAATACAAAAAGTTTAAGCAAATAGCTGAACAATTCAAATCGCTTGAAAACGAACGTTTTATGCATGAACGTCGTGGTAATATAGCTACTGACCTTGTTCAGATGTCTTTGACAGCAGATCCAGGTGAGGAATTAGAATCTATGAGTCTTTATAAACTCATGATGACCTTTAACAAAGTTCTTAAGCGGAGTTTACAGCGGGATGATAAACAGGAGCATATTGTTGAACAGTACCCCTATAATATAGAGTCGCAGAAAAAAGTTATTGATAAGCTTCTTTCTATAAATAAGCGACTTGATTTCAGGGATATTGTCACAAATTCTGAAAATAAAGTCCATTTTGTCTACAATTTTCTTGCTTTGTTAGAGATGTTACAACAGGATCTTATTTCGATTCAAACAGGAATAGGATTTAATAATTTTTGGATTGAAGCTAAATCAGGCTCAATCAATTCTTAATTTGTATTTTTGTTTCACAATTCTTAAAATTTAATTTTTAAATAAATACCATTATACATTCATGAAGAGAGATAAACTTATTTTCAGCCTGATTGATGAGGAAAAAGAACGTCAGGAAAACGGTTTAGAGTTAATAGCATCAGAGAATTTCGTAAGTAAGCAGGTTATGGAAGCTGCTGGATCTGTACTTACTAATAAATATGCTGAAGGTTTACCAGGCAAAAGGTATTATGGAGGATGTGAAGTTGTTGATGAGGTTGAAAATATTGCAATTGAGAGGGCTAAGGAACTGTTTAATGCAAGTTGGGCCAATGTTCAGCCACATTCGGGGGCACAGGCAAATGCCGCAGTGCTTCTTGGCCTGCTTAACGGAGGGGATAAAATTTTAGGTTTTGATCTTTCACATGGTGGTCACCTGACTCATGGTTCACCAGTCAATTTTTCGGGTAAATTATATAAACCACATTTTTACGGGGTAGATCGTGAATCTGGTCTTATTGATTATAAAAAGCTGGAAGAAGTCGCACTAAAAGAAAAACCGAAACTGATTATTTGTGGTGCTTCTGCCTACTCCCGTGATTGGGATTATAAATTTATCAGATCTGTTGCTGACCAGATTGGAGCTTTGGTTTTGGCTGATATTTCACATCCATCCGGACTTATTGCCCGGGGTTTGCTGAATGATCCACTTCCACATTGCCATGTTGTAACTACAACCACACATAAAACACTTAGAGGTCCGAGAGGTGGTATGATCATGATGGGGCAGGATTTTGAAAACCCAATGGGACTAAAAACCCCGAAAGGTGAATTGAGGATGATGTCGTCGGTTTTGGATATGGCCGTATTCCCTGGTACTCAAGGTGGCCCTTTGGAACATATTATTGCTGCAAAAGCAATTGCATTTGGAGAGGCTTTGAGTGAGGGTTACATGAAGTACATTATTCAGGTAAAGAAAAATGCCGAAGCTATGGCAGCTGCTCTTGTGAGTCGTGGATATCAGCTTATTTCGGGAGGTACAGATAATCATATGATGCTGATTGACTTGAGAAATAAGAATATAACCGGCAGGGATGCTGAAAATGCACTCGGTGAAGCGGCAATAACCGTCAATAAAAATATGGTTCCTTTTGATGATAAATCCCCATTTGTAACTTCTGGGATTCGTGTTGGTACAGCCGCAGTTAGTACAAGAGGATTAAAGGAAAAACATATGGAAAGAATTGTTGAACTCATTGATGAAGTGATCTCAAATCCAGCCAGCGAAAGTAATGCAAAAAAAGTTCGTAAGAAGGTAAATGAGATGATGGGTAAGCATCCACTTTACAGCTAAATATTGATTCATATTGAAGCTATTACTGAGTGTGGCATAGAAGGATTTGTGATTTAGTCTTTTATAACTAATCACTTATGCACTAAAATTAGTCCGTTTTTTACAGTTAAATTTTGGCTGTAACAAAAAGATCTGACGCTCTTGCCAATCAGCTTTTCAATCTAAATTAACACTATTGTATACTTCTGCGCAGGTAAGTTTCGCAGGTTTCAGTACTTTTTTTTATTCATCAGACATGCCTGCAACCGTCATTTCGATGAGCGAACCTAATTGTTGTCTTTAAAAATAGTTTAAATGCGAAGAGAAATCTCTTGATTAAAAGCATAGCCTTGCATCAAAAGATTTCTCCAAAACATAATCTGCAAGTTTAGGAAGAATATATTGCAGCTGTGTTCGAAATGACGGAACCCGTGAGCCCGTCATTCAGTATATGCCAGCGTACAAACACTGACTTTTACCCCCTCTATTTTTAGTAATTCTATGCTGCAGGCCTCCATGGTAGCTCCGGTAGTCATTACATCGTCAACAAGTAGAATATGTTTATGTGATAGTTCAGACGCATTTTTAACGATAAATGCATCTTTCAGATTTTCATATCTGGCAAACCTTGATTTTTTTGTTTGAGATTGGGTATTTTCTTCCCGAATCAGATTATGAGTATTTATTGGGAGATTTAGTATAGCTGACATCCCTTTGGATACTTGCTCACTTTGGTTATAACCTCTTTTTTTTAATCTTTTTGGATGTAAGGGAATTGGAATAATCAAATCCGGTTGATCCCAAATTTCTGTGTTGTTAAGTTGCAAGGCATACAACTCTCCTATACGTATTCCAACATTTGGTTTTTTATTATATTTCAATTCATGCATCAGGTTTTGAACCCGGCTTCTTTTTTGAAAATAAACAAAAGCAATAGCCTGTTGAAACATAAATCTTCCCCATAATTGCTTGGCCATCTTGTTTTGAGGATCAAGGTGAAAGTTAGTCCGAGGAAGGTGGTAGATACAATTGGTGCAGATTACTTTTTCGTTTTTGAACAAGTTTTGTCCACATGCTGCGCAAAGTTCCGGAAAGAACAGACAAAACAAATCATTGAAATAATCCAGGAACCTTTTCATGGGATTAAGGTACAGGGCTTTAGGATTGGAGGAGAATTGCTGTAAGTAATGATTTAGGAAACGGTCAGGTGATTTCGCATTCGGACCAGTCAGACCCGATTGTCATCGGGTTGCGAATTTACCTAGGTGTCAAGCAAGATAAATTCGTCAGTCGCGAACTCGGAATGTGTCCCGATTGCTATCGGGTCTTAAATTATCGACAAATTAGCAAATGGACAAATCATCCCATTTGCTAATTTGCTCATTCTCTAATTTGCTAATTGATCCTCAGCTTTTCACAGCCAGTTGTCCACAAGCCGCATCAATATCTTTCCCTCTGCTTCTGCGGATATTGGTATTAACCCCATTTTTACGTAGATATGATGCAAATATTTCGATCTTATCTTCACCGGCATTTTCAAAATTGGCAAAGGAGATAGGATTATATTCGATGATGTTTACTTTACATGGAATATGTCTGCAGAATTTTACGAGTTCTTCGGCATCAGAAATATTATCATTGAAATCATTGAAAACAATGTATTCGTAGGTAACCGGGTTTTTGGTTTTTGCGAAATAGTATTTTAGTGCCTCTGCCAATGCTTTGAGTGAATTCTGCTCATTAATTGGCATAATAGTATTACGTTTTTCATCATTTGCCGCATGCAATGAAAGGGCAAGATTAAATCGTACAGCATCATCACCCAGTTTCTTAATCATCTTTGCAATTCCGGCAGTGGAAACGGTAATCCGCTTAGCTGCCATGTTAAGTCCGTCGGGAGCCGTGATGCGCTCAATGGATTTCATAACATTAGCGTAATTCAGCAAGGGCTCACCCATTCCCATGTACACGATATTAGTCAGCGGTACATTGTAATTTTCCTTTGCTTGCTTATCAATCAGCACTACCTGATCATAAATCTCATCAGCATTCAGGTTGCGTTTTCTATCCATATAACCTGTTGCGCAAAACTTACAGGTGAGGCTACATCCTACTTGTGAACTCACGCAGGCAGTCATGCGGTCGGTAGCTGGTATTAGAACTCCCTCAATGATATTACTATCGAACAGTTTGAATGTGCTTTTTATAGTTTTGTCATTGCTATACTGCGAATGATGAACCTCTACATTATTGATTGTAAAACTCTCCTTTAATTTCTCTCTGAGAGCTTTCGAAAGATTGCTCATTTCATCAAAATCAGTGCATGATTTCTCCCAAAGCCATTCATAAACCTGCTTCGCACGGAATGAAGGTTCAGCCATAGCAGTAAACTCCTGCTTTAGTTGCTCCATGGATAGGCTACGAATGTCTTTTTTATCTGATAATGGCATTATTTGGCAAAAGTACGGAAATTTAGATTAGTGGTTAGGTGGTTGGTTGGTGGTTAGTTGTGAGATTACTTCGTCGTACCTCCCTGCACGTCCGGTCAGGTGGGCTCGCAATGACAAAAAGAGTCATATTGGGAGTCAGGCCTGAGAAATGAATGTTTAATAAACTCAAAACACGTAACTTTGTCATATGCTCAGATACCTCAGCGCAGATTATATCTTCCCGGTTAGCGGTGACCCGATTAAAGACGGACTAGTTGCTCTGCATCAGGATGGAGAAATCGATGCGGTATATACAGCAGAAACTGCAAAATCTATTAATGAACCGATAGAACGATTTAATGGAATCATCGTTCCAGGCTTCATAAATGCCCATTGTCATCTGGAGCTTTCACATTTGCAAGGTAAAATTCCAAAAAATACCGGCCTTGTACCCTTTCTCAAAGCTGTCATATCCCAAAGAACCGCAGATGAAAATGAGGTATTGGCAGCCATGGAAATAAATAATCAGCATATGTTTGACAATGGAATTGTGGCTGTGGGAGATATTTCCAATAATCATCTTTCCAAATCAATCAAAAAGGAAAGTAAAATATTTTATCACACGTTCGTTGAATTGCTAGGTTTTGATCCGGCAAAAGCAGAAATAGTTTTTAATAATGCACTTGAGTTGAAATCCAGTTTTTCTCCCTTGCCTGCATCCATTGTACCGCATGCGCCCTATTCTGTTTCTGAAAAACTTTTTAGTCTGCTTCGTGAATATTCAGAAACTCATCATAACCTATGCAGTATGCACAATCAGGAAAGCAAGGCGGAAACTGATTTATTTTTGAATAAGAGCGGGGATTTTCTAGATTTTTACAAGATGCTAAATCTTCGTCTTGACTTCTTCAAAATAAGGTATCAGAGTTCCATCCAGAGTATTTTACCTTTATTTTCAGCAAAGCAAAAAACGTTGCTTGTTCACAATATTTACACAAGTTTACAGGATTTAGCAGTTGTATCCGCTTGTGGAAAAGATATTTATTGGTGTTTTTGTCCAAATGCCAACCTCTATATCGAAGGCAGACTGCCAGATATGGATCAGTTTCTTGCGGATGATTATAAAATCACTCTTGGTACAGATAGTCTGGCCTCAAATGATAAACTTTGTATTTTATCTGAACTCAAAGTAATCAAAGCCTATTTTCCCAAATTGTCATTTGCTCAAACGATCCGCTGGGCTACTCGAAATGGAGCTGAGTTTTTAGGAATCGATAAGCGTTTTGGCTCGATTGAAAAGGGGAAAACTCCAGGATTAAACCTGATCGAAAATGTTAAGGGGGCAGAATTAACCTTAAGTTCATCACTGAAAAGACTTATTTGAAACAATTTTTTTCCAGTTCTGATTGAAATGAACAGCATTAAAAAACTCTTCAACATTGAATACCCCATTATTCAGGCAGGGATGGTTTGGTGCAGTGGCTGGCGACTTGCTTCGGCGGTATCAAATGCTGGGGGTTTAGGCTTAATCGGTGCCGGATCTATGTATCCAGAAGTATTGAGGGAGCATATTCAAAAATGCAGGACTGCCACCTCCAAACCATTTGGTGTGAATTTACCGCTGCTATACCCGGATATAGAAAAGATCATGAAGATAATCGTGGAAGAAAATGTTCAAATCGTTTTCAGCTCTGCAGGTAATCCAGCAATATGGACACCTTTTTTGAAAGAAAATAATATTTGTGTGGTTCATGTGATTGCAAACAGAAAGTTTGCCGAAAAAGCTGAGCAAAGTGGGGTTGATGCTGTAGTAGCAGAAGGTTTTGAAGCTGGAGGGCATAATGGACGGGAGGAAACAACTACTTTATGCCTAATCCCGGAAATCTGTGATGCAGTCTCAGTACCTGTTATTGCGGCAGGGGGAATTGGCAGCGGAAAGGCAATGCTTGCTGCATTTGCGCTTGGAGCTGAGGGCGTTCAAATTGGTTCTTTATTTGCAGCTTCAGCTGAATCTTCTGCACATGAAAACTTTAAAGAGGCCATTATACAGGCAGCTGAGGGCGATACTAAACTGAGCATGAAATCTTTGATGCCGGTACGTTTGCTCAAAAATGATTTTTACAGAGCGGTTGAAAAGGCAGAGGCTGGGGGGGCTAATCGGGCTGCATTGATGGAATTATTAGGTCGGGGTCGCGCAAAGAAGGGAATGTTTGAAGGAGATATGATTGAGGGGGAGCTTGAAATTGGTCAGGTTGCATCTTACATTAGTGAAATAAAGCCCGCTGCTCAGATTCTAAAAGAGGTATGGGCGGAGTTTATAACAGAAAAGGAACGCATTGGCAAATTAACGTGAGTTCGATATTAAACAATCTAAAGAATAATATTTAACCACATAGCTGAATTTATAGTGCTTTAAAAGAAACATAGATTAGATAACATATAGATAGGAGCGAAGCGTCAATGCTATCTTTACCTAAAATTTAGGCTAGATGCTATAAAATGCTATGTTTCTATGTGGTTTTTAAAGTGTTAGGTCAAGTTCAGATTAAATTAAGTTTTTAGAACAATTCAATGAAGCATTTAGATATTATTATCAGCGGAAAAGTGCAGGGTGTATTTTTTAGATCAACCAGTAAGGCTGTTGCTGACCAGCTTGGAATAAAGGGTACGGCTCGTAACCGGGAAGATGGAACTGTGTTTATTGAAGCTGAAGGCGACGATTTCTCAATAGAACTTTTCCTTGAATTTTGCCATAAAGGCTCTGATAGGGCAGAAGTTGAAAATGTGTCCTTCAGCGAAGCTGAATTCAAAAACTATGTTAATTTTGAAGTAGTAAAAAGATAATTTACATGATCTAATCCTATCTCTCATTGTCAGCAATTAAAAAATTTGCCGGTCAGACTGCTATTTACGGGATAAGTACGGTCGCAGCACGGTTTTTAAACTTTTTTCTTACACCTATTTATGTAGGGCTTTACTCTCCGAAAGTTTACGGTATTTTTTCTGTGATGTATAGCTGGGCATCTATGCTTAATGCTTTACTGGCATTCGGAATGGAAACTACCTATTTCAGGTATCTTAATAAATATGAGAACGATAAGCAGAAAGTATACAATAATACTTTTTTTACAGTATCACTCATTGTACTGACATTTCTGCTTTTTAGCTTTCTTTTTGTAGATGATATCGCTACATGGATACAGCGGGGTAATGTTAATGATCCTGATTATGCCCGTTACATCAAGTATTTTATATATATTCTAGCAGCCGATGCACTGGCAGTTATTCCATTTGCGAAAGTCAGAGCTGATGGCCGGTCGGTACGCTATAGTATCATTAAATTCATTAATATTTTAACATTCATTGGCTTAAACCTGCTTTTCATACTTGTTTTTCCTTTAATTATCAAGGAGGGATGGTTTGGAGCTGAATATCTAACCGGCTGGTATAGAGAAGGCTGGGTAGGTTATGTATTTGTTTCTAATCTGATTGCTAGTCTGGTTACTCTGCTATTGCTTACTCCGGAGTTGTTAAAATTGACATTTAGTTATGATGCTTCCTTGCTGAAAGAAATGCTGGTTTATAGCTTGCCTGTTCTGATTGCCAATATATCCTTCATCATCAATGAAAATATAGACAAGATTTTTCTGGGACAACTTTTACCTGCTGATATTGCCGAACAGGAGGTGGGGATTTATGCAGCGTGTTACAAGATCGCAGTATTTTTGAGCATCTTTATTAATGCTTTTCGACTCGGGGCAGAGCCTTTCTTTTTTAGTCAGGCAAAGAATAAAAACGCTACCGAAACTTATGCCCGGATTATGGATTATTTTGTAATCGCCGTTTCCCTGATCTTTGTATTTCTGGTTGCAAATATTGAACTACTTAAATATTTCATAAAAGGCAAGGATGCTGCAGAGCAAGCACTATACTGGTCGGGATTACGAATAGTGCCGGTTTTGTTATTCGGTTATGTGAGTCTGGGGATATATATCAATTTATCAATTTGGTATAAGTTATCGGATCAAACGCGATTTGGATTATACATCTCCGGAATTGGGGCGATTTTAACCATCGTACTCAATCTAATCTTCATACCAAAGTTTGGTTATATGGCTTCGGCATGGATCTCACTAACGGCTTATACCGGCATGATGATCTTTTCCTATTTATGGGGTCAGCGTAACTATCCTATCCCGTATAAGCTCAAAAAGAATATTTTTTATCTTTTATCCTCCGTTTGTATTGTTTTTGTAGTTTTTGTAGTATTTGATCGTAATCTAATTATAGGAAATACCTTGTTTCTTATCTTTACAATTGTGATTCTCTACAGGGAAAGGAAAGAAATCAAATTAATACTCGGTAAAAAATGAAAATCCGCATTATAAATAAATCAGTTCACCAATTGCCGGCGTATGAAACCGAGGGTTCTGCGGGTATGGATCTTAGGGCCAATATTTCAGAAGGCATCATTTTAAAGCCGATGGAGCGGAAACTGATACCAAGCGGTTTGTTTATTGAATTGCCTGTAGGATTCGAGGCACAGATAAGGCCGCGTAGCGGACTTGCATTGAAGCATGGTATTAGTATTCTAAATTCTCCGGGAACGATTGATGCCGATTACAGAGGAGAAATAAAGATTCTCTTGATCAATTTCTCTGAAACCAACTTTGAGATTAATAATGGTGACCGTATAGCACAAATGATTATTTCAAGGCACGAGCAGGTAAGATGGGAAGAGGTTGAAATATTAAGTGAAACGTTGCGTGGAGAAGGTGGTTATGGTCACACTGGATTGTAATGGCATGAAAAAAGAGAGTATCACTTTATTGTTCTTTTTATTGGTTGTATTCCCTGTTTTTGCTCAAAGAAACAAAGCTGAAAAGACTGAGCCTGTGATCGTTGTTGGAAAGTTTCTAAATCAAAGAGATAGCATTCGGGTAAAGGAATTATTCTTTAATGGGCTGCAGGAAAAAATTTCAATGAATTATGCACAGGCGGCATCCACTTTTTCAAAAATTTTGGATTTTGATCCTTCAAATGATGCCGTATTATATGAGTTGGCAACTATTAGTTTTTCTGCTGATAAGCCTGAAGAGGCAGAAAAGTTGGCAAGAAAAGCCGTAAGCGTTCGTCCTGAAAACGAGTGGTACTGGTTATTGCTATCGAATATCTATAAAAGAACGAATAAAATAAATGATCTGGTTTTTGTTCTGGAGGAGTTATCGAAAATTTCGCCGAAGAATGAGGCTTATTATTATGATAAGGCAAACGCTCTAATGATGTTAAAACGCGTGGATGAGGCTGAAAACGCTTACGATGAAATAGAGAAGAAATTTGGCGCATCAGAGGATTTGATTTCTGCCAGACAGCGTATATTAATGCAGCAGGGTAAATCAGCTAAACTAACTGATGAGTTAGAAAGGCAGATTCAATCAAAACCTGAAGATTTTAGAAATTATATTTATTTAAGTGAAGTATATTCCAGGGAGGGAGATCGACAAAAGGCTATTGAGATATTAAACAAGGCTAAACAACTATCGCCCGGAAACGCAATGATTCGTCTGGCTCTTGCCGATAATTATAAGGCACTTCGGCAGTTTGAAAACACATTTATAGAACTAAAGGTAGCTTTTGAAGATCCTGATCTGAATATTGATGAGAAGGTCAGAATTGTACTTTCCTTTTTCCCCATGTTTGCAGATATGAAGGCCAGAGCCTATGCAAATGAACTGGCTTCGATTATGGTAAGGGTTCATCCCGAGGAGGCTAAAGCCCACGCTATATTTGGAGATGTTCTTTTTCAGGAAAGAAAATATCCACTTGCACAGGAGTCATATAAAAAAGCACTTAAAATAAATGATCAGGTCTATCAAATTTGGGAGCAATTATTGCGCATACAAGTTAGCCGCGGAGAATTTAAACAGGCATTGACAGATGGCGAACTTGCTTTGAGTATTTTCCCAAACCAAGCTGCACTTTATTTGTATACAGGTATTGCTTACGCTCAAACTCAAAAACATGAAAAGGCAATAAGTTTTTTGAAAAGTGCACTAGATCTGGAAACTGAAGATAAGGAAATACTTGTTCAGATCCATTCAACTATGGGTGATTCGTATAATTCCCTTAAACAATTTAAGCAATCAGATCAGTCGTATAACAAAGCACTCGAACTTGATTCCAAAAATTCTTATGTCTTGAATAATTATGCTTATTATTTATCGTTAAGAGGTGAGAATTTAATAGAAGCCGAAAAAATGTCAAGGCGTTCCAATGAACTGGATCCTGATAATTCATCATCTGAAGATACTTATGCATGGATTTTATTCAAGCTCAAAAAATATGGAGAAGCCAGAATCTGGATTGAAAGAGCATTGCAGCATGATTCGAAAAGTGCGGTGCAGTTAGAGCACTATGGAGATATTTTGTATTTCCTTGGAGAAAAGGAAAATGCTCTTGCTCAATGGCGAGTAGCAAAAAAAATGGGTTTGCGCTCAGAAACGTTGGATAGAAAAATAAATGAAGAGAAATATACTGACTAATACGGTTTACGGGCTAGTGCTTTTATTCGTATTAAATAGCTGTATGGCTAAAAAGGCGATTTTGCCAGTATCAGCTGCTATCCCCGAAGCGGCACCGGTAATTTCTGTTGAGGCAGATAATACCAGAAAGAATAAATTAAAATCTATTAATGATAGTAACATGGTTTTCAGCACCCTTGCTGTGAGGTCAAAGGCCGTGCTCAGCATAAATGATAAAGCTAATGATGTAAACATGAATTTTCGGATCCGAAATAATGAAGTGATTTGGGTCTCGGTCACAGCTCTTGCAGGATTGGAAGTTGCCAGAGCTTTGATTACACCGGATAGTGTCAGAATCATTAATCGAATGGATAATGTTTACATCAAGAAACCATTCAGCTATATCTATGAGTTTACCAACGAACAGATCACCTTCAAAACCCTTCAGTCTATCCTGATAGGGAACACTATTTCAGACTTCATTACCGATTCAACCGATCTCAATATGGAGAGCGATGAGGTTAAGCTTAAAAGTATTCTGGGTGGCCTCACTTATAATTTGCGGCTCAATCGGGATAGTAAAGTGGTCTACGTAAACCTGAATGATGAGTTAGCAAAGCAGGAACTTAATGCGAATTACGCTGATTTTATTTTGGTAAATCAGCAGCAGGTTCCACATTCGGTTATCATGGATTCTAAAGTTAAAGCAAAGAAGTTTTTATTGGAACTAAAGTTTTTAAAAGTTGAGGCGGACGGTCCTTTAGAACTCCCATTTAGAGTTCCTGATCGATTTTTGATAAAAAATTAAATACATTTGACTGAATGAAGCATTTAAAGTGTATCCTTTTTCTTGTATTATTTATTTCGGTATCCGGAGTTTTGGCTCAGAGTAGTTCGGAGTTAAGAAGGCGTAAAGAAGCCTTAACAAGGGAAATAGAATCCTTAAATAAAAGCCTTAATCAGACTGCAAACAATAAAAATTTATCTCTAAAAGAGATAAGGGCACTGAATGCACAAATCAGACTTCGGGAGAAAAAAATTAATATTATCAATACTGAGGTCAAATTATTGGATAATCAGATTTCAGACAATACCAATACAGTCCGTTCGCTACAGACGCAACTCCTTAAATTAAAAAAAGAATATGCAGCAATGGTGCTCTTTGCTTTTCGTAATCAGAGTTCATATAGCAAACTCATGTTTATTTTTGCTTCGGATAATTTCAATCAGGCTTATAAGCGATTAAAATACCTTCAGCAGTTTGGCGAATACCGACAGAAACAGGCAAAGTACATTGAAGGAACTCAGAAAGAACTGAATGTAAAAATTACCGAGCTTGACCGTAATAAAAAAGAGAAAAGTGAGATTCTGACTGATCAGAAGAAGGAAAAGCGTACTCTTGGTATTCAAAAGAATAGTAAATCCAAGGTGTTAAGCAGCTTAACAAGTCAGGAGAAAAAGCTAAAGCAGGAACTTACTCAAAAGCAACGGGAGTCTGCAATTTTGAATCGTGCTATTCAGAATGCGATTAACAAAGAAATTGAGGAAGCAAGGAAACGTGCTGAGGCTGAGGCCAGAGCTGCTGCAGCCAAGGCGAAATCTGAAAACAAAGATGCGCCTAATTATAAGCCTGTTGCGAGTGGTTCTAGTATTCTGGCAGCTACACCTGAATCTGCAAAATTATCTTCCGATTTTTTGGGTAGCCGCGGTAGTCTTCCATGGCCTGTAACAAATGGAATGATAATCGAAGATTTTGGAAACCATACCATTGGTCGAAACGTAACGACAGAAAATAATGGTGTTGATATTAAAACAGCTCCGGGATCGGCAGTTCGTGCTGTGTTTAGTGGGGAAGTCGCTGCAGTTCAGAATATTTCAGGGTCCTATGCTGTTTTGATCAGACATGGTGAATATTTTACTGTATATTCGAATTTAAAGAGCGTGAATGTATCAAGGGGTCAGAAAGTTACGTTAAAACAAAATATTGGAGCAGTAATCACGGATCCCGTTGACGGGACTACTGAAGTCCACTTTGAAGTTAGAAAGGGGGCAACTCCCTTGAATCCTGCTGGCTGGCTTACAAATTAAATTTATATTAAAAAGGCATTTTATTGCCTATATTTGTATATTGTATTATGAATATGTTTAATTCAGTATTATTGTTTATGAATATCGGGGGGCCGGAGATGATCCTGATATTCCTTGTTGTTCTTTTATTATTCGGTGGTAAAAAACTTCCTGAACTTGCCCGCGGCTTAGGTAAAGGCCTCAGAGAGTTTAAAGATGCTTCAGATGGTATAAAAAGAGAAATTCATAACAATATCAACAGCGTAAACGAGGTAGCTGATCAGGTAAAATCTGAAGTTCAGTCGGCCGCAGATTACGTTGATACCGAAACTTCCGCCATAACTGGTTATTCTAATCCGGATGAGGCAGTATTAGAGCATGGTTATGCATCTCAAACTGAACTGGAGCAGGAAAACAGTAATCCTATTGCAGGATATGAGCCTGAAAATACTTTTGTGGATCCAGGGTTAGAAATTACAAATAATCCCGATGAATCGGGACTTGAGCATACTAAAATCGCACATTAAATAAATTATTATGTCAAATTCAATTTTATTATTCGCAGGACTTGGAGCCACTGAGGTTATCTTAATTGTCGTGGTAGTTCTATTAATGTTTGGAGGGAAAAAAATCCCGGAACTAATGAGAGGATTAGGTAAAGGTATTAAAGAATTCAAAACTGCCCAGAGCGGTGAAGGTGAAACACCTGCCTCGACTTCAAAAGACCAGGAGTCTAAATAATATAACAAACGTGGAATTGATTTCCTTCGGTGATATTCATTGCCGGAGGAAATTCCGTTTAAATCAATTGCCTTATTTGGAATCTATAGAGACGATAGAAAGCCAATCCCGGCTTTGTAATTTTTATGGTTTCTGTTAATTACTACGACAGAATCATAGGCTTAATTTTCTATTAACATAATATTTGAGGCATGGAAGGTTTTTCTTCTCTTTCCAAAATTCAGGCTGCTCTCTTTAAGCACGAAAGTGAATTCACTTTACCTCTTCTTGTAGAATATTATCTAAAGCGAATTGGCGAAAATCAGGAGCTGAATGCGTTTGTTGAAGTGTTTACAGATGAGGCACGTTCTGAAGCTGTACGGATTCAGGGAAAGTTGAATTCAGGAACGGCAGGGAAACTTGCCGGTATGGTTATCGGAATAAAGGATAATATCTGTTTCAAAGATCATAAAGTTTCTGCCTGTTCCAGGATTCTTGAAAATTATGTTTCACCTTTTTCTGCAACAGTTGTAGAACGTCTTATTGCTGAAGATGCATTGATTATTGGTAGACTCAATTGTGATGAGTTTGCAATGGGAGCATCCAACGAATCATCTTATTATGGTCCCGTAAAGAATAAAGCCGATAAAACCAAGGTCTCTGGTGGATCATCAGGTGGAGCCGCTGTTGCTGTTCAGGCCGGACTTTGCCTTGCGGCCTTGGGCACGGATACCGGTGGGTCCGTTCGTCAGCCGGCAGCATTTTGTGGAGTTATAGGATTAAAACCCAGCTATGGAAGAGTATCGAGGCATGGAATTATTTCTTACGCATCTTCTTTTGATCAGGTCGGACCTATAACTAATTGTATTGAAGATGCTGCAATTCTGTTGGAAATTATTGCTGGTTCAGATAATTATGATAGTACTGCCTCCCAAAGAGCGGTTCCTTCATATACTTTAGTAAAGAAAGAATTAAAAAAGGAAAAGATTGCCTATTTATCGGAAGCACTACATTCAAAAGGGCTTGATCCAGAAGTGAAGCTAGCATTTCAGAAAAGTATAGATTCATTAAAAGCAGCCGGTCATTTGGTGGAACCCGTTTCTTTTGAATTTCTGGAATATGTGGTCCCTACCTACTATATTCTTACCATGGCTGAAGCATCGTCTAATCTTGCAAGGTACGATGGGGTACATTATGGATACCGTAGTAAAAGGGCATATGATCTTGAATCGACTTACAAAACTTCTCGTTCAGAAGGTTTTGGGGCTGAAGTTAAGCGAAGAATTGTTCTTGGAACCTTTGTGCTGAGTGCCGGATATTATGATGCCTATTATTCAAAGGCGCAAAAAGTGCGCAGATTGATTCGTGACAAGACTAATCAGATATTAGAGGAATATGATTTTATCATGTTACCAACCGCGCCTACTCCAGCCTTCAATATTGGTGAGGAAAGTGATGATCCGGTGGTAAATTATCTGGCAGACATTTTTACTGTTCAGGCTTCATTGGCGGGTATTCCGGCAATTTCCCTGCCCGCAGGTAATAACGCTGCTGGTTTACCGTTAGGAATGCAGTTTTTAGGAAGGCGATTCGGTGAAGCTGATTTATTGACTTTTTCAAAAAAATTCCAGAATATATTGAATTTATGATGCGGTTATGTTTTACAGAGAACTATTTTTAATCCTGTAAATATGCCTTGCTCTGTTTTTAAAATATGAGAAAAACAATAATTATATTTTTTAGTCTACTAATATCCCTGGTACCTGCTTTTAGTGCATCAGCGAGTCTAGGCCAAGATTCGGTTCTTGTGAAACCATCTGTTAAGATTATTAGTCTGAAAGATACCCTTTTCACCCCCCGTATCGTACAGGATCCAATACTAAGCTATCAGAATCTTATTTATAAAAACAGGTTAGAGTCTGTTCAAAAAGACGTTTCATTGAGTTATAATGAATATGT
>Ga0315899_10004103_pt1 | contig 15756 bp, 12 predicted proteins | sample LakEriMetagenome_2_FD_203518 | JGI IMG/M metagenome (GOLD analysis project Ga0315899, IMG submission 203518) | Freshwater fungal communities from buoy surface, Lake Erie, Ohio, United States - Buoy 4 MA112 | ecosystem: Environmental > Aquatic > Freshwater > Lake | place: USA: Lake Erie, Ohio... | reverse complement strand
TCGCATGATACGTTTCTTGGCTGCAGCACTTTCGTTCTCACCGCTAACGATAGCACCGGCGTGTCCCATGGTACGACCTTTTGGAGCTGTTTCACCTGCGATGAAACCAACAACAGGCTTTTTGTTACCATTCTCTTTGATCCACATAGCGGCCTTTGGCTCAAGTTCACCACCAATCTCACCAATCATCACGATGCCTTCGGTTGCAGGGTCGTTCATCAACAACTGCACTGCTTCTAGGGTCGTTGTTCCAATGATTGGATCGCCACCGATACCGATTGCCGTAGTAACGCCCAATCCTGCCTTAGCCAACTGATCGGCTGCTTCGTAGGTAAGTGTTCCAGACTTAGAAACGATACCCACTTTACCTGCTTTGAATACAAAGCCCGGCATGATGCCCACCTTCGCTTCACCTGCGGTGATAACTCCCGGACAGTTAGGTCCAACGAGCGTGCAACCGCGGCTCTTGCTGTATTCTTTTGCCTTCACCATATCCGCCACCGGAATACCTTCCGTGATGGTTACGATGACCTTAATACCAGCATCGGCTGCTTCCATGATAGCGTCGGCTGCGAAAGCCGGCGGAACGAAAATGATCGATACATCAGCACCTGCTGTCTTCACAGCCTCAGCAACTGTATTGAATACAGGACGTTCGAGGTGCGTAGTGCCACCCTTTCCGGGAGTTACTCCGCCAACGACATTGGTTCCGAATTCAATCATTTGTGATGCGTGAAACGTGCCTTCACTACCTGTGAAACCTTGCACAATCACTTTCGAGTTTTTACCGACTAAAACGCCCATGGTTTTTGATTTTGGGTGCGAAAATAACTGAAAATGGAGAAGGGAGAATGGAGAAATGAGAAATTCGCTCTTCTCAAAAGGATAACGTTCGAAGCCCTTGGCATTCTATTTTCGCGGGATGCAACGAACTATCTACCTGTGTATAGGTGGCAATTTGGGAGAGCGCGAAGCGAACCTTGAAGAGGCCCGAGATTTCATCGACTTTAACCTGGGCGATGTTATTGCTGCATCGGCCATTTACGAGAGCGAGCCCTGGGGGATGACCGGTGTGCCGAATTTCCTCAACCAAGTCGTTCAAATCCAAAGCGAACTAACCGATAAAGAGCTACTGGAAGAAATAGCAGAACTCGAGGAGTTTTTCGGCCGTGAGCGCAGCTCAGAAGGATACGTCTCGCGCGAAATGGACATCGATGTGCTGTTTATAGATCAAGAGATTATCGAAACAGAGGAACTGCGCGTGCCTCATCCAAAAATGCAGGAACGAAGATTCGTTTTGGAGCCACTGGCGGAGTTCGCCTCCGATTTCATTCATCCCGAATTGAAGAAGTCGATACAAGAAATCTTAGCTTCGTGCACAGACAAAGGACAGGTTACACGTTTGTGAATCCATACAAATACATATCGATAGAAGGCAACATAGGAGCAGGCAAGACAAGCCTTTCAAAGCTCCTTGCAGAGGAGTTGGGAACAAAATTGATTCTGGAAGAATTTGCCGAGAACACTTTTCTACCCAAGTTTTACGAAAACCCGGAGCGATATGCATTCCCGGTGGAACTGAGTTTTCTTTCCGAACGCTTTTCGCAATTGAAACGTGAGCTCAACACGACCGATTTATTTGCCCCGAATATTATATCCGACTACTTCATCAGCAAGTGTCAGATTTTCGCAAAGAACAACCTCAACAAAGACGAATACGATTTGTTTTTGAAGATGTACGAAATCGTTGAAGCCTCCTGTCCAAAGCCCGATTTGATGGTATACCTATACCTCGAGGTCGACGATTTACAATATAATATTCGCAAGCGCGGCAGGGCGTATGAGCAGAGCATCAGCAATGAATACCTGCAGAACATCCAGCATCAATACATCGAATACATGCGTCAGCATGAGGACATGCGTGTACTCATGATTCACACCAAAGGACTCGACTTCGTGGCGAACCCGGAGGATTATGAAACACTGCGCGATGTAATACTGCAGCCTCGTCCTACAGGCATTCATCGCGTTCATGTGCTGCCTTCGACAGAGGTTGGCAGCGTATAGACATTCGATCCTTCAACCTCTCCAATGTCTGTGCAAGCGCAACTGTTATCTCGACAGGGGCACATTGCTTTTCGGAGGGGACGCACTGCAGTGCGTCACTACACGGATTTTATAATAATGTGCCACTCGTCATTCGACACTCGCCATTCGCCACTCGCCACTCCTCATTATCTTCGTCCCATGCATTCCACCGAAACCATCTGCGCCCTCTCCTCCCCTCCCGGCATCGGGGCTATTGCATTGGTTCGCATGACCGGGCCGGATGCTGTGCGCATTGCGCAATCAGTATTCAGTAAAGATTTGAGCAAGGCCCTATCGCATAAGGCTGTTCATGGATGGATCATGGATGGAGCTGAGCGTGTGGATGATGTGCTTTTAACCCTATTTCTTGCACCGCATTCTTTTACAGGTGAAGACACCATAGAAATAGCCTGCCATGGATCCATCTTTATTCAGCGACGGATCCTGGAACTTCTTGCTCGCGAGGGCGCTCAACCGGCGCGTGGAGGTGAGTTTACCATGCGTGCATTCATGAATGGCAAGATGGACCTTTCGCAGGCTGAAGCCATTGGCGACCTCATTGCTTCCGAAAGCGCGGCTGCCCATCGACAGGCAGTGCACCAAATGCGCGGAGGATTTTCGAAAGAGATCAATGCGCTGCGCGAAAAGCTAATCCATTTTGCATCGCTGGTAGAACTTGAGCTCGACTTTGCTGAAGAAGATGTTGAGTTTGCCAATAGAGAGCAGTTCCGTGTGTTACTCAATGAAATAGTGAATGTTGTAGAGCATCTGCGTCAATCGTTTAAGCTAGGCAATGCCTTGAAAAACGGCGTTCCTGTGGCCATTTTGGGTGCACCCAATGCAGGCAAAAGCACCTTGCTCAACGCTTTGCTCAATGAAGAGCGCGCCATCGTATCGGACATTGCGGGCACTACTCGCGACACCATTGAAGAGCACATCACCATCGATGGTGTACGTTTCAACTTCATTGATACCGCAGGAATACGCGACACGCGAGACACAATAGAAAACATTGGTATCGGCAGAGCGATTGAAAAGGCCCGGAGTGCGTCTATTATATTACTCATCTTCGACGCCACGACCACGCATCACGAAGCTTTCCTGAACTTCAAAGACTATATTTTACGTGAAGCCGGGCACGACAAGCATGTAATTGTGTTGGCCAATAAGGTTGATGATTCACATTTCGATTCAGGAGTATTCGAACGTCACTTCGGCAAAGAAGAAAACCTGATTTTGATTTCAGCCAAGCAAGGCACTCACATCGCCGAATTGCAGCAAGCCCTTCGTAATACCATCGACTTAGGACAGGTGCACAGCGGCGAAACCATCGTCACCAATGCACGTCATCACGCGGCCTTGGAACGCGCAGCCGCATCCCTTCAGGAGATTTTACTCGGTCTCGACAGCGGCCTCACAGGCGACTTGCTCTCTATCGACATCCGCAAAACCATTTATCATCTTTCTGAGATTACCGGTCAAGTGAATGCCGACGATTTACTGCATAATATATTCTCGAAGTTTTGCATCGGAAAGTAACCTGTGCATCGGAAAATAGTTTCCGTTATTTCAATGCTATAGATACTTCATTCCAACACAAGATGACATCTTTAAAATAAAACAGCGGGTTTTTGACCCGCTGTATACAATTCATAAATTGACAATTAGTCCTAGTCTTTTTTGCGCCAAACAAAATTAAGTAACCACATGTTTTTGATGAATTTACCAATATTCACAAATACATCCAAAATCCAGGTTACCAGATTATTCAGGATAAAAAAGAGGGTTTCTTTAGTAATCTTGATGGAGATTACCGACACATACGTCCCAAATAATGGCATCAGAAAAAACCACACGAAATCAGCCTTAAACTCCATTTCTACAGCATATAAATAACCGAGGTATAGAAATCCTACAGGCCAAACTAAAAAAATTGCTGCATCGAGAAGGAAATTCACAATGTAGAAGAGATAAAAGGTCCACACCGGATACACTTTTTCATTTTCACTGTATACGATAGACTTATTCTCCCAAATAAGACTCAGTCGAGTCGCTGCCTTTCCCCAAACTAGAAAAGGCAATACAAACGGGATGTACAGAAGTAAGTAATACAAAGCACCACCCACCGCATTTACGAAGTGTTTACCAAAGTCAAAATCTTCAGTGATTGGATCACTGACCATGTTCTTTTTTTCCATTGTAGTTGTTTTAGTTACCTACTCGTAAGGCTTTTCGGAATCGCCCTGAAATTATTGGGGTTTCCAGCAACCCATTTAATTGATGAATAAAAATAAACGCCGAAACTACCAAATCACATTACAGCCTTTTCAATTTTCAACAACCCCTGATTGAAACATTCGATGTATCGTCCTCCTCACAAAAGAAATTAGACATCAATGCTAATGGCCGGATTCATCCTGCAATTTCACATGTACGATTTACGAAGGTTGTTAATCAAAGAAATGCTCTATCTTCGAATTACTCGAATGATCACGAAGCTCACTACCCCAACTGCCGATATCTTGAACTCTCTGTATCCTATGCACTTCATCATTGATGATGCGGGGGCGTTAGAGTCTTTAAGCGCAACAATGGCATTACAGTTCCCGGAAGCGCAGAGCATGACCGATTTCCTTGCGCCCAACAGTGCAGAAGAATTAATACTTTTAATCGGCAAACTGAGAGACGAGAAAAATACTTCCTCTAAAATCGACCTCTTCTCGATACAACAATATGCCATTTGGAATAGCAAAATTGTACGAATCGAAGAGCAATCGAGTTGGCTAGTGTGCTGTGAGGTGGAGCTACTGCAGAAAAACATGAAATCAGCGGCGGAAATGTCGGTAGAAGCCTTGAATAGCATCATTCAACAGAACGAATTTTACACCGCGCTTCTGAATCACCTTCCCGCTGAGGTGGCCGTATTCAATCCGGAATTCAAGTTTCTTTTCGTAAATAAAAGTGCCATCAAAAACGAAGAGTTACGCAAATGGCTTATCGGACGTTCAGAAATCGAATATTGGAAGTCGAAAAATCTGCCCCTCGAAAAAGCAATTAATCGCATTCACGCATTCAAGGAAGCCATTGAAGCGCAGCGAATGACATCGGTAGAGGAAATTTTCCACCCCGGAACCGAGCAGGAGAAACATTATATACGCGTTACGAATCCGTATTTCGAAAACGATGAACTTCGCTTTTTACTCACCTATGGCGTCGATATCACCGCTATTAAAAAAACCGAGCACCAGCTGATTCAGCAATACAGTGAGCTAGAAAAAGTAAATGCCGAATTGGATCAATTGGTATACAGTGCCTCTCACAACCTTCGGGCGCCGCTGCTTTCTATGAAAGGCCTATTGAGTCTAATATCCTTGGAAGATGTATCGGCAGCCGATCGGGAAAAATTCATGCATGAAGTCTTTCGTTCGATAGAACGCTTGGATGCCACAATACACGACATTATTGAATATTCGAAAAATGCTCGCCTAGAAATCACACCACAAACCATTGATTTGCCACAACTGATTGCGAACACTACGGAAGATTTGCGTTTTTATGAAAACCATCCCGTCGAAATTCGCACAAACTATGAGCTCAAAGCGCCTTTTCATTGCGATGAGCGACGCATCAAGTCGATTCTTCACAACATACTTTCCAACAGTGTCAAATACGCTGATCACTCCAAAAGCCAATCATGGATATCGATAGACGCAGAAGTTACTTCTGCCATGTGCCGCCTGCGATTTTCTGATAATGGAATCGGTATGGAATCACACACCACCGAACGTGTATTTGATATGTTTTACAGAGGAACAAGTCAACGCACCGGATCAGGATTGGGACTTTATATAGTGCGCGAAATAATTCAGAAACTGGGTGGAACGATTCAACTGGACGCACAACAAGGAGTCGGAGTGAATATTCAAATAGAATTACCCAATATTGGTTAAGGAATTGATCCCTGCTTGTCGAATTAAAAAGCACCTTATTTTCGGTTCATCCTATTTACCTCATGTCGCAAGCCTCATCATCCGAATCGCAAGAAAACACCGTTTCCATGGAGGAGTATTTGCGTGTTGTGAATGAGAACAAATTACTGCGCGAAGTACTCGATCAATTACCATCCGAACTCGTAGTTGTTGACCCCAATATTCGTTTTTTGGTGGTAAACCGCGCAGCCGTTAAAGATGATGAGTTGCGAAGCTGGATGATTGGAAAAACTGATTTTGAATTCTGGCAGCGAAAAAACCAGGCATCTGAATTATCCAAGAAGCGTTTGGCCGGCTGCCTTGCTGCTGTCGAACAAAAGAACGACTTCAACGTGGAAGAGGTTTTTCATGCAGGCACTCCTCTCGAAAAGCACTACATCCGATTACACAGGCCGTTTTTCCAAGAAAATGATCTTCAATTCATTGTGGTCTACGGCCAGGAAGTAAGCGAACTTAAGAAAAGTGAGGCGCGCCTTATTCTTCAGAATGCCGAATTGGAGAAAGTAAACCACGAGCTAGATCAGTTTGTTTACAGTGCATCGCACAATTTAAGGGCGCCACTATTGTCGGTAAAAGGATTACTCAGTTTAATCGACGAGGAGGAGATAGATCCTGTTTCCAGAAAACGATTTATTGGCGAAATATATAAATCGATTGAGCGCCTAGACGCTACCATCAAAGACATCATCGAATACTCCAAAAACGCCCGATTAGAACTTATACCTCGTTTTATTGATATCGAGCAACTGATAAAAAACACCTACGAAGACCTCAAGTTTTATGAAGGCACAACCGTAATGATAGAATGGACTATAAGTGGAAGCGAGCCTTTCTATTCCGATGAACGCAGACTTAAGTCTATTGTGCACAACATCATGTCCAATAGCGTCAAATACAGCGACCCATCAAAAGAAGCGTCCTGGCTGCGCATATCGATTGAACAGAACCCAACGGAATGTATACTCGCATTCACCGATAACGGAAAGGGAATTTCCCCTGAAAATCAATCGCGAGTTTTCGAAATGTTTTACCGGGCTAGCAGTGAACGCAGCGGATCCGGCTTAGGACTTTATATAGTCAAAGAAATGACCGAGCGCATTGGTGGCTCCATCGAACTTACATCAAATCTTGGCGTTGGAACGACCCTGCGACTCACACTTCCAAATTTGGCTAATCAGCCAATTGCATAACATACTCCGTTTGGCCTTCACCATAGACCTCGTAAACAAAGTTGACCTGTTCAGCTATATTCTTTTCAGCCACATACTCTGTCAATTTAGGATACGATTTCACGGCTCCAATAATCATAGAAACCATACCACTGGTCTTGAACGATGATACCGCAGCAGAACCGGAAGGAATCGTTAGCGCTGTTATGCCCTCGACATTCGCGAGCTTTAAGCTATCCTCCACGCTTACTACGAGACCTGCCAATGAGCGTAACTGTGCCTCAGGAGTTTCGTTAGGATTATCAAAGTAGATCCCTATCATATGAACCTTTACTCCATGTTCATCAGCAATGGCATGCACGCGTTCAAACGCGTCGCCGATCTTCTCGTAGGGTCCTGTGTGTTGTATGCCCATGACTCGATAACCGGGCATGTTTTGCATCTGGATGGTTACTGAAGCAAACAAACCTGAATAGACCAAGTAGGCCAATAGCAAGACAGCAACTGTCAGCAGAACTAAGAGGAGTTTTTTCATGGGACGAATTTACCCGATTGTATTCACGAGTAACTATTATGCAATCAAACAAACATTCCACAAGGACTGATATAGATCATTTTGCATTTAAACAATCCTAACGTTCGTCAGTAAGGCGAATGGATCATTCCCTTTCATTTGTGATATAAACCCTAAAACACCACTTCTACTATGTTAAAATTTTATTCGTCGAGCGCACGCGTAGTAAACACCCGTCGCGCGGTTATGGAATGTATGGAAATCGCTTTGGGCGACGACTACAAAGACACCGATTTATTGGTTTTGCACGCATCTATTGGGCATGACTTCAAGGAGATGGTGCAGCAAGCGCATGAAATGGCACCTAATGCGAGAATTGTGGCTGCATCGTGCTGCGGTGTAGTTGGTCGTGAAGGTGTGAGTGAGTCCATGAAGGACATGGCGCTAATGGCCATTAAAGGGAAGGAATATGCGGTTGCAAATGTGGCCGAAATAAATGGAAAGAACTCGTATGAAAAATGCCTCGAGATAGCGAAATCACTGAAGTCGCAGCAACCGGGCATCAACATGGTATACTTCCTCGGATCCGGAATCGATATCGCCAATGACTTATGTATTCAAGCCTTCGAAGAAATACTGGGTGAACATGTTACCATCTTCGGCGCCACCTCATCCGATAATATGAAAGGCGTAATCAGCTACCAGGCAGTTGATCAAAACGTAACAGAACATGGTGCCTATGCGGTAGGCTTCTCTGATTCTTCACTGACAGTCGACACTCAGGCAACCCATGGTTTTGTTGCTATTGGTGAACCTCTTGTTGTAACCAAAGCTGATGGGCATATCATTAAGGAGTTCAATGGCAAGCCCGCATGGGAGGAATATACCCGCAGGTTGGGATTGACACCAGATGCTACTTGCGGCGATACCATTCCGATTGGCGCATTGGGAGAGAAACTGAGTCCGGAATTGGCAAAAGAATATGGAAATGGCCACTTATTGCGCGTTGTGACCAAGCGCGAGGGTAATGACATGTATTATGCAACTACCATTGCCGAAGGAACAGAACTTTGGTTGACCACTCGAGACGAAGATCTCATATTTAGCGAAATGGATCGCATGGTAAAAGAAATGAATGATCGGAACCCGGGCAAAAAACCGGTGGCAGTATTTCACGCCGACTGTTTGGCGCGCGGTAGATTTTTATTTAACCGCATTATCAAGGATGAATTGGTGAGCAAGATGCAATACCCATTCTACAATGAAGGCTCCTGCCCACCTTGGTTAGGCATGTATGGTTTTGGAGAATTCGCACGATTGGGCGGTAAAAATGTTTATCATAACTACACCACAGCTTTGTATGTGATTTACCGTTGAGTTCATCCGATCAACATAGCATAAACGAGCCGAGCTACGAAGAGCTCCTCAAGCAGTACCGCGACCTCCAATTGAGAGTGACGCGGTTTTCTGCTATTGAGCAAGAGTTGATCAACACGCGCGACCGACTAGACCACGAATTGGTGTTGCACCAGCGGTTGCACCGATATAACTCAGACGCATTAAAAGCTCCGGACGAATCGAACTTCTTCCAAATCGAAGCGGAAGCCATCGTGGACGTGTTTGAGATGGAAGGGGCCATGGTTGTTTTCATTCCATCGAACGCCGGTCAACCTAGTTTCTTCAAAGAGGGAGTTAGCATACCATCCATGGATCAATCACTGCTCAATTCTATCCATGAATTGGGTAAAAAATTTCCTGTGGGTAAATGTGCAATTCTGAAATCAGAGATACTCAATCTGGATACATTTTTCTCTCAATACGACGAAGGTCTGTTCGCCCATTTTACAGAACCTCGTCTTGAATACGAAGTGTATTTGTTTGGTCTCATTAGTAAAACCAATGCTCCTCTTTACAACAAACCAAGAGAGCGACACCTCACACTGTTTGGAGTATTCACGCAGCAATTTCAAGCGATGCTTGCAAACCGTAAGCGAAGTCAAGCAATTTCAGCTCAAATGGAGCAGATCCGGGCTTCTCAGCAAGAGTTGCGTAAGCTCTCATTGATTGCAACACGAACCAAGAACGGTGTAATCATCGCTGATAACATGGGGCGTATTGAGTGGGTCAATGATGCGTTCACTAAGATATCAGGATATACGCTGGATGAAGCTATTGGAAAGAAACCAAAAGACCTACTTCAAGGTCCGAAGACTGATGAGTCCGCACGCCAACAACTCAAGGATGCGCTGTGGAACAAGCAAAACATCGAAGTTACGGTAGTCAATTATGACAATGAAGGCCGTGAATACTACAATCAGCTAGAAATTATTTCCGTATTTAACGAATCCGGTGAGCATACGAACTTCATTGCCCTCCAAAAGGACATTACAGAAGAAACGAAGGCGCAACAGGAAATTATTCGCATCAATACACGTTTTGAGCTCATCGCTAAACACTCACGTATTGGCACCTGGGAGTTCAATCCCAATGATAATTCCATTCGATGGAATAATACGATGTATGAAATTTATGGAGTGGAAAAAAATGAAAGCGAAAACATTGGAGAAGTATGGAGTAACTCCATGAACAACGAGGACTATGAAAAAGGGTTAGCCGATATGCAGAGCATTCGCAGCGGTCACTCCGCAACACGCGAATCCACCCATCGCATCCGCCGAATTTCAGACGGTGCAGAACGCATCGTTGAGAATTTGCTGGTAGCAGAGCGCGACAACAAAGGCAACTTGATGCGTGTAGTTGGAAGCACAAAAGACATTACGGAAGAATTGAATTTGCGAAAAGAACGCGATGCCGCTGCCGAGCGCATGATCACATTGAAAACGTTCTACGAAAGTGTATTGAATCATTCGCCTTCTCAAAAGTTTGTATTCGACCCGGAAGGGCGATTGCTTTTCGCAAGTGACCCACCTAAAGAGGGTGCACTTTGGTGGGATACAATGTCAAAGAAATCCGTGTTTGCAATCGAAGAACAGGAGGTTTCTGGGCGCACTTGGAGATTGATACTTGCGATTAAGCAAGCTGTTGCCCAGCATCATATTGTTCGAATCGAAGACACAGGTTTCACTGAAGATGGAACACCTGTTGAATTCCTTCAAAGCATACTACCCTATCTCAATTCCACGGGCAAACTTGAGCACATAATCGTAACGGGAGTAGATATATCGGAATTAAAAAAAGTACAGGATGCGGTAAATCGCAAAAACGAAGAACTTCGAAAAATTAACGCTGAGCTCGATAATTTTGTGTATAGCATATCCCATGATTTGCGTTCCCCCCTACTTTCTATCAAAGGAATTGTTTCCTTGATTATGCATTCATCGGAGATAGATGAGAAGAACAGAAAATACCTTGAAATGGTTGATGGATCCGCCACCCGATTGGATGGCACCATCCAGGAAATTTTAGAATATTCCCGCAATTCACGTTTGGATATAGCACATGAAGAATTTGATGTAGTGGCTTTGGTGCAACAATCCTTCAATGATCTTCGCTTCAGCGCACAAGGACAAATTGATCTTCAACTCGACATACAGACTTCGCCAATCATTTTCAGTGACCGTTCTAGGTTGGGTGTGCTCTTGAAAAACATTATCGGTAATTCAATTAAATACCGGCGAAAAGACATCAAGAGTTTTGTGAATTTCAGTTTGAAGCGCGAGAATCATTCCCTTGTGATGCAAGTCACCGATAATGGCGAGGGAATCGATGCTCAGCATTTAGATAAAATTTTTACTATGTTTTACCGCGGCACCACTTCAAGTATCGGCACAGGTCTGGGACTCTATATTTGTAAAGAAATAGTGAACAAGTTGAACGGCAACCTTGAAGTAACCTCTACCTTGGGTAAAGGAACGCAAATGACCATAACAATACCCGAAATTGCACACCATGAATAATCCACAACACGTTCTGTTGGTTGATGACGATGACATTTTTAACATGCTTCACGGCGAGGTGCTCAAACGTCTTATACCGGAAGTTCGCATTGACGTTTTCAAATCCGGACAAGAGATAATCCAATACCTCGAGAATTCTCCGCAAGAATCCATCGACCTCATCTTTCTCGACATCCGAATGCCTGTTATGGGGGGATTTGAAGTACTCGATTCGATGGCCACCATGCAGCCGGGACGTTTCGACAATACACGTATCTACGTGCTATCCTCTACCCTCGATGATCGCGACTTACAACGAGCAAAGGAGACACCATTGGTTACTGATTTCATAGGTAAGCCTATGTCATTCGACACTATGCGCACCATCCTGGCCCAAATAGCCCAATAAGATGGCACTTTCATTAGCTTTGCGGGCATCCTACTTTTCATGAATCCCATTCATACTCTTCGCACAGAACAACAGCGCTATGCCGTTTATGGGGCGTTGTTTGGAATGTGCTTCCCCATTTTTGGTACATTATTCGAATCGTGGATGCTTTACAGCCGCATCACATGGGAATTGATGATAACCTGCCAGCGAGAGTCTGAAATGCTGTGGATAATAGATACCGCTCCTCTTTTCCTTGGAATATTCGCATCCTTCGGCGGTAAGCAAATGGACATTGTCCAGGAAAAAAATCGCGAGATTAATGAGCGCTATGATCAGATGGTGATCCTGCGCGAAATGGCAGACACGGCCAATAAAGCAAAAAGCGAATTTTTGGCCAATATGTCGCATGAAATTCGCACGCCAATGAATGCAATCATTGGAATGAACTACTTGGTTCAGCGCACGGATCTCAATCCGAAGCAAACTGAATACATTCATAAAATCGATATTTCTGCGAAAGCCCTGCTGCGCATCATCGACGACATTCTCGACTTTTCGAAAATTGAGGCGGGTAAATTACAGCTTGAAAATTCACCCCTCTTCCTCGAGGAAACGATTGCTCAGGTGGCCGATGCCATCAATATCAAGTTACGTAAAAAGAAAGAGGTTGAACTAATAACACAAATCGATGCACAAATTCCTCACGTGCTCAGTGGGGATGGTCTTCGTCTACGCCAAGTTCTCCTGAATCTCATCGATAACGCTGCCAAATTCACTGAACATGGTGAAATCAAACTTATCGTCAAGTTGATTCGGATGGACAAGGAATCAATCGAAGTTTCTTTTCGCATTGAGGACACAGGCATCGGTATGAGTGATGACCAACTCAATCGAATTTTCTCACCGTTTCAACAAGCCGACATTTCTACTACCCGCAAGTTTGGAGGAACCGGACTTGGCCTAACCATTTGCAAGCGCATCATTGAGTTGATGCAAGGCAGCCTCCGAGTGGAGAGTAAGCTAGGGCAAGGTAGCGCCTTCTCATTTACAGCAATATTCAATTCGCACAACGAGGTAGCAACGGAGGCATTGCAGGATTTCGAGCCCAGGAAAGGACTGAAGGCGTTGCTGGTAGATGATAGCGAAAGTGCCCGCATGGTGATGCAAGAAATGCTGGAATCGTTTGGTTTCGAAGTGCATTCCGCTGCCGGAGGAAAAGAAGCTATCACCTTGTTTCAAGAGAAACATTCTGAGCAAGAACCATTTTCAATTCTGATTATTGATTGGAAGATGCCTTCTATGAATGGTATCGAGTTGGTAGAACAATTAAAGAAAACGAATACGTCTATACCATCCGTTGTAATGGTCACTGCGTATGGTATCGAGTCCATAAAAGAAGCAACAACCAGCAAGATTGTAGATGACTATTTGCTCAAGCCCATCAACCCATCTACACTTTTCGATGTAGTCAATAACTTGCTGCATCTAACACCCACTCGCTCCAAAAAAGAAGTAAGCAACATGGTCGACATGGAGTATTTGCGAAGCCAGCTTTCCGGCCGTAAAATACTGCTGGTGGAAGACAATGAAATGAATTTGGATTTGGCTACTGAATTGTTGCAAGATGTTGGCATTAACGCTGCCATAGCACGAAACGGTCTGGAAGCTCTGGATCAGGTAGAAAAGGAAAGTTTCGATTGTGTATTGATGGACATTCAAATGCCAGAGATGGATGGGCTCACTGCTACTCAAAAAATCAGACAAAACCCTAAACATAAACTTCTGCCTATTCTCGCCATGACCGCTCACGCCATGAAAGGCGAAGCTGAGAAAAGTATTGCCGCCGGTATGAACCAGCACATTACGAAACCCATTGACCCGTTCGTGCTATATGCTGCTTTGGTTAAGCACATCCACAACAAAGACATCGAATTACAGCGTATTGAGTCAAGTCCACTGCCCTATAGTATAGAAGGCATTCACTTGGAAGACGGCCTGTACCGTTTAGGCAACAAACGAGCATCTTTCGAAAAACTATTGCAATCGTATGCTGCAGTATATAGCACGATTGAATCGGATTTTGCACAAATGATGCTCGACATGAATGTAAAGGCACTTGCCGCCTTTGTGCATACTCTGACGGGCATCACCGGGAACATTGGCGCAAAAGAATTACATGCACAATTGAGCCCTGTTTCAGCAAAATTGCATCACATCGCTCAGCATGGTGAGGGACAATTAACGCAAGAAGATTTGGATACTTGCAGCAAACTAGCGGAGGATATAGCTGGGCTTACCCAGCGCATCCGAACTACATTTTCGAATCCTTCGAGCAACGCATCCGATAAATTAACTATCGACGACAAATCACTCAGCGAAAAGTGGAGCGCTTTAATCGTATGCGCGAGTAACTCCGACAGCCGCGCAATCGATTTAGCAGAAGAGTTGCTAAACAATTTCGAACTGGATATGGAAACTTCTTTCCGACTCAAAAAATGCCTTACCGCTTTGGAAAACTTTGATTTCGAAGAAGCACAACAAATCTTGAGCACATGAATTCAATACTGACAAAACAGGATGAAAAACCGCTACTACTGGTTGTGGATGATTCCGCTGAAAATTTACAGGTACTGAATGCACTTCTCAAAGACGATTATCGTTTAAAATTAGCCAAAAGCGGAGCAAAGGCGATAGAAATAGCGAATCAGCAACCACAGCCCGACCTGATTTTGCTAGACGTTATAATGCCTGAGATGGACGGATTTGAAGTGTGCGAAACACTCAAATCACAGGCAGAAACCACATCCATTCCGGTCATTTTTCTGACTGCTCTCAACGAGGTTGCCGATGAAACGAAAGGGTTTCGAAAAGGAGGCTCCGACTTTATTACCAAGCCCTTCAACCCGGACATTGTCAAAGCCCGCATTCGCACACACCTCGACTTGCAACGAGAGCGAAAGAAGTCGAATGAGTTATTACGCGTACTGCTTCCCGATGCTGTGGTGAACGATTTGTTTCAGTATGGATCGCACAAGCCGGAAATAAAGGAAAACGTGAGCATTCTTTTTTGCGATTTCGTAGGCTTTACTCCCATCAGTGCTTCACTATCACCTGAAATGCTCATCAGTGAATTATCGGATATTTTCAGTGCATTCGATGGTATTTGTGAGCAACACGGAACGACGCGCATAAAAACCATTGGCGATGCTTACATGGCTGTTTCCGGAATACATCGACCATCCGCTTTGCACGCAGAGCAAATGGTCAACACTGCAGTCGATTTTATTCGCTATTTAGAGTCACGGAACCTCGAAAACTCTCAGGCCTGGCATTGCAGAATCGGCATTCATTCAGGAAAAGTAATTGCCGGAATCATCGGGAAAACACGCTTCATTTATGATGTTGTGGGTGACGATGTAAATGTTGCCGCCCGGGTTGAATCGGCTAGCAGTCCAATGAACATCACCATTACTCCTTCTACTCGTTCCCTGCTCGGCTCTTCCTACAATGTAGAAAGTTCGGGAATAGCTAATTTGAAAGGAAAAGGGGAATTGGAATTATTTAAAGTAATTCGAGAGAACTAGTTTCCTTGCAATCGTCGTCGAACGAATAAGATGTTTTTTTCGAGTCCGTTTGTTCTCAATTTTCGGGATGATTCCGTGTGATACTGATGCGCTCCCAAAAAGTTCAACTGAAGTTCATTCCATCG
>Ga0315899_10004101_pt1 | contig 15760 bp, 21 predicted proteins | sample LakEriMetagenome_2_FD_203518 | JGI IMG/M metagenome (GOLD analysis project Ga0315899, IMG submission 203518) | Freshwater fungal communities from buoy surface, Lake Erie, Ohio, United States - Buoy 4 MA112 | ecosystem: Environmental > Aquatic > Freshwater > Lake | place: USA: Lake Erie, Ohio... | reverse complement strand
AAGCGATCGTTGTAACTAAAAACAAATTGCTTGCACGAACCCATTTTCATCCGAAAAGTTTTCGAAAACTTTTCGAACTTCAAGTTGAATACTGAAGTTGAATCGCAAGGACGCCCGACGTGACGGTGGCCGTTGTCATCCACTTGAATAACTTTCCGCCGGGCCGGGTCCTGTGGATGACACCGTTACCGCGCAAAAATGCAGCCATAAGCCATAAGCCGCGCCGATCTCGAATCCGCCGGCGGCTGGCTGATAAGGTCGATTTGCTGGTTGATGTCACCATACGCCACGACTTCATCGGCGCTGGCTGATCAGGGCTCACTCAGGGTCAGCTCCGCAAAACTGACAACCCTGATCACATCCTCGAGAGCGCCGCTGCCGACAAGATACGCAATTATCGAGACACATATGCGGTCAATCGTCAGGTGGCCTTTTTACCGGCGTGCATGTCTACATCGGGCCGCATCCACGGTGAACTCTTGCGTTTGCTTTTCTTCCTCTCCAACAAGCAAGCCAATGACTACTTTGCAGCTCTTGGCTATGAGGCTCATAAGGAGGAGTTTTGCCATCGCCGCTGTGTCTTCTTCTACCGCAACAGGTGCACCATCGGCCTGGCGTGTGCTCAGGCTGTACTACGGTAGCGTTGCGTGTCGCCCCCACCACAGCTCGTCGCCACGTCTCTGCCCCTCGCCTCCGGCCGCCCCCACACCTCGCCGCCGATGACTTTCGATGGGCCGACTTTAGCTAGAGTCCTTAGAGTAGCGCTACTATTTTAGTATAGCGAGCCTAGCCGGCTTCCGAGTGTTTTTTGTTCCTGTAGGTGCCCGTGGCGTGTTCTCATTAATAAACGAACCTTCTCTCGAAAAGTTTGTCTCCAGAGGGCGTGTGTCGGTGGGGGCGGAGGACTGGTCTACCGCCAAAGCACGGTTTTGGTGTCCGCCGCATATATGAATGCGAACGACGGCGACAGAATCCGCTTATGCCAGCTGGAGAGTGTGCAGTATCTGGCAATGGCAGACGCAGAGGCCAATACACGCTGCGCCTCAGGGGTGCAGAAAAACACAATGCTGCGCTCGTCTACTCCGCTCATGAATCGAGTAAATAAAGCATTTTTCAAATATTGTTTCACCACCCAGTGACCGAACAGGTGAAACCAAAAGTGCGTGTTCATCCACTCTTGTTTGAGGATCAATGTTGAAAAAGTAGGTCGACCGTTTGCATCTGTAGTCGATGAAATCACGATTTCGATGTCCTGCTCAAATTTCACTGGGTGTGTCAGCGCGTCCCCAGCCACTTCGGCAGTAGTCCAGCCGCTCTAAATTCCTAACAGGGCAGCTGTACTTCAGCCTTTGTAAACATGAGGCCACGCAATGAACCGAGTCGTGCATGAAGATCAGCGTAGCCAGGCCTTGTCTCATCAACTGTGTTGGGTTCGGGAGCATCGCGCAAAGTGTCCATTTCCCAAAAGCGTCCGTTGGAAGACTGAATATCTGGCACCTCGTCCAGAGCCGCTGCGTCCTCTGGCAAGTTTGCTTTGTGCAGATCGATCCACGAGAGGTAGAACATGGAGTCTCTGGACTGGTCGTAGAACTCGTAGCGCTTGATGATTCGCCGGCGCCCGCATCTCTACCGTCGCAGCCGGGGACAACGCAATCGTTGCATCGGATCGTCCGGCACGGCGGCGCTGGTGCGGGCAGCAGATGCTCACCCCCCCGCACTCCTTGCATTCGCTCCAGAGGCGCTGGTGCGGGCAGAGGCCCGGCGACCTCCCAAAGTCCCATTTGTTCTAGCTGGATTACTCGTCGTCGTCTGAGATCATGATGACTTGATCAGTATGCTTGCTGGAGCCTGGGTTGCTGGTCGACGCCAGCACCCACTATTGAGAGCTTTGAGTAGTCTGTGATGATAGAAAACTTTTACATAAAACCGTGAAGTGGTTGGAAAAAGAGCATAGCTCAGAAACGAGGCGCTGGCGTATGCCAGCGCTCTCTTCTGAGTACCAGCCCCCATGAGAGAGAGAGAGAGAGAGAAGTTTATTGACAATCAATAGATGACTGAAGGTCGGCAAGCAAAACGCCTCTTCCTGGTGACAACGCCCCTGGGCGCTCGTGGCCCAGCATATGGCGGCGAGTACTATACCCCCACTCTCCGTTTGGCCTTGTGGCACACCTTTCGGCAACACACAAGGGGGCCCAGACCGTCTCCGGTCCGCCCCAATCACCGACCCGCTCTCTCGAGGGTTCGGGATCCCAACCGATCCCCTGACCCTGGTACAAGAGCGGACCGGGATCAGATGCGCCAAGAGCTGAGTTGATACTTTTCTCCCGGGCCAGTACCCGTGAGTGGCTCCGAGTCTGCCTCTCCTTTTTCGAATTTGGATTAAAGTCTTTCCTGATTGCCTGGCCCGGCCGGACACCCGAAACTCTCTGAGAGCAAATCAACCAGATGCTCGAGGGTGTGTGTTGAGTGTTTAATTGGAAAACAAAAGAAACCAATTCTCTTTAAGGTCACCGAGCCTGTCACGGTCAAGGTGGAGCCTTGGCAGCTTTCAAGTTGGACTTTGGAGTAAGGTCTTCCTGAGAGCAAATAAGCCAGTGAATGACTAAGCATCATCAACAACATCCATCTTTCTCTCTCTCTCTCTCTTCTCTCTCTCTCTCTCTCTCTCTCTCTCTCTCTCTCTCTCTCTCTCACGCACACACACACACACACACACACACACACATCTCGCCTCCGCCTGGAATCATAACGGGGGGTCCAGTGTGTCATCTTGTCCAGACGTCGGCGAGGCGTTTCACACAGCCTTGGAAGATCGTGATCGATGCCAGTCCGGGGAGGTAAGCTGCGGCTACCAAAAAGCAAAAGCCGTCTTCGAGCTCGTCGTGGGTAAGGGGGGATTCTTTCATGTTTGAGCTTTGGGAATGTCTCCCACATCAAAGGTGAGGTCAAACAAGCTGACCTTGGCGTCGCCTGTTCGACACATAGGATTGTTAGCAAAGGACAGAGAAGAGCGCGAGGGAGAGCGGGAGAGAGGGAGGAGAAACGGAAAAATACGCAGCCGGTGCGATCGAACACTGCATCATGATTATCCGAGTCTACGCTCTCCTTCTGTCGCCAATTAGCTGATGTTATATGGTTAACGAAGAAGGTTCTTATCCGAATCCCAGAGCACGCTCGCGCCGCGAGTCTGCTCCGTCGCCTGCCCGTCCCCGCTTGAAACTTTGAAAGAGGATGGGCAGGCAAATTATCAGTTGGTAATGAGGCCGGGTTCTAACAGCGAGACGATACACGACATCGTTAGAATGGCAACCGTCCGGGAATAACTTCGACAGCCCCGAGCTGCCCTTGCTTGCTCCGTGCCCGGGCCTTTGTGACTTTGTGAGTGTTTAGTTCGTGGTAACGTAATCATCTACAGGGCCCATAAAGCTATTCAGGGAGATGAATGCCGCCCACGGCGGAGGTCATGGCTGGGGTCTCCCCGGACTCGCTCCTATCCGGAACTCTTGCGAATCGGAGTTACGGGGCCTCTGCTGTCGCTCGTGTTTCGGACCAGGACGTGTTGAGTGTGGCAATAGTTGAAGAAGTACCATATATACCGAATTTCAAATTGTGACTGTTTTTGTGGTCAACTCCCGTAGCAGGCGCTTTGGCCCGGGAATGGGTTTTTGGCGTGCGGCAAGAGTGGAGAGTGGCGCTGGATACACAATGGCGTGTCGCACGCCCACAATTCATCCCGAGGCCGCGCGTCTGTAGGCGCGCTTCTCTGTGGCTCACACCGTTTTTCACCACCATCCCGGGGAACCGAATCATCCTGGACTCGAGCGAGTGACCGCGGCACTTTTTGAAAGAGACCGACCGTCGATATGATGTTTGTCGATGTGACAGCAGAGGAGCCGCAGGATGCGGTGCACGTCGTGGTCCCGAACTCTGAGCCAGCTCGGTCACTGAGACAAAAATGGAAGAGTGACCTCGCCGAATTTCTGTCTGTGCACGAGGGCACCATAAACATGCTCACTATAGTTGCGGTCTTGATCGATTTAGGCGCCACGATACAGTTGGAGGTGCTCACGCCGTCTTCTGAAAAGGTGCTCGCAGACATTGTTTCGTGTTGAGTATCATGCTTTTTCATTTTCTTCTTTGAGAGTCTTGTCGTCTCGTAAACGCTCGTTATCTGAACCGAGTACAGATACGTGGTCCCGAACTCTGAGCCATAACGAGTGTAGATAACGAGTGTTTACGAGACTGACGAGTCACGCACGCACCCACTCACCCACTCACGCATGCTTATTTCTCCACTCACAATCGCGCTTCTACATCAGGATTGCTATGGCCGTGACCCCTTGACAAACATCCTCATATCATCATTCACTCTGCTGTACTTCGTTACCGAGATTGCGATGCGCTTGATTGCGAACGGCCTCTGGGTTTCCTTGGGTTTCCGCCTTTCCTTGGGTTTCCCCTGGCTGAGACAGCCCTGGACCGTCTTCGACTTGGTCGTCGTTGTCGTCTCTTTTTGCCTGCAGGCCTTCAAAGTGATGAGTGACTTCTTGCTTACTGGTACTTGCGCTGAATCCTCCAAAATACAAATCGTTATGTATGTACATACATGTGTGTGTATGTGTGTGTATCTGTGCATGCATGTGTCCGTCTGTCTATGTTTGTGTGTGTGTGTGTGTGTAAGAACACACACACACACACACAATCACGCGGGGGGTTCTCACCTCAACTTTCCTTGTTCAAGACACACTCTCTCACACACAAACACGGGGGCTCTCACCTCAACTTTCCTTGCCCAGGACACACACACAGACACACACACACACACACACACACACACACACACACACACACACACGGGGGGGTTCTCACCTCCACTTTCCTTGTCCAGGAGCCCCACATCCGGCTATTATGACGTACGCGGAGTACCCGGAAGAATGTGAAGCGTATCTCAACTCGAAGACTCAGACGGAAGAAGCAGCCGCACTTGCTAGAAAGGGTGTTACTGCCACCAGACTGGCCTCGAGGATCGTCGTTGGTGTGCGTCTGGTGCGCGCATTTTACAAAGCGATGGCCCAGCGAAGGCATGCTGAGTACTTGAAGCGCAGCACGCTCTGCGATCTGTGCGGGGACGGAAGTCTCGCCAATGTTGAGCAGCGCATCAGTGAGCGGCCGTGGGAGATAGGACAAGCAGATGCTTTGGGGCTCTATCCTGCGCACCATGCAGCCATGAACGAGGAGGAGGATGGGCCTCTGATATTGGAAGCCATTCTCAAGGCTAATCGCTTTGCAGCCCGGCAACGCGATCGTTTTGGGGCGCTGCCGTTGCATTATGCCTGCCGAAATCGTGGGCCAACAGCACGCCAGGATACCCTTCTCAGACTGCACGCGTCCAAGGAGCCGTGTGTGCATCGTCTTGTGAGCTTTCTGCTCAACGCCTCCCATGGCTTCGCCGGTGCCTGCAAGGTAGCGGATGTAGATGGCTACCTCCCTATGGACTATCTCCTAGGCAATCCCAATAGCAGGAACGACAGCAACTCCCGAGCCCTCAGAATGCTGCTCTGGGTCTGTCCTGAATCAGCAAACGTCACGGTCAACCCTGGCGAGCTCGATGGGCGCCTTGACGCAAAGCTCAGGACAAGCAAGCAGTGTCCTGGCTACATCTGGTGGCGGATTGCAGATACATACGGTGCACCGATCAAACGAGCAGCGACACAGGCGCTGACAAGGATGCCGACAGGTTTTTGGCACAACAATCACAATGAGCCGTCGTTTGGGGTCAATAAAGCTCAACAGCTAACTTCGATTTGCAGGCAACAAATGATTCGACAAGATCTCGCTAGTAGTGGGCCTCAAAGTCAGTACCTCAGAATCTTCTTTAGTGAGTGGTGCCTAGTACCTAGAAATCGGCTCAGGCCTGTACAGCGCAGTGACACGGAGTCGGCCGTGCGCGAGGACAAGCAGCGGGCTTTTGGACGAGCTGCTGCTGCGATTGCCGAACTGAATCTAGTCATCGAAAGTTTGCATGATTGGCTGCAAAAGGAGCAGAAAAAAGACAAAGGGGGCTCCGCGCGTGTTCGGAGATGGCTTGTTTCAAATTGCTCCAAGGATGATCACAGCAAATTTTTGCACCATGCTCTGCACCTCGAGGACGACACGTGGACGCCGTTACAGAAACTACGACGTATGATTGATGATCTGGCTAAACGTCTGGTGGAGGGAAGACCGGGTCTCTACTTTAACTTCCCTCACGATGCGATGTGCGCCATCGAAAGGTGCCAGCTTCACTCCTTCCCTGGCTTCTCTCTACCTCCTGTCCCCCCATTCCCACCCCTGCACCAGCACCAACACTCTCAGGCAAGGACGGTCCAGATGCTCCTCCAGTGGTACCGCAAGTTGCATTTGTTTGGAAACATGTGTTTCCAGATCTTTTACCTGACTTGGGTTTGTTCACCTCACTCGGGGTTTTCACAGACATCCCTTGCACCTTGCTGCACAGAATGAATCTGCAGGGGCAGCGGATATGGTGAAGATGCTCTTAAGTGGGCATTTTGGGATGCAAAGCGCTGTTTGTGTACTTGATGGGCTGTGTCGCACGCCACTGCATTGGATATCTGCCAACCGGGGCCAATCCGCGCTTCCGATTCTGATCTCTGTATTGCTTTTGGAGCGAGGTGCCACGCCGGGTCACCGTGACTTTGCCGGTCAGCTTCCGCTGCATATTGCGGCGAGCAATGAGTCAAGCGGAGCCGGGGAACTGGTTCGAAGACTTATCAAGGTTGTAGTAGTAGTAGTGTTTATTACATACACAATGAGCGCTCAGCGAGAGCGATGCCTCATTTGTTTTATGTATTTGCTGTTTGGTTCTCAGGAACATTTTGATGTTGACGTTGAACGCAGGTCAACGTGGGTGCGGCACGTGCAGAGGATGGACGAGGCTGGATTCCGCTTGAGCTTGCATTTCGTTCATCGGGCCCTGAGATTGGGAAGACGATTGCGTGTCTTGTGACCGCGTTTCCTGATGGGGCCTTGTCGCGGACCCACGCAAACGCAGACAGTATGCTCCATCAAGCCTGTTATCAGCAAATCATCCTATCGAATCTTCACGCTGCGAAAATGGTGAAGATTCTGCTGGCGTTTCATCCAGAGACAGTTTATTCTGTCAACAAATTCTCACAAACTGCACTCCATATTGCAGCAATGACAGACGCTCCTCAAGCTCTTGAGATCATGGAAGACCTCATAACCCGCTACCCCAAGGCATTGCTGCTCGCGGATCACCTCGGAAACACACCAATGCACATTGCCGCATCTGTCAACAATAGATCTGGGATACGGAAGCTGGTGGAGCGCAGTTTTCGCCGACCCCAACACCTCCAAAACGACTTTGCACAATTTCCTATGGACTGCACCATGAACCGACAAATCCTGGAGGCCCTTGTTGTGACGCCGCATTCGTCATCAAAGGCCTTCAACTGGACAGTCATGATACTGTGTACTGCAGTGCACATGGCCATAAACGGCCTTATCCTCCTGCACTACTGGCATCATGTTCTCTGATTCACACACACACTCTCTCTCTCTCTCTCTTTCTCTCTCTCTCTCTCTCTCTCTCTGTTCCCGCATCCCCTGCCTTGCGTGCGTGTGTGCATCGCATTGAGGGCACTAAATGCGATTGATGCGAGATTGAGGTTGTTGAATGCATTGATGCTGATACTAGCGCTGACATACCGTCCTTGTCGCACGGATATGCAACAGCATCGGGCGTATTATGATGTTGTCAACCGCAACCCCCTCGATGCAGACGAGGCTGCGGTGGAGAAGCCGATGACTCCGTCGGAGAAGGCGATGAGTGCGGCGATGAGTGTTTCGGATGAGGCAGATCGCGAACATGATTCGCATTTCGTGTATTTGTTTCTGGTCATCATGTCGTATGGAGCGTGGATCCTGACGATTGTCTTCATCGTGATTGTGCGCGTGTGTTTTGCTCGATCCATTATCAAGGTCCTTTGGGTGGCGGCTTGTTGTGCAATAGTTCATCGTATCACAGAAATGCAAAACTGACGGGTACCACATACATCATACGCAACTCTCAACTGTAGTATCATGAAAATGGCTGGTTCAAACGCAACTTACGCTTCACGGCAGCACTGCGTGAAAACAGCCCATTCATGTTGGCAAAGAGCTCAGAACGCTTCTTTATCCTTTTCCCCACAGCCCTCGTCCACATCGTCGCTTGCCAACAGCATGCAGACAAGTGCGCCCCTCCCTCCTGAAGTATCGTCGGTTTCAACCTCTGATCATGCGCTGCGTGTGTGTGTGCGAGAGGTGTTTATTGATACGCAATCAAGTGAGCAGTACTTCATCACGTGTCACGAACAGGTATTGGCTGGGCGCGGTAGATGGTCTTTCGTCCTTGCACCACTACATACATCTGATTGGATTGGGCTTGCCTGCACTGATGACTGCCCATACCTCGGTAACGCTGTTGGTGTTTCGTACCTGCCATGTGCGACATGCGCCTGATGAGTTAAGTCTGCATCCTAATTATTGGGTTGTGTGTGCGTCTCTCTCTCTCTCTCTCTCTCTCTCTCTCTCTGTATGCGTGCATACGTGGGTGCGGATGTGCATGCACGTCGCGCAGTTGATAATGGACATGAGCGCTTTGCATACCGACGATCTGCGTCTGGCATCTTGCCGCTGCATCTCTCTCCACGTACTTGAGAATGCGGTCCTCTTCATCTACAGGATCGCAGAATTCAGCGCACGTGTGTGCGTGTGTTCATACGCCTGGTACGGCATGGACTGCCAGCACTGTGCGTCGTCGGATTGCACCTGCTGGTTCCGCTACGTGAGAGCAAAAAGTTTTGCCTGCAAAGATATTAAAGGGAGAGAAATGCCAGCTACGAGATTGCTAGTGCTAATATCCTGGGTTGGAGGCTGCTGATCTCTACACCGCATGTGGGACCCGCGTAGGTGTCAGGGCCCTGCGTGAGCTTTCAGTTCATGGCAACGTTGGCATTGACGTCGTCGAAATCTTTTTGGAGATCTCTCTGCCACGACGCGCCTCGATCTATCTACGCACTCCCTTCCGTCATCGTCAAGTACTTCTTTTGCATTTGTGTTGAGCAATTTTGTGCTCGTCCTTGTTCCTGCACGCCATTGCATCTAGCTCGAGGTGCTGAAGTACGTGCCCGCACTCGGTCAGCCCACACGTTGCTGCGACGGTTGCAAACTGCATGGGATGCTACTTCACGACGGGCGATGGCGAATTCTTGCGATCCTCTGCCAAGTCCTCGCATCTGGGCCGATTCATCGGCCAGCTTCGATTCTATGAAGGGTGCGTGCAACGGTGTGGCGGTGTGCATGCTCATCTTCTTTAGTCATGTGACAATGACGATGTATGTGTCTGTGTGGGCTTATGCATACCGCAGAATTGTGATGATGGGTCTTCATGTTTGCGTCAACGTCATCATCGTACTCACAGCCGGCTTCTATAATATATACGGCTCTGGAGAGGCTCTGTCGATTCCTTCGTCTCGCAATTTCCGGCAGGTCGGGTACTCTCTAGTCTATCGTATTTTGTATGGCCGTAATGTCCTGTTTGCAAGGCGTGTCTCTTTCATATGACAATTGAAAGGTGCTCTGGCAGCTTTCAATCAACGCCCCTCGGTTTATGGTTTTTGTTGGAGCTACTGTCGGAACAGCACTGATGTGCTTCACGGTCTCCTCTCTTTGAGAATCTTGCGTACAGTTGGCTCGTCTTGCTGGCTGTCTGGTATGTGTGACAATGTGAAATGCTGGCATTCCATTTGACCTGACTGGGCTCCCTGCAGATTCTACTCCGCTACCTTCTTTGGAAAGCAAGCGCGCTGGCTCTGTTTCAAAGGGCTCAAAAGGTGCTCACGGCCACTTTTCCCCGACGTTTCTGTGTCTCTTTCTGTGTGTGTATTCCTGTTTGAGCGATGTGTCTAATGTGCACAGGCGCGAAGGCCTCACCCGCTCCTGCTATAATACACGTCACAGGTGCTCATCGATCTCGTCTGTGCTGCAAACCCGACAACCTTATCACAAACCATGATGCATAACTATGACTTCTCCCTCGAGAAGCTGCAGGCACTGAGGCAAGTTTCATAGTCTTAGTGATCCTCAACATATACTGAGCTATTCCCTGCGAATGCTTATCTGCTCTTCATCCACATTCGCATTTTGACAAGCCGAGGGCACCTCCTTTAGCCTCCTTGTGCTCAAAATGTGACTGCTGTGCAAAATTGGCGATGCATGGATGTCTGCTTTGGGCCGTGGCCTTGAATCCAAAGACGCGGGGACATGGAAGGGCTCCAGCTGCATAAGCAAGTGTTTGAATCTCAAGATCCCGAGAAGATAATTGATTTGAAGAGCGAGCCGCTCAAAAATCATTGCGTATACACACAGCAGGAGGAGATTGCAGTTCTCCAGCGTCAAGTTGCAGGTTGCCATTTCGCGTTCATGTCAAGAATGTGTGTGAGAGTGCGCGTGTGCTTGAGAACAAATGAAGAGACACGTTTGATCCAGCAAACTCTTCCGTTGTTGATTTGGTGCGTTCTTGACGGTCGCCCTGCTGAATCACTGCGTTTTTTGCAACACCACACATTTGGATTCTTTATAGCCCTGGATCAGTTGCGCTCAGAATTCGAGCTCGACGATGTCTCAAAGCAGGCACTGGTAACAGCAAGAACGAAGATGAGAGAAGAGCATGATGGGGCGATGATCAACAGTAAGTTATTTGCCAACGATCCTCTTTCTGCACCCAGGAACTTGGCAATGATAGAGAACATGTACGGCGTTTGCCGTTTGAAATGGACTTTGGCTCCTAAAGTCCGACCATATGCTGAATTCATTACCGGATACCAGTTCCTTCACAACGGCATCACCTCTTTGCCTTTCAAGGTGATCTCTTTCTCTGCTCTCTCCACGTCCTGCATTGTTGGTGGAGCGTTTTGTGGCCATGAAAGCTGACTGAATGAACTGGTGGCTGGATCCTCAGATCAAGACAGACAGGTTGGGACTCCAGAAATTCGAGGGCAGTGTCACTCTTAAGGAAGCAAGCAACACTATTCAAGTACGATTAATCTTCGGGGACATAACACAACGGTTTACCTCGTCAGAGTGGACCGTTTGGAGCTTCCCAGTCGAAGTTCAGGGCCCAGCCCTTGTCCAGGTGCGACACGACCGCTTGAAGGAGTACATGAACCCTAAGAACAGCCGTGCTAAGGAGCAAGAGGACCATAGCACGACCCTCAAAGCGCTTAAGGACAGTATGCACAGCAAGGAAGAAGCTGCGGGTGTGGGTATGCTGCATCGTGGCGAAGCAGCTCATGCAAGTGTTGCAAAAGTGATTGCTCAAGCAGAATCCAAGATCCTGCTCAAGGTCAACAAACCGACAGGACCTCCTAACGAGGTGAAGCAGAGATTTGTCACTACTGGAATGTCGCCCTTCGCTTTAGCTCGTGAAGGCAATGAAGACGTAGCAAAACGGCTTGCTCTGAATCTGGGCGAGAACGTTTTGTATCATGACCCTCTCAGGACAGGGCCAGAGGAAGCTTTCTGCATCTTACATGCATACATCAAGCGCATTTTGGTGACGGCGAAAATACCGAACACAGTGATGCTATATTCAGTTAAAGGAAATACAAATTCTAGACAGGACACTCCGAAGGGCTTCGTAGATTCAGACGCTGGCACCGAGGCAACAATGCTGGAAATTGACCGCCAGTACATTGCTCAGGTGACCAATTCAGAAGCCTTTCGGACGCAGCTACAGAGCTTTCGAAGCTTGTGAATCCCTCATGACACTCGCTTGCTATCTCTCTACACCAGGTTGGGGACAAGATCAAGTTCCTCGATTCGGGTGTGGAATACGGTCACAGGCCCTGTCCTCCTTTGGCCCTTTGGTCTTTCTCTCGCCCTCCTGTCATCCTGATCATCCTTTTTTTCCGTGTCTCGGTCCGCTCATCAATGCTCTTGCAGGAGTGGAGCGACAAATAATGGACCAGCGGCATCAAGTGACACGGCGCAAATATGAGTCCGAGACAATGGTGCTTGGTCCCCGCTGTGTGGTCGAGCTGTACCTGACAGTGGTGCGTTGAGCCTCCCCGTCTTCGGTTCCAAGCGAATCGCTACTCAACGTGATGCATCCAACAAACATATTGCTGCCTTCCTCTAATGAGGCCCGAGACGTCTCTGATACAAAAAATACAGGCAATGGACTTCGATCTGTACGTTCCAAAAGCCGTGGTGCAGCGAGCTCAATTTCAGGAGCTCTTTCGTCGCGGTAACATGCACAAACACACATCCACAGACACATGCGTACCTCCGGTTCAGTGGACATCAAAGAGGACGTGGTGTTTGGTGGACTCTATCATCACGAGCCACTGTGTCATGTATGCAGCGTCTTTGATATCCACTGAACCGTATGGTTGTATGTGCACGCTCGTACGGCAGTAGTATGCAGCGAGCGAGAAAGAAAGAGCAGGAGCGAGAGAGAAGCTCAGCATTTGTGGTTGGCACGTCCCCTGACGGATGCATGGCGCAAAAAACTCTGCTGCAGAAATTGCAGCCAGTCTCGGCATCAGCACAGATTGTGTCGAGTTTTTATCCTGCTACCCATGCGCCGGATCCATGACAGAAGTAGTTTTCATGCTCGTGGAATCGAATGGAGATAACAATGGCACTGAAGCTATGTTCCACCATCAGCATCTAGGCCCGCGTCAGCTCGCGGCACAGCTTGCTGCCCTGATCGCTAGACCGACGAGTGCCCTGCACAAAACGCATACGCTTACGAAATGCCGCGCCCTGAAAATCTTTGCCGGCCATCGAAAAACAAAAGCTTTCAACGCTGAAGAAAGGGATTCTCATTCCACTGCGTCGACTCTCTCAGAGTCTGACCAAGATCAGTTCTCGGACGCTTCAGATGGCAGAGTGGTATCAGAAGAGCAGGTACTGACACAGGAGGCGTCGACGAGCGCTTCTCGTTCTCACCCACTGAAATGCTTAGAGGGCAGGTTGGCGACTTTCGGGAACTTGGCTCATGCGAGGGTTGGAGGAGGCAAACAGCAGTCGGCTCGCTTGTCTAAGGTTTCACCTCTTGCATTGGCGGCTCAAGGGTTCTACCACATGCTTGATCCGGACAGCAGCGACATGGTTCGATGCGCATATTGCCGTTTGGAGATAGTACTACGGCTTCTGGATTTGCCGCTCACCATCTTCCACAGACAGAAATCGCCGCTGTGCCCCATCGTTCTGGGCACAGCCAACGAACAGATTGGTCTTTCGTTTCGCCCTAAAAGCGACATCGAAACAGAGAGCGTGCAGAGTGCCAAGGGGAAATCGAAAGCGACTGTGTTTACAACCGAAGATACGTTGCAAGATAGCAATGAAGATGACACGAAAGAGATCCAGGTGCTTGAATCCAAGATACCTACCAGCGAATCAGTAAAGCTCAATACGATTCCGATTTCTTCTGCCTGTGAAATGGACAGCAAGGCTGAAGAGGTAGATGTAGAGTCCAAAGGTCCTTCAAGCCGAGTGCGCCAGATGTATGCAAGCCGCATTTCCGCAGCAATTGCAAAGCGAGAACTCGACAAAAGTCCTGGTTTGGTTTTGGTCAAGAAGAACGAGCGTCAACAGGTGGCAGTTGCTCCATCATGCGGACGGACGCGAAGAAGAGTGCAAGGAGCTGCTGGCACTTCCCGCGAGAGAGAGAGCCTGAAATTAGTGGCTCTTGGGTCTTCAATCGCGCTGGAAAGCTGTGGCAGCACATTTCAGGAATCCAAGTCACAACCGTGTGGGGCAATTCTGGAAAACTCAGAAGCAACGACGAAAAAAAGACACGATAGAGGTAAGGGAGAGAGGAAGGGAGGGAGGGAGGGAGGTCTTGCTTCACAAGGCAACAGCACGTAGCTTGAGAACGGATCCCAAAGAAAACGGGCCGAATGAATTCAGGAAAGTGCAAAGGATGTTGCTGTAGAGGCCAGCAGCGCCGAACAAAGTGAAGAACAGAAGCTGAGAACATCTCGGAAGACTGTCCTATACATATGTACAAATATGTATATGTATATGTATAAATTTAATACACACACACACACACACACACACACACACACACATGCACGCGCGCACAACGCACACACAGGTCTCGGAAGGCTGGCCTACGAGGAGTATGATGATTTGGCTGGAGTTTCAGAAATCTCTGAAGACAAAGGCAGCAGGACCCCTGCTCGAGAGTGCTTCAATTCAGCTCTATGCTCCTCACCATCGACAACTAATGCGGCATACAATTTCCAAGGTTCGACTGTCGACGATTCTTCAGCTACCTCAAGCCTTTTTGACAGGTGGTTTCAACTTATGTGCGGGTTATTTGTGTAGTCTACCTGCGGTCGTTTGTTGATTTTCAATCTCTGCTCTACCTGTTCGCTTCCCAGGCTGAATCTTCAATGCATGATTTGCATGATATGTCATTTTCAAGCATGACAGGTAGCTCAAGCATTTGATCAGTGGGTATCACAATTGACAGAAAACAATCTCTCAGGTCTCTTTCATGGCTTGACCAGGAATTACATGCAGCGTCTTATCTGCGGCGTCACTTGAGAGCGGAATCATCTCCTGGAAGAAGAACAGGGTCGGAGTCAATAGCCAAACCAAGTGCGCCACAGTCCAAAAATACTGTATCAGCTTCTGTGGGGGTCTTTGCTCCATCCAGCATGTCGTCAAGACCTGTCGTACAAGTTGCGGCTTTTGCAGGTTCTGAAGCCGGGCGGGAAAGACCGACGTACACTGTATACCCACGTGCACCTCACGTGATTGATCCTGCAGCTTCCGTCCGTTCAACATTGACTTTCGCTGATTAACGTGCTTTAATTTTAATTGTATTACTTTAATTAGTTCTCATTCACATGAATTACCTGCACCCGGACGGCAAGATAAAGACTCAAGATGGCCTTGAAGCTAGAGGGAGGGCCAGTCGACATGAAGGGGTAGCACAGCGTAGGAAAGATCCCGGCGGTAGCCTCTTCTGAACACAAACAGGTCAACATCGTGAGGCTCCAATTCAGATTCTAGAGATATCATTCATAAAGTCGTGGTCCGCTATCAATCTGCCGCTCTCCATGTGCTCCAAAGTCTTGGGGCTTCTCAGCCCTAGACATATCCACACGTACTCTTCTTGGCACTCGTGGATAAGCCTAGCGCGTGGATAGACAAGGCCACAGGCAGCGCACCTCGCCATTAGGCTTCATCAGTAGCGTGAGTTGCGCACGCTCTCACAATCTCGCTTCCTCTGGAACGAGAGAGAAGACGCAACGGGAAGCTCCCGTCGCCAGGGGAGTCACTGGCAGTGTGGCCTTGAAGCGAGCTTATGAGCTGTGCCAGTGCATTTGCCTGCCCGCCGGCCCCATACAATTTGTTCCCGATCATTATCATCAGTGCCAGTGAAGATGCCCATGCTTCGCCGGCCCACAGTCTGGGTATAAACCATCGACTCGATGATTCGATCTCCGAAACCATGGTCACGAAAAGATCGTCGTTTGAATATATAAGGATTGGGACCCTCGAAACCATTGTTTCCAAAAGGGTATTGTCCTTTGTTCTGCCATGCCGCTCAGCTCATGGGAATGGCTGTAAGTATGCCAGAACGTCCCCCAGGTCTCTCCCGGTGGCGTGAGGGGTTAGGAGTTGGAGTTGGGCATATTACAACCATAGATTTCGAAGGCAGGGATAAAGACGC
>Ga0315899_10004099_pt1 | contig 15765 bp, 12 predicted proteins | sample LakEriMetagenome_2_FD_203518 | JGI IMG/M metagenome (GOLD analysis project Ga0315899, IMG submission 203518) | Freshwater fungal communities from buoy surface, Lake Erie, Ohio, United States - Buoy 4 MA112 | ecosystem: Environmental > Aquatic > Freshwater > Lake | place: USA: Lake Erie, Ohio... | reverse complement strand
CTATGCTTTGAAACAGATTTGCTGCATCTACTTGTTTTTTCTCTACATAATATTCAAGGTCCTTTGTAATAGATACATTGATTGTTTTCTGAGGAATAGATTGTCCGGAATTTGATCGTGGTAGAAATAACTTTACCACGTTGGGGTTTGCAACTGCTGATGCAAGCAGGAAGAATAACAGCAGGAAAAACATGATGTCATTTAATGCTGAAGTATGAACCTCAACAGTTCCTCTTTGTCTTTTTCTTAGATTCATTTGCCTGGCTCTTCTAACAAATCAATAAATTCAATGGCATCTGTCTCCATTTTTAGTATGATCCTGTCTACCATAATATTTAATATATGATATAGAACATAAGCAATTATACCGATGATTAGTCCGGTAGCCGAAGTAATCATTTTTACATAAAGTCCGCCAGAAATGGTTCCAATTTCAATGATTCCTTTAACTGAAACCTCATGAAAAATGGTGATAACACCAATGATAGTACCCACAAAACCAAGCATAGGTGCAATTCCTGCTATGATACCAAGTATGCTTATGTTTTTCTCCAATTTTGAAACTTCCAGTTTTCCAACATTTTCAATAGCACCTTCAATATCTTTAATTGGTCTTCCAATACGTAATAAACCCTTTTCAAGCATTCTACCCAATGGGGTGTTGCTGTTTCTGCAAATGGCAAGAGCTGAATCAAGTTTTGCTGACTTTACGCTCTGCTTGACTTGCAACATGAGATTCATTTCGTTTTTGGAAGCTTTGCGAATAGTTAAATAACGCTCTACAAATATTACCAGACCCATAAAGGCCAAAAATGCGAGTGGTACCATAACCCAGCCCCCTTTGAACAGTAACTCAATGAATCTTAACTCTTCAGTTGTTGGCATTGTTTGAATAGTTGATGCTGCAGCATCAGCTACAGGGTTTAAAGTGTCAATTTGTAGTAGATACATTTTTATGGATTTTTTAACGGTTTAACTCTGGCTATCCAGGCATCTTTATTGATATCTTTCTGAATCTGCTTTAGTTCATTATTTGCAGATGCTTCCTCGGTAAAAGAACCTAAACTGATTTTCATTATTTTTCCTGGAAGATTCTCGACTATTTTTGCTTTGTAACCTTTAGAATTCATTTCGATTATAAAGTTTTCTGCGTCTTTTTTTCTAGCAAATGCAGCAACAATTATTTCATAAGTGATGTCTTCATTACTTGCATTAACTTTTTCATCAGGTAAACCTACAGCAGGTTTACTTTTAATTTCTTTTTGTGAAGATTCTAAAGTTTTTTCATTAGTTAATGCATTACTGTCAGTTATTCCTGCTTCGGTATTAATTGAATCAGAGGCTACTGTGATCGGGTTTTTTATAGGCTCAATAGGAGTTGAAGTACTGGCTTCTGGCGAAATAATATTCCTTACAAAAAGATTAAAATTCTGATTAAAATAGAACAATGCAAAGAGTGTGGCAGAAATAACTAGAATACATATAATAAGAACAGGCAACAGTCTAGATTTTTGGGAATCAACCTCGATGTCCTCTTCTAGTTCATTTTCTTCAACCTGAGAATGATAGTTAGGAAACTCTGTCAATATTTCTTCATTTGGAGAAAGAATAATTTCTATTTGATGTTCAGGAATTGGTTTTAATCCATAAAACTTGCCATTAATTTTTAAATCTTCAGATTGTTTAAATGCCAAATGATTGTTTTCCTTATGAAGGCTACCCAAATGATTTATTTCAACAGCATCTGAACTATTCAGAATATCTCGAGTATTTTCTGTGAATTTTTTAATCAATTCTTCTGATGAAGATGTACTAAGATTTCTCTTCAGACTTATATATTCACTTAATAATGAGGAGCTAATGGAGTTTTCTTTAAATGATAGGTGATAGGAAGGAGGATAAAATAAATTACTTTGACTATCAAATTTACCAGCAATTCTTTCTTTAGTAAAAGTTCCCAAACCGGTGACGCTTACCTCATCCTGTTCACTTAGCAATTCTGCGATGTAAAGTCCGATTTCCATTCTACGGTAAAGTTAAATTATAATTATCATTAGACAAAAATGCATTAAAATGCATAGTTTACCCCACCTAAAACGTTTATTCCTAATCTTGGATAATAAAGAAATCTTTGATATTGCTGGCCTAACAGATTATTTGCTCGAATGTAAACGCCGATTTTGCTAGTTACTTTATATTCTGCACCCGCACTTAGGTCAATAAATCCGTCTATACTTTTCGAAGCAAATGTTCCTGGTGTTCCATTTACTCTTGCATAAACATTATCTTGAAATAATACTTCAGCATCAACAATTACCTTTCTGTTAATTTGGAACTTAGCATTAGACATCAGTCGGAGACTAGGTTTAAACCAAGCTTCTTTTTCTGAAGCGAGTGTATAATTTAAAAGCTGTGCTTTGCCATTCAGGTTTAGAAATTCTGATGCTTTAACATTGATTTCGCCCTCAAGACCCAAAATATTACTTTCTCCATTGTCATATACTGTTTCAAATCGGTTTGTAAGAGTCGGGCTATTCACAAACAATTGGAGGTCATCAATTGTTTTGTACCATGCCATTATTTTATAACCGAATTCGGCGCTGGCATTCCCCTTAACACCACCATAAATATTCATTTTCTCAAGAGAATTTTTGATTGTGATGTTTTTATTTAGGTAAGGATTCTCGAAGGCAAGATCTCTGAGATTTGTTTTTAAGACATCTCCATTAACACCCGCAAATATAGTAGCATATCCTAGGATAATCGGTAATTCAGCAAAAACTGCAGGGAATATATTAAGTCTTGACTGAGTTCCAAATTCCTGAACGATGTTTGCTCCAAGGTCAAGATTAAAACCTTTTGCTTTTAGTTTTATATAGGGATTGGCTCGTAGTATGTTGTTGCTAAACTGGTAAGATTGGTCTTTTGTGGATGTTAAATCGATGGAAGTATTCACACCAAAATTTGTTTGTTTCACTTCTTTGTTAAGTGATCCTCTGAGTAACAATGAACTTTCGCGAGCATCCTCAATATTACTGAACTGGTAAGCATTGATATTTGCAAAATAATTATAAGAGCTATTTTTAGAATACTTACTAACCAATTCAGCTTCGCCGCCTATTGTGCTGAAGCGTAATTTGCTCATATCAGCAGCCACGGCAGATAGCGGATCAAAGCCATAAAAATTGCTTGTATTTCTGTCATAAATCAATTTTCCACTCAATGCATAATCATCAGTGATTGAACGGCCAAACAAACCAAACTCTTGTTTTGAAAATTGCTGTAACTCCATACTTCCTTTTTGCGAAAGATGTTTAATAAAAGCACCAGCCTGCAAAGCTTCATCCTTTCCGGTACTGATATAAATCTCACCTAAAGCGGTATTTAAATTACCCGCACCAGCTTTTATGTAATTATTGCTAAGCAAAGCAGGAAGCTCATCTGCCATTTTTTGAGCTTGTAATTCTTTTATATTGGTATTTAAATCCAGTTTTTTATCGATTATAATATAAGTAAGTACTGGTTTAAATGCTGCCACCGTATTCATGTCAGGATTTCTCCTGATTTTAACGGCATCTGCAAGAACCGGTTTGTAGGGTCTGACAACTTCTATTTCTTCCAATAATGTTCCTGCGGCAGCTGGTTGCTTGGCCGGTGGGTTCTGATCATTTTTTACCTGTGCATTGGTTAATACAGACAAACTAAATAAGCTTAAGAACAGCGTATATTTATATAAATTGAAATTCATTATTTAGCGCGTTTATTCAGTAAATCCAACTTTTCTTTAGCCAGCGAAAGGATACCATCTTCCGTATCATCATAATTTTCAATTACACTTTGAAGTGTGCTCTTTGCTTGAAAAGTATCTTTCATTGCAACATAATTATCAGCAATCAAAATATAGGTTTTGGCAACCCAATAGTCATGGGATGGCATTTTATTAGTCAAATCAAATGCGGTAGCGAGTGATTTTTTATACTCTTGTTTTTTATACGCTAATTCTGCTAAAATATATTTTGCTTCTGCACCGGTTACAGTTTGGGTACTGTCAACAATTGCTTCTATATCTTTAACAGCCTGAATGGTGTCACCTATTATCAGATTTGCTTTTCCAGAGTACAAACCAGCTCTTAAAACATCTTCTTCTGATGATTTTTCTGATTCTCGTATGAATTTTACGTATTTAAGAGTCTCATCAGGCAAACCCATGCTGGCATATGCTTCCATCAAATTATTAACTGCGAAATTGTAATTTGATTTATATTCTGAAGTTAATTCCAGCTTTTTGAGATGCACAATAGCTTCATTATACTTTTTTTGTGCGATGTAAATTTTGGCAATGCTCATTAATGCCCTTTCAGTATAATCGCTCGTCCAATCATTTAAAATATATTCATAGTCTGGAATTGCTTCTTCAGGTCGTTTTAGTCTTACCAAACTTTCAGCTCTTATAAATCTTGCATGTTTATCATGTACAGCTTTTGGAAATTTATCAAAATAAGCATTCACCGATTCAAATGTGCCCTGGTGATCACCATTTAAAAATCGGTTGTTTGCAGCCTGAAATGTAATATTGTCTTGTTCATAAGAGCTTAGGTTTCCTATGCTTGTACTATTTGCATAGTCCAAAAATCCTGCTGCATCTGATCTTTGCAGGTATATGTTTTTTATTGATTCAAGCGCCAGCTTGGCTTCATCAGTAGTTGAGTATTCGCTGATTACACGCTTGAAGGTAATTAAGGCTGATTCCTCTTGGTCCTGATTCAGTTCAACCAGTCCGATTGTGAAGAGTGCTCTCGGAACATAACTGCTTCTAGGATATTTTTCTATTAAAGCGCTCAGGTCGTTTTTTGCAATTTCGTAATCACCCTTGATGAAATAAGTATAAGCAATTTCAAATCCTGCGTCATCAGAATAATTAGATTTCGGAAATTGTTGAAGCAGAGATTGGTGAGTTGCAATCTTTAAATCATTTTGTCCCTGCAAGCCCTGAATCATACCTCTTTGAAACATCGCATAATCCTCGCTTGATGTTTTATAGGAGACAATCCGATCATAGTATCCAATGGCATCACCATAATCTTTTAGCACAAAATATGAGTCTGCCAAGCGAAGAACAGCATCATTGATTGTATTTATATCTTTTTCATTTCCCTGTAAAAAACGTCTAAAGTATGTTGCCGCCTTTCGGTAGTTTTCATGTTCAAATGCTGCATAAGCCAAAGCATAATGTGCAAAATTATATACATCGGTTTGCTTTGCAGCCGGTAAATTCATAAACTTTTCAAAGTTATCTACAGATTCTCCAAACTTCCTTACTTCGTACATCGCCTCTGCAAGCCAATAAGTAGAAAGGGCATGGATTTCTTTATCAACAACATTGGTATTTGAGCGCATGAACATTGATATTCCGTTCTGAAAGGCGCGCTCATTATAATATTCAAGTCCCCTGAAATAGGTAACTTTTTGATATACACCATTAGCTTCACGGTTTCTATTAGGGATACTCTCAAGGATATCGATGGCATCCTTGTAATTTTTTGTAGTGAGTAATATTTCACCCAGCAGTACTTTTGCTTCATCTAGTTTTTGTGAATAGCTGTATGTTTTGATGAATAGCTGGGTTGCATCTAAAGCAACCTGATGAAAATCAAGTTCATAAGATAGTTTAGCATAATTGAACAATCCTTCTTCCTGTAATTTTTTATCCAGATTTAATCTGGAGGCCTTAAAAAAGGCACTTCTAGCACCTTGCTTATTATTTGTTTTAAGAAAGGATTCACCTAAAGCAATCATCCCACTCTGAAAATACTCATCTGTTGTTTCAAGTTTTTCGAGTTCAATAATAGCATTCTTGTAATCTTTTAACTTAAACCAGGTGTAACCAATTTGGTAATTGTCTTGATTATTTTGAGTTCGTCCCTGATCATTTTTTTGAAAATTTTTATAATAGGCCCCTGCGTTTATAAAATCAGACTTTGCAAAAAATGAAGCTCCAATAATTCTAAACATTTCTGTTTCATAGAGTTGCTTGGTAGATTTTAAAATTGGGATAGCATAATTGATTACATCATCATATCGCTGGTCCAAAAAATACATGGCAGAAATATAGTATGGATAGCTGCTTTCATAGGGTTTTGAACCCTTAAGCCTTTCAAACTCTTTCAATGCAGTTTTGTAATCTTTTTGCAGATAACTTATATAGCCATAATAGTAAACTGAAAGTTCGTTATAGGTAGTTTTCTCATTCCTTAATTCGGCAAATATTGGTTTTGCCTGATCGTATTTTTTTAACTCGAAATAGGAGTAAGCAAGTTTATATCTGTATTCTGAGGATTCTTTTCCAGAAATATTGTTTCCTTCAAGTTTTGTTAGCCATTCAATGGTTTTTGGATAGTTCTTCCTTGAAAAATACGATTTACCCAAATGGTAATAAGCTAGTTTCGTATAATTACTAGCAGAAAATTTAGATATAAATTCACTTATTAGTGATTCTGCATCGCTGTTGTTTAACTCAAGGGCACATAAGGCTATATAGAATTCAGAATTTTCTTTGATAAGACTAAATTCAGGATTAGATTCTGCACGCGCAGAACTTGTTTGTTCAGTTTGTATGGCACGGCTAAATTGTTGGGATGCTGCTGCATATTTCCCCTGATCCCATAATTCTAAACCACTTTTATAAAACTGATTTACTTCGATCCATGCAGAATTCTGAGCAATTACAGGAAAGGTGAAAAATGTAAATAGAAGGGTGAAAAGTGCGTATTGTTTGAACATAAATAACCAAAATATTTACTGCTAATTTAATCCAAAGGCCTTTAGGCAATTCAAATTAGTAATTAACATGTGTTGAAAACAGAATAATAACGAAAAATTACAAATGATGTTATCAGGTAATGATAATTGAAGAAATCTTAAAATATAGCACTATTTGTTTCTCTGATTTGCAAGCAGATATAAAACAGCCATTCTAATTGCAACACCATTTTCAACTTGATCAAGTATAATTGATTGTTTACTATCTGCAACATCACTTGTGATTTCTACTCCCCGATTAATTGGGCCAGGGTGCATAATGGTGATTTCTTTATCGAGTGAATTTAGAATTTGTTTGTTAAGGCCATACATCATACTATACTCTCTGAGAGATGGAAAGTATTTTATATCCTGTCTTTCGAGCTGAATTCTAAGCATATTAGCAACATCACACCAATTTAATGCTTTAATAAGGTCATGTTCAACCTTAACGCCTAAGGTTTTTATGTACTTTGGAATTAATGTGCTCGGTCCACAAACCATTACTTCTGCACCTAATTTTTGCAGACAAAGCATATTTGATAATGCCACCCTTGAATGAAGCACATCACCAATTATAGCTATTTTGCGCCCTTTAACTTCCCCGTATCTTTCACGGATGGAGAAGGCGTCAAGAAGTGCCTGAGTGGGATGCTCATGTGCGCCATCGCCTGCATTCACAATCTGTGCATCTACGTGCTTACTTAAAAAGACACCAGCCCCGGCATAAGGGTGCCTCATTACTACCATGTCAACTTTCATTGACAATATATTATTCACGGTGTCAATTAAGGTTTCTCCTTTGCTAACAGAAGATGAGGAAGCAGTGAAATTTACTATATCTGCAGAAAGTCTCTTTTGTGCAAGTTCAAATGATAGCCGTGTACGGGTTGAGTTCTCAAAAAATATATTGGCAATAGTAATATCACGTAAGGATGGTACCTTTTTTATTGGCCTATTCAAAACATCTTTAAAGGTATCGGCAGTTTCAAATATCAATTCAATATCTCTTAATGTGAGATCTTTTATTCCCAGCAGGTGCTTAGTGCTTAAAGTTTGAATTGATTCTGCCATTATTTTTCAGATAGTAAGATTACTTTGTCTTCTTGATCAGTTTCCTTCCAGCTAACAATAACTTTTTGGGATGCTATGGTGTCAACTTTGATACCAATATAATCAGCTTCTATTGGCAGATGTCTTGAAAATCGTCTGTCTACCAGTGTCAATAGCTCAACTTTTCCTGGTCTTCCAAATGATTGCAAGGCATCCATAGCTGCTCTTATGGTTCTACCGGTCCATAGAACATCATCCATTAGAATTACCTTTTTACCTTCAATGATAAAATCAATCTCAGTGCTGCTGGGAATTAATAATCCTTCTTTACGACGAAAATCATCTCTGAAAAATGTAATGTCCAAATTCCCGCTTTCTATCTTAACATCAGGTAAACTCACTTTGAGTTCTGCAATGATTCGCTTTGCAAGAAAAATCCCACGTGGTTGTATGCCAAGTATGACTGAATTTTCAAAAAGGTTGTGATTTTCGATTAATTGATGGCAAAGACGCTGTATGGTAATTTGAAATTTGGAACCGTCAAGCAGTGTTAACCTTTGCATCGTGGTATAATTTGATCAAAAATAAGGAAAAAAGATAAAAGCTGAAAGGAATAATCTAAAAGTTTGCAGGTAAGTTTTAAAATGGGTCTAAAGATTCAGTTTGCTGGGATATTTGAGTATTGATTACTTTGTGCGTTGTAAAAAACAAAAAAGCCCTGATGAGAATCAGGGCTTTGATATTATTAGAATTTAAATCTTACGATTATTCTTCAGAAGCATCTATCACTCCAGTTTTTGAAGCTGCATCATCTTCGGTTTTCTTAGCTTTCTTAGCTTTGCTTTCTGCACCTTCCATTTTCTCTTTCAATTGTGCAAGAACTCCAAGGTCACCTAAAGTAGATTTTTCAACAGACTCCTTTACCTTTTTAACTGCGGTGGTGGTTGCTTTTGCTTCCTTCTTTTTGGCATTAAACTCTTCTTTACGTTCTTCTGCTTTGGCCTCTTCCCAGATACGGGCGTGAGAAACAACAATACGTTTAGAATCTTTATTGAATTCAATGATTCTGAAATCAGCAGTTTCCTCAGCTTTCACTGAACTGCCATCTTCTTTTGCCATATGTTTTGTAGGAGCAAATCCTTCAACGCCATAAGGTAAAGCTATGATTGCACCTTTGTCAGTTACTTTCAGTACAGTACCTTCATGGATAGAATCCATGGTGAAAACAGTTTCAAAAGTTTCCCAAGGATTTTCTTCTAATTGCTTGTGACCTAGGCTTAATTTGCGATTCGCTTCATCAAGTTCAAGTACAACTACATCTAGTTCTTCACCAACTTTGGTGAACTCATTAGGGTGATTGACTTTTTTAGACCATGAAAGATCAGATATGTGAATTAAACCGTCGATACCTTCTTCAATTTCTACAAATACTCCGAAGTTGGTCATGTTTTTTACTACAGCTTTGTGTTTGCTTCCGATAGGATAGCGTTCGCCAATGTTTTTCCAAGGATCAGGAGTAAGTTGTTTGATACCTAGGCTCATTTTACGCTCATTACGATCTAAAGTCAATACCTGAGCTTCTACTTCATCTCCAACTTTAAGGAATTCCTGTGGGTTACGAAGATTTTGTGACCATGACATTTCAGATACGTGAATCAAACCTTCAACGCCTGGAGTAATTTCAAGGAATGCTCCATAATCTGCAACAGTTACAATTCTACCTTTTACTTTAGAACCGATTTCTAATGCTATATCCAAAGCTTCCCAAGGATGTGGTGTTAATTGCTTTAATCCTAATGCGATACGTTTTTTCTCGTCATCGAAATCTAAAACTACAACATTGATCTTTTGATCAAGGTTCAATACTTCACGTGGATGCTCTATGCGGCCCCATGAAATATCAGTTATGTGTAACAGGCCGTCTACGCCACCAAGGTCAATAAACACACCGAAATCGGTTATGTTTTTAACTATACCTTCAAGTACTTGTCCTTTTTCCAGTTTCGCAACGATCTCAGTTTTTTGATTTTCTAAATCGTCTTCAATCAATACTTTGTGAGAAACTACAACGTTTTTAAACTCATGATTGATTTTAACAACCTTGAATTCCATTGTCTTACCAACGTAAACGTCATAATCACGGATAGGTTTGATGTCGATCTGAGATCCCGGAAGGAAAGCCTCTACACCCATAATATCCACAATCAATCCACCTTTAGTACGGCTTTTAACAAAACCAGTAATGATTTTGTCCTGATCCAAAGCTTCATTGATAGTTTCCCATGAACGTTGTGTTTTTGCACGTTTGCGGGATAATACTAACTGTCCGTTTGCATCTTCCTGTGATTCAACAAACACATCAACAGTGTCACCGATTTTCAGGTCAGGGGTATCACGGAATTCGGATAAAGACACCAAGCCATCAGATTTAAATCCAATGTTTAGTACTACATCTTTATTGTTAATTAAAACAACAATTCCTGAGATTATTTCACCCTTGTTGATTGAATTGAAAGTTCCGGCATACATTTCTTCAAACTTTTCACGGTCTGCAGCACTGTAATTTCCGAAGCCTTTATCATCAGCGTCCCAGTCGAAATCACCAGAAGGGGTGATGAGTGTTTTTGATTTGATCTCTTCGATCGACACTGAATCAGCTTCCGATTCAATGGTTTCCTTGTGTTTAACCGTAGTGGTTTCTTCGCCTTGAAGCTCTGCTTGTTTAGCAGTTAACTCCTTTTCGGCTTCTAGTTTTTTGGCCATTAATTAATTTATCTCCTTTTTCCAATTATTAAATCGGACTGCAAAGGTAGAAAATTAGATTTTTAATAAAAAACATTTCTTTGCTTTATTTTTAATTGAATCCCAATATTTTAGGTAATTAACAGATTATTGGAAATATAAAGCCAAATTAAGAAGCTTGTAAACCTTATTCTGATTGAATCAGGAAGTTTTATTACAGTATATTTTTGGTCAGCAATGGATTTATATGGGACAAAGCAAAATTCAATTGCATCTCCTGATTTATTTCAGAGTTATCCAGAACAATTGCATCATCAGCTTGAATCAGTGGACTTTCTTCTCGGGTAGTATCCTGATGATCCCGAAGCGCAAGGTTGGAGTAGATCTCTTCCAGACTTACATTTTCACCCTTGCCGAGTAATTCTTTAAATCTTCGTTCAGCACGAATCATTGGATCGGCAGTCATAAAAAATTTAAGGGTTGCATCGGGAAAAACTACAGTACCAATGTCGCGACCATCCATTATTATATTTTTAGATTTACCCATTCTTTGCTGTTGCCTGACCATTTCTGTACGCACAGCTTTGATTGCGCTTACCTGACTCACGTTTTCAGATACAGGCATCTTTCTGATTTCTTCGGAAACATCTTCCTCATTTAAAAAAACAAAAGTTTGCGCATCGCTATATTCAAAGTTAATGTGGATTTCATTCAATGCTTCTTCTACAGCTATTGCATCATTCAGTTCAATTTTTTTTCTGAGAAAATACAGAGTCACGGCCCGGTACATAGCACCTGTGTCTATATAAATAAAACGAAGCTTTTTAGCCAGGGCTTTAGCTATTGTACTCTTTCCACAGGATGAATAACCATCGATGGCTATAACTATGTTTTTGTTCATTAATACAAAAATAGAATTTGAAATCGATTTACTGACCATATAATTGTTAAATGCACTCAAATTTGTGATGATAATCGATAATTTAGAGGATGAATTTTCAGATAAAGGATCTGCTAAAAGAGGTCAGCTTTAAAACCTCCAGAAGTGGGGGTAAAGGCGGACAAAATGTCAATAAGGTTTCCTCAAAAGTTGAACTGAATCTCAATATCAGTTCTTCTGATCTGTTTTCAGATGAGCAAAAAATTATTTTATTGGAAAAACTTGCTAATAAAATATCTTCAGCAGGAGTACTTCAAATTATTACAGAGGAGGAGAGAAGCCAGTTGATGAATAAACAGAAATGTCTAGTAAAACTAAGGCAATTAATTAATAATGCCCTATATCTACCCCCAATTAGGAAAGCTACAAAGCCTAAACGATCCGCTGTAGAAAATAGGCTCAAGATCAAACATCTCAATTCTTTGAAAAAAATCAGTAGAAAGGATTATCTGAAGGATTAGGCAATTATCAATTCATTCGATATAACAAAGCAAATGAGCCATATTGATGCGGTTTTACAAAGCTTTTTATTTCCCTTGATTTAAAAACTACTGAAAAATCAGCTGTCCATCTGTTTTTAGAAAAAATAGCTCCTGCCTGCTGACTAAAAACCAACGGTTTTTGATCATAAACCACCGGACCTTTATCAGTTCTGAAAAGTCCACCCTGAATGGTTGCATCATAAGCAATTAAATGAAGCATTGGTTTTGCATAGAAAAAAAATTCTTTTTCAGTTTCTGATCGGGCATTGTTAGCAATAGTACTTTGGGCAATTGCAGAATTATGCAGAGGATTTATATCACCCAGTCGGAATATTAACCCTGCGCCTGCACCTGCAAATGTGTTTCCTGCATTGAGATAGGAGCTAAGAATAAAATCAGATTTTCCAGATTTGAATCTAGTGATAAGCTTATTGAATTCGGCTGTAGAGTTTATTCCTAATTCATTATTAACCTGCCATTGCCAGCCATTTATACTATAAAATCCAAAATTATCATGAAGAAATTCCTGAGCCTCTTTGCCTTTGGCTGATGGTCCGATAGTTCCTACGTGGAGGCTTAATTTTAAGTTAGTTTCAGAATTATAAAGAAAATGCGCTCCAGCACCACCATAAAGGTAAGCTGCAAATGGCCGATCGATAAAGTTTATATCTATAATACTTCCTGATTGAGGATTGAATATTTTTTGTCCGGCTTCAATCTCCCAGATGACCTTATTTAGCTTCGGATTTTTTAGTTTGGATTGATCGATTGCAGATCTGAAGTTTAGAGAAAGCCCATTGGTATAATACCTGTCCTGCCCCTGTGCCAGATAAGAATCATTCTCAGTTCTAAATCCAAATTCATTTTTGTAGGAATTATTTTGTGCATACAAGTTAATCGCAGTAAATAAAACCAGCAAATTAGTAAAGAAGGATTTGTAATTTATTCTCATTTATGATCAAATACCGGCCCAATCTTAACTAAACCCCAAAAAATAATGCTGAACCATACATTGATTGAATTACTACACCAGGAAGGTAAAATTATTTAAAAAGATTTCCGCTTGTTTCTTTTAATGAAAGATCAATAGCATCTTTTACCTTTTCTTTTACTAAGGCAAGATCTATAACTTCTTTCATTTCATTGACATAATGGAATTGCATATCTCTGATGTAATCTTCTTTTATCTCAAGAATATCTTTTCTGTTAGATTTTGAGAGGATTATTTCCTTGATATTGGCCCTTTTCGCAGCTAGAATTTTCTCTTTTATACCACCAACAGGTAAAACCTTTCCACGGAGTGTTATTTCTCCGGTCATAGCAAGATGAGGTTTAACTTTTTGTTGGGTAAAAGCTGAGGTCAACGCTGTAAGCATAGTTACTCCTGCCGATGGGCCATCTTTCGGGGTGGCACCTGCGGGTACATGTACATGTACATCCCATTGATCAAAAATCCGGTGGTCAATATTAAATTTCTGGGCATGAGCACGAAGATAAGCCATTGCGATAGTAGCAGATTCTTTCATCACATCTCCCAAATTTCCTGTGAGTGACAATTTCCCTTTACCCGGACTAAGGCTTGCTTCAATGAATAGAATATCTCCACCAACCTGAGTCCAGGCTAGGCCTGTAACTACACCTGCAACTTCATTGCCCTCATATAAGTCTTTATCGTAAATTGGCGGTCCGAGAATAGTTTCCACATCTGTTTTACTGACTAATGAGTTATACTCAACATCCATTGCGATTTTTGTCGCGATTCCCCGTACCAATGAACCTATTTTTTTCTCAAGTCCGCGAACACCGGATTCTCTAGTATAATCTTCCACCACTTTTTCAAGCACAGGATTTTTAAGGGTGATATCCTTTAATTTTATTCCGTGCTGTTCACGCTGTTTGGGTAGCAAATGCTGTTTCGCAATCTCAATTTTCTCTTCGATTGTATATCCGTTGACCTCGATAATCTCCATCCTGTCTAATAAAGCAGGTTGAATTGAACTTAGGGAATTAGCAGTTGCTACGAACATTACGCTTGAAAGGTCATAATCTACCTCTACATAATGATCATAAAATGCATTATTCTGTTCAGGATCAAGCACTTCAAGTAGTGCTGATGAAGGATCGCCCCGGAAATCATTGCCAACTTTGTCAATTTCGTCCAAAACAAACACAGGGTTTGAGCTGCCTGCTTTTTTTATAGATTGTATAATACGACCGGGCATTGCTCCGATATAGGTTTTGCGGTGGCCTCTTATTTCTGCCTCATCCCTGATTCCGCCAAGAGCCATTCTAACATATTTTCTTCCTAATGCCTTTGCAATGGATTTACCCAAAGAGGTCTTTCCAACTCCCGGAGGCCCTACCAAACAAAGAATCGGAGCCTTCATGTTATGTTTTAATTTAAGAACAGCGAGGTATTCGATGATTCGCTGCTTAACTTTGTCTAGTCCGTAATGATCTTTCTCAAGAATTTTAGCAGCACGTTTTAGATCGAAATTATCTTTTGTGAAATCATTCCAAGGAAGGTCTAGAAGCAGTTCCAGATAATTGATTTGTATAGAATAATCTGCTGCTGCAGGATTCATTCTGGACAGTTTCTCTAATTCCTTATTGAAGTGTCCAGTTGTTTCCTTGCTCCACTTTTTTAACAAGGCACGACCCCTCAGATTTTCTATTTCCAAATCGGGTGAATTCCCACCAAGCTCTTCCTGAATTGTTTTTAATTGCTGATTCAGAAAATAATCCCGCTGCTGCTTGTCGAGGTCAACACGTACTTTAGATTGTATCTGATTTTTTAGTTCCTGCATTTGCAGTTCTTGCGTTAAATGCTCAAGAACCATTTTTGCGCGTTCATGAAGGTTAGCTACTTCAAGCATATGCTGTTTTGCCGACACCTCAGCATTCATATTTGAAGAAATGAAGTTGATCAGGAAAGATGAACTTTCAATATTATTTATCGCTATTCCTGCTTCACTAGGTATATTGGGAGATAGTTGGATAATTTGCATGGCCATCTCTTTTATGGATGCCATCAATGCCTTAAATTCTTTGTCAGCTTTTGGGCGGACTTCCTCAAACTTCTGGATACTTGCTTTTATGTAAGGATCAGTCTGAACCGCTTCATTCAAACGAAAGCGCTGTTTACCTTGTATAATAACAGTAGTGTTGCCATCAGGCATCTGAAGCATCTTAATGATGAGGGCAACGGTACCTACCTGATTTAATTGCTCGAATTGAGGATCTTCGATGCCAACATCTTTTTGAGAAACAACGCCAATTATTCTTTCCCCGCGGTAAGCATCTTTTATAAGTTTAATAGACTTATCCCGCCCTACAGTGATTGGTATTACTACGCCTGGAAATAAAACAGTATTTCGTAAAGGAAGTATCGACAAAATGTCGGGTGTTTGTTCATTGTTCATTTCCTCTTCATCTTCCTGTGACATCAGTGGAAAGAACTCAGTATCTTCACTAATTAAAGGTAATGTGCGGTTAAAATCAAAGTTATCGTAGCTACTCATCTATATCTTAATAACGTCATTATGACAGTTAATTCTTTTGAAGAGCCATTTAAAATGGCCGGAATAGGAAGTCTGCAAGGCATGTGCCAAACCACAATTCTCAGTAAAAAAACTGATAAAATGTAATTTAAAGACAAATTTTCTGACATGTTTATTTTTTTGACATTGTTATTTCTATCAAGAAACTAAATTCGTACATTTAAAATATTATTCAAATGAGTTCGTTATA
>Ga0315899_10004097_pt1 | contig 15767 bp, 14 predicted proteins | sample LakEriMetagenome_2_FD_203518 | JGI IMG/M metagenome (GOLD analysis project Ga0315899, IMG submission 203518) | Freshwater fungal communities from buoy surface, Lake Erie, Ohio, United States - Buoy 4 MA112 | ecosystem: Environmental > Aquatic > Freshwater > Lake | place: USA: Lake Erie, Ohio... | reverse complement strand
TACCGGTGATGGGGCCGGTGCGTGCCTGGCAGGGGCTATATTGCGCCTTTGGTCATGGGCATTTGGGCCTTACGGGATCAGCGCCCACCGGCGCGCTGATGGGCGCTTTGGTTGCGGGCGAAAAGCCAAATTTTGATTTCGCGCCATTTGCGGCGGAACGTTTTGCTTGAGGGGGAATGCTATGGGACAGGTTCAAGGCAAGGTCGCGCTGATCACCGGTGCTGCGGCGGGTATTGGCGCGGCTTGCGCGGAAGCGCTCGCCGCCGAAGGGGCGCGCGTGGTACTGACCGATGTTGATGAAGTGCGTGGTGAGGCTTTGGCGGCGAAGCTGCGCGCCGCCGGGCATCAGGCGCTTTATCTGCATCAGGATGTCACAGATGAGGCACGTTGGGCCGAGGTGATCGCTGCTATTGAAGCGCAATTCGGCCGGCTGGATGTGCTGGTTTCCAATGCCGGCATCGCCATCATGAAACCGTTGCTTGATATGTCGCTTGCGGAATGGCGGCGGCAGAATGCGGTGAATATTGATGGCGTGTTTCTCTCGGTGAAATACGCCATTCCGGCCATGCGCCGTGCGGGCGGTGGTTCCATCATCATGATGTCTTCCATCGCCGGTATTCGCGGCTCCGCCGGACTTGCCGGCTATTCCGCGAGCAAGGGCGCGGTGCGGCTTTTTTCGAAATCCGTGGCGCTGGAATGCGCCGGCGCGCGGGATGGCATTCGCTGCAATTCGGTCCATCCCGGCGTGATCGAAACCGATATCTGGCAGAAGATGCCGCAGGGTAGTCCTGGTGGGCGCAATGCGCCGATTGATCCGCGCCAATTGGCGGCGAATATCGTGCCCTTGGGGGAAGCCGGGACGGCCGCGGATATCGCAGCCGGTGTGGTGTTCCTTGCTTCCGACGCATCGCGGCACATGACAGGCAGTGAATTGGTGATTGATGGCGGGTCAACTGCTGGCCGCGCCGGCACGATGCCACGTTGAAGGATCAGAATATGACGGTAAAGACAGCCCTGGTAACAGGCGCCGCGCGCGGCATCGGCCTTGCCGTAGCGAAACGTTTTCTGGCCGAGGGTTGGAATGTCGCGCTGCTGGATATCAACGCGGCACAATTGCGTGAGACCATGGCGGCGCTGGCGGAACCCTCAAAAACCTTTGAGATCATCTGCGATGTCTCAGACCCTCCCGCCATCGCTGCCGCCGTGCGCCAGGCTGCGGCGCATTTCGGGCGGCTTGATGCGCTGGTGAATAATGCCGGCATCGCCATATTCAAACCCATCCTTGAAACCACGCCGGAAGATTGGGCGCGTGTGCTGGCGGTGAACCTGACCGGCCCCTTCCTCGCGGCGCAGGCGGCGGCACCGATCATGGCTGAGGCTGGCGGCGGGGCGATGGTGAATATCACCTCCATCTCCGGCCTGCGCGCTTCGACGCTGCGGGTTGCCTATGGCACCAGCAAGGCCGGACTTGCGCATCTGACCAAGCAGCAGGCGGTGGAATTCGCGAGCCTTGGCATACGCGTGAATGCGGTGGCACCCGGCCCAGTGGATACCGCCATGGCGAAGGCCGTGCATACGCCCGAAATCCGCGCCGATTACCATGATCATTTGCCGCTCAATCGCTATGGGCTGGAAACCGAATTGGCGGAGGCGGTGTATTTTTTGTGCAGCGACCGCGCCAGCTATCTGACGGGGCAGATCATTGCCGTGGATGGTGGCTTTGATGCCACCGGCATTGGGCTTCCCACGCTGCGGGCGGAACGGCGCAATCTTTAACTTGCCAGCCGTAGGATTTCCTCCAAATCCGCCGCCCCGCGCACTGGGCGCGGATTGGTCGCAATTGGCGCATCGCCTGTCCAGCGCGCGGCAAGGCCCGCGATTTCCGCCTCGGTAATGCCCTGCTGATGCAAACGCGTGGGTAGGCCGAGCCCCGCGACAAAATCCTCAATCGCCGGTCCTGCTTCCGTGCCGCCGAAAATCGCCGCGATATCCGCTTGCCGCGCCGCATTCACCGGCGCATTCCAGCGCATCACCGCATGCAGCATCAGGCAGGAAGTGATGCCATGCGGCACGCCGCGCGCCGCCCCCAGAATATAGCCAAGCCCATGGCTGGCACCGACGGGCACACCCGCCCAGCCACCCATCACGGAAAGCCAGGCCGCTTGCTGACACAGCGCGCGCGCCCTTAAATCCCCAGGTGCCTCCGCCACGCGCGGCAGGCCATCAGCCAGCATCAGCATGGCTTGGCGCGATACCGCATTGGAAAAGGGCGCGGGTTCCAAAGCGCACCAGCGTTCTGCCGCGTGATCCAAGGCGCGAATGCCCGACGATAGAAAAAGCTGCGCCGGCGTTTCCAATGTCGCCGCTGGGTCAAGCAGAACAGCGCGCGGCACCATCCAAGGGTCAAGCGCGCGATACTTCCGCCCCTCGGCCAAATCCGTATAGCCGGCATGGGGCGCAAATTCCGCGGCTGAAAGCGTGGTCGGCACAGCCACCAGTCGCGGCGAAGGTGCGGCGCCATCCCAGGCACCTGGAGAGGCACCACGCGAAACTGCCGCGTCAATCAGCGGAGCAGGGTCCGTAATGCCCCGCCAAACCGCAAGGCAGGCAACCTTTGCGCCATCAATCACCGAACCGCCACCAAGCGCCACCACCAATTCGGCGCGGCTTTCGCGCAGCAGCAAAGCCAAAGCCAACACATCCTCAACGGGGCTATGGGCGCGCATGGCAGCGGTTTCTGTGACCAGCCGCGCGCCCAAGGCATCGCGCACCGCCGCCGCGATGCGGTTTTTCGCAAGGGAACGGGTGGTGACCAAAGCTACGCGCGCGGTGGCGCCGATTTCGTCCGGAAGTGCTTCCGCGACTGAAACATCCTGATAAACCCGCGCCTGGGCTGGCCATTGGTGCAGCATGGCTTCAGCCCTTTCCGCCAGCGAAAAAGCGCGAAAAATCTGGCTTGCGCTTTTCCTGAAACGCCGCGACGGCTTCCGCCGCTTCCGGCCCACGCAACAGAGTGCCAAAGGCCGCGAATTCGACCTGCATATGTTCCGCAATGCGCGCGGCATCAGCGCGCCTGAGCAGCGACTTAGTCTGCGCCATGGCGGCGGGTGGCTTGGCGGCCAGGGCGCGCGCCTTTGCTTCCGCATGCGCCAACAATTCTGCTGTGGGCACCACGGCATTGATGATGCCAGCACGCAACGCTACTTCCGGCGCAAAGGCATCACCCAGCATCAGCAATTCATTTGCAAGCAATTGGCCTCCGCGCATTGGCACCAGAAGCGATGACCCACCTTCCGGACACAATCCCAGATCGACAAAAGGCATGCGGAAGATGGCGTTGTCCCCGGCATAGACCAGATCACAATGCAAAAGCAGCGTCGTGCCAATGCCAATCGCATAACCCGCCACCGCCACCACCACGGGCTTAGGACATTCACCAAGGGCCGCCAGCATGTCCCGCGCGGGGGAGGGGACTTCCGCCTGCTGTTCGCCACGTGCCCTGAAATCCGCGACATCATTGCCGGAGGTGAAACAGGCATCGCCGCCCGTGATCATCACGGCGCGGATGCCAGGCTCGGTCGCGGCCTCACGCAATGCCGTTGCCATGGCGCCATACATGGCCCGTGTCAGCGCGTTTTTCTTCTCGGGCCGGTTGAGCCGAATGGAGCGCAGCCCGGCATCATCGGTGATCTCTATTTCGGACATGATTTTCCTCAAGGGGCGTTTGGGCCATGCTCACCCGCCGCGCGGGTATCGGCAAGCCCGCCATCCCATGGCATAAAGGCCGCGAAAACAAAGGGGAGGAAAGCCCATGTCACGCAAAGTCATGATGATCACCGGTGCCGGGCGCGGCATTGGCGCGGCCACGGCGCGCATGGCGGCTGCCCGCGGCTATGACCTATGCCTGACGTATCAGAATGATAGCGCCAGCGCAGAAGCCGTGCAGCGCGATTGCGAAGCGGCGGGGGCGAAGGTGCTTTTGCTGCAAGGCTCGGTCGAAGATGAGGCGCATGCGATTGGCGCTTTTGAGGCCGTCATGAAACATTTCGGGCGCATTGATGTGCTGGTGAATAATGCCGGCGGCACGGGCCCGCGCGGGCGGTTGGAGACCATCACCCATGCCGGCTGGGCCAATACCATGGGCGCCAATGTCACCGGCCTTGCCATGTTTTGCCGTGAAGCGGTGAAGCGTATGTCCACCAAGCAGGGTGGCAAAGGGGGGGCGATTGTGAATGTTTCCTCCCGCGCGTCAGAACTCGGCAGTGCTGGCGAATATGTGCATTACGCGGCGAGCAAGGCGGCGGTGGATACGCTGACTATCGGCCTGGCGCGCGAAGTCGCGCAGGAAGGCATGCGGGTGAATGCGGTCAATCCCGGCCTGATTGAAACTGAAATCCATGCCCGTGGCGGCGCGCCGGATCGGCTCGCGCGGCTTGGGCCGCTCGTGCCCATGGGCCGACCCGGCAAGCCTGAGGAAGTGGCGGAATGCATTCTGTTCCTGGCATCTGATGCCGCTTCCTATGTGACCGCTTCTTGCATGCAGGTGGGGGGCGGGCGCTGATTCCGCACCTTTCCTTAACCGGAAAGGGATGAAATGGTGTTGTCATGACAGCACGACGCTTTGACGCAATGGTGATTGGTGGCGGGCTGGTGGGGTCCGCCATTGCCTGGGGCCTCAGGCGCGAAGGGCTGTCTGTTGCGCTGCTGGATGAAGGTGACGCTGCCTATCGCGCCAGCCGCGGCAATTTTGGCCTGGTCTGGGTGCAATCCAAGGGGCTCGGCGCACCCTGGTATCAGCGCTGGACACGCCAATCGGCAGAAAGCTGGGCTGAATTGGCGAATGATCTGGCCAAGCAAACCGGCCAATCCCTTGGCCTTTCTCAGCCGGGCGGGTTGCATTTATGCCTTTCCGATCGTGAAATGAATGAACGTGCTGAGCGCCTGGAACAGATGAAGCGCGAAGCGGGCAATTACGGCTTTGAGTATCGCATGCTGGATGCGCGGGAAGCGCGAGAGATGCTTCCGGGCCTTGGCCCCGCCGTGGTGGGCGCTTCCTTCACGCCTTATGATGGGCATGTCAGCCCGTTGGCACTACTGCGCAGCCTGCATCACGGTTTTACCGCGCTTGGCGGGGTTTATCTGCCCAATGTGAAGATCACCGGTATCGCGACGGCACCGCGCAATTTCCTGCTGGAAACCAATCTTGGCACCATCCAGGCGGAACGAGCGGTGCTGGCCGCCGGCCTCGGCAATGCAACGCTTACGTCCCATTTCGGGTTGAAGGCGCCGGTGCGCCCGCAGCGCGGCCAGGTGCTGGTGACGGAACGCACGCGCGCCGCATTGCCCATGCCCACCACCACCATTCGCCAAACGGGTGAGGGCAGCATCATGCTGGGCGATAGTGTGGAAGAAGTGGGGTTCGATACACGCCAGTCCCAGCCCGTCATGGCGGAGATTGCCCATCGTGCGGCGCTTTGTTTTCCCTGGATCGGCAAGCTGAATGTGGTGCGCGCCTGGTCAGCTTTGCGCGTCATGTCGCCCGATGGCCTGCCGATTTATGACCAGTCCGAAACCTTACCCGGCGCCTATACGGCCAATTGCCATTCTGGTGTCACGCTGGCCGCGGCGCATGGTAAATTGCTGGCGCCGATGATTGCGCGCGGCGCGCTTGATCCTTTCCTGGCGCCGTTTTCGGCTGAACGCTTCTGATGTTTCGCACGCGCCCCGATCATCGGCCCGAAACCGTGCAGGTTTTTGTCGAAGGCCGTGCTTTGATGGTGCCGGAAGGCAGCAGTGCCGCCGCCGCCATTCTGATTTCGGGTCTTTCTTCAATCCGCGAAACGCCGGTATCCGGCAGCCCGCGCCTGCCCTGGTGCATGATGGGCGTTTGCTTCGACTGCCTGGCAGAAATTGATGGCGTGGCCAATCGGCAAGCCTGCATGGTGCCGGTCGCAGCCGGCATGCGCATCGCGCGCCAGCACGGCGCGCGGGAGGTGCAGCGATGAGCCTGGTGCCCGTGAAAGCCGCCGAGGCGCCGCGTAAGTTCGATCTGGCCATTGTGGGTGCTGGGCCGGCTGGCATGGCAGCGGCGATCACGGCGCGGGAATGCGGGCTTTCCGTGCTGGTGGTGGATGAAAACGCCGCGCCCGGCGGGCAGGTATTTCGCGCTGCCGAATTGGCCGGTGCCGATCCTGCGCTGGCGCGCGACATGGCGCCCGGGCTTGATCTGATCGCACGGTTTCGCGCTTTGGATATCACCTATCGTCCCGGCACCACGCTTTGGATGCTCGATCCCGATACCGGCACGCTTTCCCTCGCGCGCCAGGGTGAAACGATGGAAGTCACGGCTGATCGCATCATGCTCGCCACCGGTGCGCAGGAAAGGCCGGTGCCGATTCCGGGCTGGACTCTGCCTGGCGTGATGAGTGCGGGCGCCGCGCAAATCGCCCTGAAAACCGCGGGCATGGTGCCTTCGGGAAAGGTAGTGCTGGCGGGGCAGGGACCGCTGATGTGGCTGCTCGCCAATCAATTGATCCGCGCGGGGGTTATGCCGGTGCTGGTGGAAACGCGCACCCAGCCCATCCTGCGCACGGCGCTGGAGGCAGGCGGCATCTTCAGCGGCTTTGGCCAACTTGCGAAAGGGGTTGGCTTGATCCTGAAGGCGCGTCAGGCCGGGATGCGGGTGATTTCAGGGGCACGGCATTTGCGCGCGGAAGGCAGCGCGCGTGTCCAAGCGCTGCGCTTTGAAGGCGGCGTTGAGCCTTGCGATACGCTTTTGCTGCATGAAGGTGTCATCCCCGCGACGCATATCTGCATGGCGATTGGGTTGGAGCATGGCTGGGATGCGCGGCAGCTTTGCTGGCGGCCCAAGCTGGATGTCTTTGGCGCATCATCCCATGCGCGCATTGCGGTCGCTGGTGATGGGGCGGTGATTGGCGGCTGGGAAGCAGCGGTTGCGGCGGGGCAATTGGCCGCTTTGGATGCGGGGCTTCGGCTTGGGCGTATTTCGCGCGCGGATCGGGATTCACGTGCGGAAGCCAGCGCGGATGCGCTATTGCAGGCGCGCGCGCTCAGGCCTTTTCTTGATGCGCTTTATGCGCCTTCGCAGGAAATCCTGGCGCCGCCTGAAGAATCTACAATCATTTGCCGGTGTGAGGAAGTGACGGCGGGCTCACTCCGCTGGGCAGCGGCGATTGGCGCGACCGGTCCCAACCAGGCCAAGGCCTATCTGCGCTGCGGGATGGGGCCTTGCCAAGGGCGGCTTTGTGGCTCGACCGTGGCGGCGGTGATTGCCGAAACCCGAAACGTGCCGGTGGAGGAGGTGGGGCATTTCCGCCCTCGTGCGCCCTATAAGCCCATCACCGTGCAGGAACTGGCGAGCGCGCAGCAGCGCGTTGATAGTCTTCCCTGAAGAATATATTGGAGATTTCGCTTAAACCATTTGAAGCGCTAACAAATGCACGTGCGTGATTCAAAGGAATTCGTGGGCCGTAGGGCCATGCTGGGGCTTGGTGTAGCTGTGCTTGCCGCCGGCATCTCGCACGGCGTTGGACGCTTTGGCGGCGCGCCTGGAAGACTTGGGCAAGGGTGGTCTTGACCCGCGCCATCATGATCTGTGGGATGCCGCTCCCGCGCGGGCGATCCCTGTGCGCCTTCATTATGACACGGAGATAGTTGAAGACAACATCGTGGTCATGCGCCGGGATGTTTACGGCCTTGATGCCGCCTATCTCCGCGCGCTGGACGCACCGCGCAGTCAAAGGCTGGCAGAGGCATCGCCCCGGCCTTGAAGCTGTAAGGCAGGAATAAGACATGGCGCGTTATCTGGTGACAGGCGGTGCGGGTTTCGTTGGCAGCCATGCGGTGCTGGCATTGCTTGATCGCGGTGATGAGGTTGTGGTGCTGGATGACCTCAGCCAAGGCCACCGCGCTGGCGTGCCGGCGGCTGCGACTTTGGTGCATGCACCTTTGGCGGATCGCGCGGAACTCGCGCGGGTTTTCGCTAATTGGCGCTTTGATGCAGTGCTGCATTTCGCGGCCCTCTCCCTCGTGGGCGAAAGCATGAAATCGCCCATGCATTACCTGGCGGAAAACCTCGGCAATAGCGTGCGGCTGATTGAAGCCGCGGTTGAAGCTGGGTGCCTGCGCTTCGTGCTGTCTTCCACCGCGGCCCTTTTCGGCAAGCCGGAACGCATCCCGATTGATGAGGATTGCCCTGTTGCCCCCGGCAATCCCTATGGCGAGAGCAAGCTGATGGTGGAAACAGCGCTTGCCTGGGCGGAACGCATCCATGGCCTGCGCTATGCAGCGCTGCGCTATTTCAACGCGGCCGGATCGGACCCTGCCGGGCGTGCAGGGGAAGATCACAACCCCGAAACACATCTGGTGCCGCTTGCGATTGACGCCGCACTTGGTCGGCGCCCGGCGCTGACGGTGTTTGGCGATGATTACCCAACGCCGGATGGCACCTGCATTCGCGATTACGTGCATGTGACCGATCTGGCAGATGCGCATCTGCGCGTGCTGGCAAGGCTCGAAAGCCATGGCTCCTGCCGCTACAATATCGGCAATGGCGAAGGCCATTCGGTGAAGCAGGTGCTTGGCGCCATTGAACGCGTGAGTAGCCGCGCCGTGCCCCATAGCATCGGGCCGCGCCGCGCGGGCGATCCTGCCGTGCTGGTGGCGGCCAGCGAAAGGCTCCGGCACGAAACCGGCTGGGCGCCGCGTTTTGGCGATATTGATGAGATTGTCCGCACCACCTGGGCCTGGCGGGAAGCGCATCCGCGGGGCTATGGGGACCGCTGATCCCGGCGGCATAAGTCTTTGAATTACAGCAAAAATTAAAATTTCATGACGAACGCCCTCGCGCGCAATCGTGGCCCTGCCCACTTGCCCTTCGCCCCCCCTGGTGCGACAAGACGGGCGTAATTCTCAAAACATTCAAGGCGGCCCCAACGGCCCAGGCTATGGAAGGTGCAAGCATGTCAGAACTCGAAATCATCTGGACCAAGGTAGATGAGGCGCCAGCGCTGGCCACATTTTCCCTGCTGCCCATCGTGGAATCCTTCGTGGGCGTTGCCGGCGTGAAGATGAGCCTCAAGGATATTTCGCTGACTGGGCGTATCCTTGCCAATTTTCCGGAAAACCTGACGCCCGCGCAAAGGGTGAATGATGAATTGGCCGAACTCGGCAAGCTCGCGCTCAAGCCTGAAGCCAATATCATCAAGCTTCCCAATATCTCGGCCTCGGTCCCGCAGCTCAAGGCTGCGATCAAGGAATTGCAGGGCAAGGGCTATAAGGTGCCGGATTACCCGGACAACCCCACCAATGACGCCGAGCGCGAAATCCGCGCCCGCTATGGCAAGGTGCTCGGCAGCGCCGTGAACCCGGTGCTGCGCGAAGGCAATTCAGACCGACGAGCGGCAGGCGCGGTGAAGCAATATGCGCGCAACAACCCGCATAAGATGGGCGCCTGGTCGAAGGATTCCAAATCCCATGTGGCTTACATGCCGGGCGGGGATTTCTATGGATCGGAAGTGGCCACCACCATCGCGGCGGCCACCAATGCGCGCATTGAATTGGTGGCGAAGGATGGCAGCGTCTCGGTGCTCAAGGCAAAAACGCCTTTGATCGCGGGCGAAATCATTGATGCCTCGGTCATGAGCCGCAAGGCTTTGCGCGCTTTCCTCGCGGAACAGATTGATGCCGCGAAGCGCGAAGGGGTGCTGTTTTCCGTGCACCTCAAGGCCACCATGATGAAGATCTCCGATCCCATCCTGTTCGGCCATACGGTTTCGGTGTTTTTCGCCGATGTCTTCCAAAAGCATGGCGCGACGCTCACGCGGCTTGGTGTCAACCCGAATAACGGCGTTGGCGATATGCTGGCCAAGATCGAAACCCTGCCGGATGCCGAAAAGGCCGCGATCCTGGCCGATATTGACGCCACCTATAAGGCGCGCCCCGCGCTTGCCATGGTGAATTCCGACCGCGGCATCACCAATCTTCATGTCTCGAGCGATACCATCATTGATGCCTCCGTGCCGGCGATGATCCGTGAATCGGGCAAGATGTGGGGCCCGGATGGCAAGCTGCATGATACCCTGGCAGTGATCCCGGACCGTTGCTATGCGCGGCTTTTCCAGACCGTGATTGAAGACTGCAAGGCCAATGGCGCCTTTGACCCGAAGACCATGGGCACCGTCCCCAATGTCGGGCTGATGGCGCAGCAGGCGGAAGAATATGGCTCCCACGACAAGACCTTCGAAGTGGCTTCCGATGGCGAAGTGCGCGTGGTCGCCGATGATGGCTCGGTGCTGCTGTCTCGTCCGGTGGAGACTGGCGATATCTTCCGCATGTGCCAGGTAAAGGATGCGCCGATCCAGGATTGGGTGAAGCTTGCCGTGCGTCGCGCGCGGCTGACCAATACGCCGGCGGTCTTCTGGCTGGATGCCAAGCGCGCCCATGATACTGAACTGATCAAGAAGGTTCATAAATACCTTAAGGACCACGATACCTCAGGGCTTGATATCCGCATTCTGGGTTCGGTTGAGGCGATGCAGTTCTCACTGGATCGCATCCGCAAGGGGCTCGATACCATTTCGGTCACGGGCAATGTGCTCCGCGATTATTTGACCGATCTTTTCCCGATCATGGAACTCGGCACCTCCGCCAAGATGCTGTCCATTGTGCCGTTGCTCAATGGCGGTGGCTTGTTTGAAACTGGCGCCGGTGGCTCAGCGCCGAGGCATGTCGAGCAATTCCAGGACGAAGGTTATCTGCGCTGGGATTCGCTTGGCGAATTCCTGGCCCTTGGCGCTTCACTTGAGCATTTGGCGCAGATCACGGGCAACGCCGATGTGCGCGTGCTTGCTGAGACGCTCGATGAAGCCAATGGCAGGATCCTGGAATATAACCGCTCCCCCGCGCGTAAGGTGGGTGAGATTGATAACCGCGGCAGCCATTTCTACCTCGCCCTTTATTGGGCGCAGGCTTTGGCGGCGCGCGACAATAGCTCGGGCCTTGCCGCACGCTTCAAGCCGCTGGCTGACATGCTCTCGGCCAATGAGAAGAAGATTTATGGCGAATTGATCGAGGCCCAAGGCAAGGCGCAGGAATTGGGCGGGTATTATCGGCCCGATGATGCGAAAACCTCGGCCGCGATGCGCCCCAGCAAGACATTGAATGACGCTTTGGCGACGCTGAAGGCCTGAACCTTCTAAATCCCGATAACCTGATCCTTTCGCCGGATCAGGTTATCGGATGGCGCTTCACAAGGAAGCGCTACAGTTTCTTCCGCAACCACACCCGCGCATGGCCGGCCGGCATGCCTTCCAGCTTGCCGAATTCCACATAGCCATTGCGCTTCCAGAAGCCCGGCGCCTGGAAGCTGAACGTATCCGTATAAGCATTGGTGCAGCCGCGTTCGCGGCCAATCGCCTCAGCGCGTTGCAGCAATTCCTCACCAATGCCGCGCCGACGCATGCCGCGTTCCAGATAGAGCCAATCAATGAACAGCCAACCCCAGAAGGTCAGGCCCAACAACCCGCCAAGGGTCTTGCCATCGGCATCCTGCACCAGCAGCGTCAACGGTTCCCGGTCATAGGGCCCGCCGGTTTCCTGGTTGAAATTATGCAACCCGCGCTGGATGGCGGCGACAGCTTCAAATTCGGGGGCCGCATCCTCCACAATCTGGATGCCGCCCTTCAGCGCAATGCTCATCCCGCGATGCGCCCAACGCCGGAGAATGCCACCACAATCAAACCCATGATCAAATTCACCAAAACCAGCTTTCTGATACTTTCCAGCGCGCGCGCGGCACTGGGCTTGTCGCCCGCTGCCATTGCCCGGCGCATGGCGCCCCAAGGGCCAAAGAATACCGCAAAAAAGACCAAAGCCATAATCAGCCCCAGCAAATGCATCAGATGCAGGCTCCATCGCGCGCCAGACCAGCCGCCATGCCAGAAGAAGAACAAGGCCCAGCCCGTCACCAGCACGATTGGCATGGCATGCCATACAATCAAGAAGAAACGCCTAAAGGCGGCCTGGGCGAGCGCGAGACGTTCCGGCGCTTGCAGCACCTCATGCGCGGCGGGGCGCAGCACGAAAAGCGCGAAGGCCATGCCGCCCACCCAAAGCACCGCGCCCAGTAGATGCAGCGCCAGCAATAAATCACTCATCATTTGAAACCCTTTTTACGGATCGCTTCCAGCGCCGCCGCAAGGTTGCGCACTTCTGCAGCCGCCGGACCGCGGGGCGCGGCTTCCACCACGCCAAGCCCGGCCATGAAAGCCTGGGCATAGGCGGTGCGATTGCCGAGCACCGCATCCAGCATGGGCAGGTTGCGGTCGCGGATTTGGCCTTCGATATCGTCGCGCAGCCTGCCCGAAGCCGGGGCGCGGTTCAGCACCAGGCGGAACGGGCGCTTTTCCAGCTTTGCCAGATCAAGCGTCGCATCCATGGACCAAAGATCAGCCGCCGAGGGCTGCAAAGGCACCAGCACCAGATCAGCGCCGCGAATGGCAAGCTTGGCATCCGTGTCATCATGCGGCGCGGTATCCAGCAGCACGAAATCCTGTTCGCGCTTCAGGCGTTCAAGGGTGGCGGACAGGCGCCAGCCGGTTGGAGCCTCGAAATGCAGCGTATGGGCCTTTTTGCTCGCGCCGCGCTGCTGGTCCCAACGTGCCAGGCTGCGTTGCGGATCAATGTCCAAAAGCCCGACGCGATGGCCGGACTCGGCCAAGGCGGTGGCCAGATTGGCCGCCACGGTGGATTTGCCGGCGCCGCCCTTGCGCTGGGCGATGGCGATCACGAAGGCCATGTACGACTCCTATGACTTTTCGGCCTCTATAGCAGCATGGCGCGCCGCTTGATCTAGCCCATTCTCGTAATGAGTTAATGGACTATAATCCATAAATGCCTCCTCCTTACCCGACTGAGCTTCTGACCCCCGCTGAGATGGCGCGCGCTGATGCGGCGGCGCTGACGGCGGGCATGCCAACCGAAACCTTAATGGAAGCGGCGGGCAGCGCGGTGGCGCGGGCCATTCGCGCCAGGTTCCGCCCTTGCCGCACCCTGGTGCTGGCGGGTCCGGGCAATAATGGCGGGGATGGCTATGTCGCCGCGCGCTATCTGGAACAGGCGGGCTGGCCCGTCGCGGTCGCGGCCCTCGCACCACCCAGCCCGGGCACGGCAGCCGCTGCGGCGGCGGCGCGTTGGCATGGCCCGATGGTGGCTTTCAGCGTCGCCGAGGTCGCGCGTGCTGGGTTGGTGGTGGATGCGCTGTTTGGCGCTGGCCTGACGCGCCCCCTGGCGCCGGAAGTCATGGAAATTCTCCGCGCGGTCCAGGCGCCCTTGGTCGCGGTGGATGTGCCCTCAGGGCTTGATGGCGCAACCGGGCAGGCCCTGGGTCATGCCCCACAAGCGGCGCTCACGATCAGCTTCTTTCGGTTGAAACCGGGACATTTATTGCTGCCGGGTCGGGCGCTTTGCGGCGAGACCGTCCTTGCCGATATCGGCCTGCCTAAGGCAGTGCTGGAAGGCATCGCGCCGCGCTGCTGGCGCAATCACCCGTCGCTTTGGGCGCTGCCATCACTTGAGGTCAGCGCGCATAAATACACGCGCGGCCATCTGACCATTCTGGCGGGGGCGAGCATGCCCGGTGCCGCGCGGCTGGCTGCTGCTGCGGCGCGGCGGCTTGGCTCGGGCTTGGTTACGCTGCATGCCGAAAACCTGGAACTGGCCGCGATGCTACGCGCCGACGCGCCCGGCCAATTGGTGAGCGATGCGACGCTTGAAGCGCTTTTGGCGGATGCGCGGCGCAAGGTCTGGCTCGCCGGGCCTGGGCTTTTGCCCCATGAGGCGACCCGCGCCGCCATCCGCGCGATTATCGAAGCCGGCAAAACCCTGGTGGCGGATGCCGGCGCCTTGATGGCGGCTGCCGAAGCACCCGATCTGCTGCGCGGCGCGGCAGTAATCACGCCCCATGCCGGCGAATTCGCCCGGCTTTTCGGCGCGCCGGGCGCGGATAGGCTCGCCGCCACGCGCGCTGCCGCAGCACGGCTTGGCGCGGTTGTGGTGCTGAAAGGCCCGGATACCATCATTGCCGCGCCGGATGGCCGCGTGATCATCAATGATAACGCGCCGCCCTCACTCGCCACCGCAGGCACGGGCGATATCCTGGCCGGCGCCATCGCCGCCTTGTTGGCGCAGGGCATGGCGCCTTTCGAGGCCGCTGCCGCTGGTGTCTGGCTGCATGGCGCCGGCGCGGCTTCAGGCCCACCGGGTTTGATCGCCGAGGATTTGCCGGCGTTGATTGCCAAGGCGCGGCATGATCTTTCTTCCTGAAGCCAATCAAGCCCGCCATAAATCCTTTGTTTTTTAAGAAATGTTTCGATAGGCTTCCCCCTGAAGGGGATCGGTACAAACCATGTCCGATATCGCTATTGAAGCCGGCTTGATGAATCGTGCCATGCAGCGCGTGGCTTCCCTCTGGCGCGATCTGGCCAGTGTGGTGCAGCGCAGCCCCGCCGCTTCCAATGATTTCGCCGAGGAATTCCGCGAATGCCTGCAAGCGCGCGGCGGTGAGGTTTCCGCCCGCAACCGCGCGGCATCGCTGGCTGAGCGCTATCGTGGCCTGGATGAGGCCGGCAAGCTCGATTTCCTCCGCGCCTTGGCCGGTTTTGATTCCAACGCGGCGGCGGTGACCAGCGCCATTGAAAAACTGAGCGCCGCACCTGATGCGGCGGTGCGTGCCATTGCGCTTGCGGGGCTGCGCCGCGCTTTGGAACCGCCGCGCCTGAAGCTGCTGACGGCCTTTGCCGCCATTCCGGATGGTGTGAAGTTCCTGGTCGAAATGCGCGCGGAATTGCTGCGCCTCAAGGATGATGAACCGCCCTTGCAGGCTTTGGAGACTGACCTGAAGGGCCTGCTCGCTTCCTGGTTCGATCTCGGCTTTCTGGAATTGCGCGCGATTGACTGGAAATCGCCCGCCGCTTTGCTCGAAAAGCTGGTGCAATATGAAGCGGTGCATCGCATCCGCACCTGGCGGGATTTGCGCAATCGCCTTGACTCAGACCGGCGCTGCTATGCGTTTTTCCATCCGCGCATGCCAGATGAACCGCTGATTTTCGTGGAAGTCGCGCTTGAACGCGGCATGGCGGCAAGTGTGCAAAAGCTGCTCGATGAAAAAGCGCCGTTGCTGGATGCCGGGCAGGCGGACACGGCCGTATTCTATTCCATCAACAACTGCCAGCGCGGCTTGGATGGCATTTCCTTCGGCAATTTCCTGATCAAGCGCGTGGTGGAATTGCTTGCGGCCGAATTCCCCAAGCTCAAGACCTTTTGCACGCTTTCCCCCATGCCGGGCTTTCGCACCTGGCTCGAGAAAAGCCTCGCCAATAAGACCGCGCTGCTGACGGCCGAGGAAGAAGCGGTACTTATTGCCGCCAATGGCGGCACGGCGTTTGATTGCGCCCGGCTGTTGGCGGACCGCGCCTGGCTCAAGCAGGAAGCCCTCTCTCGCGCCTTGGGGCCCATGCTGATCCGGCTCGGCGCGCAGTATTTGCTGAAGGAAGCGCCGGCGGGCAGGGCAGGGCGCGCGCTTGATCCCGTTGCGCATTTCCACCTTTCCAATGGCGCGCGGGTCGAAAGGCTGAATTGGCGGGCTGACGTCTCGGAGAATGGTCTGCGCCAATCCTGCGGCCTGATGGTGAATTACCTCTACGACCCGGCCTCCATCGAAAACAATCACGAAGCCTATGTGGGGGATG
>Ga0315899_10004094_pt1 | contig 15771 bp, 17 predicted proteins | sample LakEriMetagenome_2_FD_203518 | JGI IMG/M metagenome (GOLD analysis project Ga0315899, IMG submission 203518) | Freshwater fungal communities from buoy surface, Lake Erie, Ohio, United States - Buoy 4 MA112 | ecosystem: Environmental > Aquatic > Freshwater > Lake | place: USA: Lake Erie, Ohio... | reverse complement strand
GGGCTACCGCGGATGGGTCCTGCGAAGCTAGTTGTCTATGCGGGCCTACGCCCGACGGCACGCAGGCCGGCCCAGGCGAGTGAGGCAAGTTGCTCGCCCACTGTGTCGGGGTCGATGGGCTGACCGTTGCTGATGAGATGGCGAACCACGCCTTCGCTCATGCCGATGAGTGCGTGTGCCACCATGCGCTGGTAACCGGAGTCGACGCCGGCTTCGATGAGCGGCGCAATCAACTCTGCGGCGGCCTTTTCCACTTTCTGGGCAACAGCAGCAAACTCCTCGTCGCGTCGTGTGCCGCCGCCAAAGAGAAGAGAGAAACCATCTGGGTCGTTGGCAACCCATCGGAAGTAGGCAACCATGCCCGAAGCAGTTTGTTCTTTGCCAGACGGCGAAGACTTGGTGGCGCTCTGGAGTGCGGCGATCATGGAATCACCCACGGCCTCGAGTGTTGCGGTGTACAGCGCACGCTTGGAAGCGAAGTGTTGGTAGAGCACCGGCTTGGTGACACCGGCGGCATCGGCCACGTCGTTCATGGACGTGGAGTGATAGCCGCGCTGCGCGAACACCTTGAGGGCAACCGTGAGCAGCTGCTCGCGTCGCTCGGCCGCGCTGAGGCGTGTGGACACGATGCTCACAGCCCGTTCTCCCTGTCTTCGCGCTCGGCGGCCTTGACCGCGTAGCCGAGAACGATGGAAGGGGCCAGCAGGATGGATCCGGCGACGAGGTTGATGGTGACCAGTGTGACGATGAAGCCACTGAAGCCAATGGCGAAAGCGAAAACGAAGCACGAGATTGCCACGGCGAAGAGGAGATAGCCGATGCGATTGGCCAGCAGGGTGTACTTGGCAACCTGCTGGCGACGCGCGCGAACCGGGTCGATCGACGCGGAGTCAGAAGTGGCAGGTTCGGAAGTCATACAGTCGGTCTGATGGTAGAGCCGAGCGAAGCAAAACAAGCACCCGTCCGGATGGAATGGCACGGAGAGCATGTGGCAGTGCTGACAATCCAACGTCCGGAGCGTCGCAATGCAGTGGATCACAAGAGTCTCGTGTCGTTGGCCCGGTTCCAGAGAGAAGTCGCCGACCGTGCCCGAGTGGTGGTGCTCACCGGCGCTCCTCCGGCGTTCTGTGCTGGAGCCGATCTCACCGGCGTTGAAGGCGGCGAGTTCGCCGCGGCGCTGTCTGGCGCACTGCGTGGATTCGCCAACTTGCCGTGCATCACTTTGGCCGCCATCGACGGGCCCGCGCTCGGCGCCGGCACTCAACTTGCCGTCGCTTGCGACCTCCGCATGGCAACGCCCACCAGCCAGTTCGGCATCCCCGCGGCAAAGCTGGGCTTGGCCGTGGATCAATGGACAATCGAACGCGTGAGCCACGAGTTCGGGTGGTCGGTGGCGCGCCACATGTTGTTGGGAGTTGGTGTCTACACCGGCGAACAACTGCACCGACAGGGTGGCGTGCATCGCATCGGTGGTCTCCACGACGCGCTGGAGTGGGCAAATGAGTTGGCACAGTACGCACCAATCACGATTGCCGCCCACAAGCGTGGTCTCGAAGCGGTTGCCGAACAACTCACCACCGATGCCAACTTCGAAGAACTGCGTGCACGTGCTTGGGCAAGCAACGATGCAGTGGAAGGGCGAACTGCCTTTCTGGAGAAGCGCCGCCCGCGATTCACGGGTCGTTGACGTTCAACTGCTGGCGGGCAGCAGAAGATTGAAGAAACGGTAGAAGAAAAAGAGGGTGACCAGAAATGGCGCTGCGGCCAGACCGAAGGTGATCACCCGCGCAACGACGGGTCGTTTGCCTCGCTTGATCAATGCGGTTCGCGCCAGATACGTGGCAACAGCCACGGCTACGAGGAGAAGTCCGAGCAGGACCGTGGGAAAAATGGCATCGGTGTCGCTGAACCAGCCATCGATTTCGTCGATGGGAATGGCGGCGAGAGCGATCTCGGCTTCTGGTGTTGCGGGTTCGGGGATTGTCGTTTCGGGACTCGTGGCCTCGGGGATGGTCGTCTCGGGAATCACGGTCTCTGGGGTTGTCGTCTCGACGATCGTGGTGCTGGATGCAACCGGAGCTTCTGAGCTTGTCAGCTTGGCGTGCACGATGAGTCTCTTGTCGGTGCTGTAGCGCGGATGACACGTGATGAGCGTGAGTGTCGATTTCTTCGACGTTGTCTTCATCACGTCGGTGCGTGACGGCTTGACGATCTCCACCCTTGTCACCGTGTAGGTGTATTGGCCCTTCAGCGTGGTGATGAACACCTCGTCGCCTTTTTGCACACGATCGAGATCACCGAACGGAGCTCCGTAAGACGAGCGATGCCCGGCGATCGCGCTGTTTCCCGGTTGCCCTGGCAACGGTGTTTCGGGGACATGGCCGGGGCCTTGTCGTAATGCCGATGCCGACACGCCGTCCACCACGATGTCGGAGACGCCGGCGGTGGGGATGCGGATGAGCGCCAGTGCCTTGGTGGGTCGCTTTGGTGCGGTGGCAGGAGGGGCGATCCCGGTCGTGACGCCGGTGTCGGTGGGCGATCCCACGTTTGTCGGGGGCACGGCGTTTGCCGAGGCCAGAACTTCTTCGAACTCTCTTTCGAGACGGTCTTGAGCGCGCTGGGTTTCGAGACCGGTTCCCCACAGTTGGTAGGCAACGAGTCCGAGGAGGAGAAGCCCTGCCCACACCAATGTCTTGCCCGTCACCCCGATGATCGTGTTGACGACTGATCGACCGGGGGACTTCATCAGCGCTTGACGTTACCGGGGCGTTGGGCGCAAGAGTCGGCGCTCTGTAGCGTCGGACATGTGACAACACCGGCTGTGACCATTCGCGACGCGGTGGTTCTTCTCGGGGCGTTTCCCGCACTCGCTGGTGCCAACCTCACCGTCGAGACGGGTGAGATCCTTTTGGTGCAAGGCGCTAACGGTGCGGGCAAGACCACGTTGCTTCGCCTTTGCGCAGGCTTGGTGCCCGTGGCGCGTGGCGAGGCCAAGGTGTTGGGCCATGACGTGTCTACCGAACGTGATGTGGTGCGTTCGCGTGTGGGATTTCTCGGACACAGCAACGGTTTGTACCTCGACCTCAGCGCCGGCGAGAACCTGTCGTTTTGGGGCAGCGTGGTGGGTGCATCGAGGAAAGAGATCTCCTCCGCGACACAACGCATGGGTTTGACCTCACGACTGCTCGAAACCCCCGTGGCAAAAATGTCGTCGGGTCAGAAGCGCCGCACAGCGCTTGCGGTCATGGTGGTGCGACGCGCCTCGCTGTGGTTGTTGGACGAGCCACACACAGGCCTCGATGCAGACGGGCGCGACGAGATTGACGCGGTGTTGCGCGAGGCGGCATCGGCCGGCGCCACCGTCATCGTGGCGTCGCACGAGTTGGAGCGCGCCGGCTCTCTGGCAACACGACGCGTGGAAGTGGCCGGCGGTGTGGTTGTCGAATCGGGCGGTGCGTCATGAGCAAACCATCCATCTACAAAGTGGCCCGCGCGGTTGCCACCAAAGATTTGCGTATCGAACGACACAGCAAGGTGGTGGCCAACCAAGTGTTGCCTTTCGCCGGCATCGTCATGGTGCTCTTTGCCTTTGCGTTGGACAACGACGGCATTCTGCAACGGGTGGCACCTGGTCTCGTGTGGCTCGCAACGTTGTTCTCTTCCATCATCGTGGTGCAGCGCACCTTCGCCGTTGAGTCGGCGGACAATGCTCTCGATGCCTTGCGTGTGGCAGGGCTGCCACCGGCAGGGGTGTTTCTCGGCAAGGTTGCAGCGCTCACGGCCCAGTTGGTGCTGTTCGAAACCGTGCTGGTGATCCTTGCTCTGGTCCTGTATCAGGTGAGTCTTTCCGTTGGTGGCGCTGTGTTGATGGTCACAACCGCGATTCTGGCGTCTGTCGGCTTGGCGGCAATGGGGGCGCTGTACGGCGGCCTCAGCGTTGGTGGCCGGGGGAGAGAAACCCTGTTGCCGTTGCTCTTGTTGCCTGCCGTTGCTCCTGTCCTCATCGCTGCCACAAGGGCCACCGAGGCTGCTTTTGGCTCTGACGGCACCCCACTACGGGAGGGGTGGGCCTGGATGGGACTCCTGGGTGTGTTTGGCGCACTGTTCCTGTTTGGTGGAACACTTGGGTTCGGCGCTCTCACCGACGAGTGACCAACTCCCCGCGATGAACACCTCTCTCTCATCCACCACTCAGCCCGCGGCGACGCGCCCGCCGACGCGCACCCCGGCTTCGTTGAAGTTGGGTATCGCCGTGCTGGCCTCGATGACACTCCTGGCCTTGTTGGGTCTGTTCTTCACCGACGAAGACGTTGTGCAGGGCAGCACTGTTCGCATCATGTACGTCCATGTCCCCACGGCATGGGTCGCCTATCTCGCCTTCGTGGTGACAGCCTTGTCGTCCGGGGCCTATCTGTGGGGAAAGCAACACTCACTCACGTTCGACCGCGTGGCCGGGGCGTCCGCCGAAGTGGGTGTGATGTTCATGGGGCTCACCTTGGTGACCGGAAGTCTTTGGGGTCGCATCACATGGGGTACCTATTGGCAGTGGGATCCACGACTCACGACCACGGCGTTCCTCTTCGTCACGTACATCGGTTACCTGGCTGTTCGTGGCCTTGGCGGTACGCATCAGCAGCGCGCCAAGCGCTCGGCGGTGGTGGCTCTGTTGGCCGTGCTCGAGATTCCGCTGGTGCACTTCAGCGTGGTGCTGTGGCGGTCGTTGCATCAAGAGGCATCGGTGCTGCGTCCCAATGGTGACGTGACGATGGACGGGTTGATGTTGTTCTCGCTGCTCTTCGGCGTGGCGGTGTTCACTGCCACCTTCGTGTGGCTGGTACTGCATCGCCAACGCGTGCTGGCCATGGTTGATGCGGTGGAAATCGGCGGCATCGACGCTGCCGTTGCGATGCGTCGGAGCGAAGGTGGTGCCAGTGGATCACATTGAGTTCATTCTCTTGAGCTGGGTGCTCACGATCGGCGCCATCTCCTTCTATGCGTGGCGTACAGCCCGCCAGGCCCGTCGTCTCGACCCCCTCGTCGACCCGAAGGACAAGCCATGGACGTAGGTCCAGGAAACTCAGGCGTAGGTCCTGAGAACACAGGCGTAGGTCCTGAAGAGATGGATCTGACGCCGCGGGATCGACCCGAGTCGGCCACTGCGAAGAAGAAGCGCCGGTGGAAACCTGTGCTGTTGCTGGTGGTGGTGCTGGGGTTCGGCGGAGTGATTGTGACGCGTTTTCTCACGTCGGCGATCGACTACTACTGCAATGTCGACGAAGTGGGCGTGCGCAGTGGCTGTGAAGGGGATCGCCGTCTGCGTGTTCAGGGCGCGGTGGAAGAGGGAAGTCTCAAGCAGGCCGCCGGTGTCACCACGTTTGCGCTCACGTTCAACGAGAAGCGCATCGATGTGCGTTACGACGGGGACCCGGGTGGAGTTTTTCAGGAGTGCATTCCGGTGGTGGCACACGGGCGTTTGGTCAACGATCTGTTGCTGAGCGACCGCATCGAGGTGAAGCATTCGAACACCTACGTGGCCGAGAATGCCACGCGCATCGATGAGGCCGAAGACGCCGCCTGCAGCGAAGAAGTGAGCAGCGCGGGCTGATGAACCAGATCGAGCGTCGGGCCACGCCAAGGAACAATCAGGCATGAACGACGGACTGGCGGGACCGCTCGGGCGAGCCGCACTCTTGGTGGGAATCATCGCCGCCGCATTCGGCGCAGTGGCATCCATTGTGTCGGCTCGCGAGGCCGCTGCGGGGAGGCAGACAACCACGGCACGACTTGTTCCGCGTTTTGCGGGACTCGCGTTGGCGGCGGCATTGGCGGCCATGGCGGCAATGGAATACGCCATGATCACGCGTGACTTTTCCTTGCAGTACGTGCAAGACCACGGGTCGCGGTCCACGCCTGCTTTCTACAACTTTGCCGCCGTGTGGAGTGCCCTCGAAGGTTCGATTCTCTTGTGGATCCTCGCTCTCGGTATCTCGCTCGCTGTGGTGGCGTGGCGCTACCGCAAGAAGATGAACGATCCGATGATTTCGTGGGCCATGGCGGTGATGTTCATCGTCACGGTGTTCTTCTTCCTGCTCAGTTTCGGTCCGGCGAACCCTTTTGCCGAGGGCGCTCCGGGCGTCACCGACGGACCGGGTCCCAACCCGTTGTTGCAGAACCACATCCTCGTGATGTTCCACCCGCCGATTCTCTATTTGGGATACGTCGGTTTCACCGTGCCGTTTGCTTTTGCAATCGCCGCGCTGGTAACGGGTCGAGTGGGCGAGGGCTGGTTGCTCGAAACTCGCCGGTGGACACTCTTCGCATGGGGCTTTCTGTCGATCGGCATCATTCTCGGTGGTTGGTGGAGCTACGAAGTGCTCGGCTGGTCGGGTGTGTGGGCGTGGGATCCTGTAGAGAACGCCAGTCTCTTGCCGTGGCTCACGGGTACTGCGTACATCCACTCGGTGCTCGTACAAGAGCGCCGCGGCATGTTGCGGGTGTGGAATCTTTCGTTGCTCCTGGCCACCTTCAGCCTCACCATCCTCGGCACGTTCCTCACGCGCTCCGGCATCGTCAACAGCGTGCACGCATTCAGCGAGAGTGGCATTGGGCCGTTTCTCCTCACGTTTTTCGGCATCGTCGTGGCAGTGTCGCTTGGTCTCATTGCCTGGAGAGGTGACGAGTTGCGTTCGCCCGGCGCAATCGATTCGCCGGTCTCTCGTGAGGGTGCGTTCCTCGCGAACAACGTGTTGTTCAGTGTGTTTGCATTCGTGGTTCTGCTGGGAACCGTCTTTCCGCTGATCGTCGAGGCTCTTCAAGATCGCCAGATTTCGGTGGCCGAACCGTTCTTCGATTCGATGTCGACTCCGATTGGTATTGCGATGCTTGCTCTCATGTGCATCGCGCCCGTCCTGCCGTGGCGCAAGGCCTCGGGTGAGTTGTTGCGCGATCGACTCTTCTGGCCGGCATGGTGCGGAATAGCCGCGCTGGTGATCAGCCTTGCCGTGGGTGCGGGCGGGCTGTCGCCGCTGCTGGCATTCACGTTGGGTGGATTTGCGGCGGGCGCCGCGTTGCGACAGGTGGTGCTGGCCACGCGTCGCCAGGGATGGCGGGGTCTGGTGGGTCGTGCCAACGGCGGCATGATCGTCCACCTCGGAGTCATCCTCATCGCTGTTGCGCTTGCGGCATCGAACTCGTACACGCGCTCGCAAGATCTGCGCCTGGAAAAGGGTGTACCGGCGAGTTTCGGCGGACACACTTTCGAGTTGATCGGCTTCGAGGAGGAAGTCGACGCACGCAGCACCGCGGTGAAGGCGTTGGTGTCGATCGACGGTGGTCAGGCCTATGCGCCGGCGATCACGAAGTTCACCAACATGGGAATGAACGTGGGAACGCCGTCGGTCAAAACGACCTGGGTCTACGACCTCTATCTCACCCTCGAGCCACCTGTGAAGATGGATTCCGGTAGCGCCCGAGTCAAGGTGTACATCAAGCCGTTGATCTTGTGGATGTGGATCGGTGCTGGCCTCATGGGAGTGGGCACGACTCTTGCTGCATTCCCCGGAAAGCGTCGTCGACGCCCCACCGATCCGACATCGGCCCCCATTGCCACCTTGGCATCCGACGAGGCAGGTGTCTGAGATGGCATCACGTCGTGTTGCGCGCAACGTGGCTGTGGTCGTGGCCGTTGTTGTCGCCGCATTCTTCGTGGTTCTTGCCGTGTCGAAGCCGCGTACCGACACCGATATCTCCTCGCCTCTGCTCGGGAATCCGGCGCCGTCGGTGATGTCGGAACTTGTCGGCGGCGGAGAGTTCGATCTCTCGCGACGCAAAGGGTCGTGGGTGGTGCTCAACTTTTTCAACAGCACGTGTGTGCCCTGCATCAACGAACATCCCGAACTGGTCAAGTTCGACGGAGAGCAGGCGAAGCTTGCCGACGGGGCCGAACTAGTTACCGTCGTCAACGACGACACCGACGATGCCGTGTCGGCGTTCTTCGCAAAGAACGGCGGGGGTTGGCCGAAAGTCCGCGATCCCGATGGCACCATCGCCGTGTCGTTCGGCGTGGCCCGCGTCCCCGAAACGTGGGTGATCGATCCGGCTGGATTCGTGAGATTGCGTTACGCAGGTGAAGTGACCAGTGCAGACCTCACCGGGCGTATCGATGCAATGAAGGCGGCGTCGTGAAGCGCGAATCGACTCAGCGGCTGAAGTCGTGGCCGGTATGGGGGGTCATGGGGGTCGTGGTGGTGGCTCTCTTGACGTTCGGCGTGCTGCGCGAAGCGGGCCCTTCCACGCAGGCCGAACGTATCGATGTGATCTCGCAGCGTCTTGCGTGTCCCACATGCGACGGCGAAAGCATTTATGTGAGTCGGGCACCTGCGGCCGAGGCGATTCGCAACGAAATCGCACGTCAGGTGGCGGCCGCACAGCAGACCGACGACCAGATCGTTGCTTACATCGAAGACCGCTTTCCCGGAAGCTTGTTGCTTCCCCGCGCAGAGGGAGTCGACTCACTCGTGTGGATTCTCCCGGTGATGGCGTTGGTTTTGGGCTTCGGCGGACTTGGTCTGGCCTTCCGTAAGTGGCGCGACGAGGGTGAGCAGAGCGCCACTGCCGCCGATGTCGCGCTGGTCGAAGATGTGATGCGCGATGAGTGAGGCGCAGCGGGCCGCGCTCGAACAAGAGCGGGACTTTCTGATGGCATCGCTGCGGGACCTCGAAAAAGAACGCGAAGCAGGTGACATCGACCAAGCCGACTACGACACTCTGAAGAGCAGTTACGTGAAGCGCACGGCTGACATCTTGCGGCAGTTGAGCGGCGAGCAGCCGGACCCCAACAGCGCGCTCGGGTCGTTGCAAGACACGCACGCCCCATCGCCGTGGAAACGGCGTTTCGTCGTTCTGGGGCTGGTGGGCCTTTTGGCCGTGGGTCTCGGTGTGTTGGTTGCACGGAACAGCGGACAGCGTCTTCCTGGCGCCACGGCGACGGGAGGCATGCCCGACACCACGGCGTCGTTGCTGGCCCAAGCTCGACAACTCAACTTCTCCGATCCCATCGCCGCGATTCGTTTGTACAGCGACATCCTGAAGACCAACCCCGACAATGTCGAGGCTCTCACCTACAGGTCGTGGCTCTTGGCGCTGACGGCCAGAGATGCGGCCGCGGACGTGCGCGACGTGGCTGTGCAGACCGCCATCGTCGGTCTGGGCCGCGCAACTCTTCTCGACGACAGTTATCCCGATGCACATTGTTTCCTTGGCATCGTGAGCTTCCGGTTCGCAAACGACCTGACCACGGCGCGAAAGGCTTTGGCCAAGTGCGAAGCCTCGGACCCACCTGCAGAAGTCAAGAGTTTTGTCGACGCAGTAGTTGCCGAGGTCGAAGCCGCGGGGTGAGACTGTCACCGTGGGATTCTTCGAACGCAATCGAGACGACGTCGTCAAAGCGGGCTTCGACCCGAGCCGACTGCCACCTGGGCAGTACCTCACGGATCGGTTTCCTGTTCTGCACGTTGGTGACGTTCCCGAGTACCAGCCGGGCGAGTGGAACCTGCGTGTTTTCGGCATGGTCGACAACGAATACACGCTGACCTTCGAGGAACTCACCCAGCTTCCCAGTGTCGAGTTGGTCACCGACATTCATTGCGTCACGAAGTGGTCGAAGTTCGACACTCGGTGGCGAGGGGTCAAGGTGAGCGATCTGTTTGCCCGCGCCGGCGTGCAGTCCGGTGCCACTCATTTCATGGGACACGCCGAATACGGGTACACGGCCAATCTTCCGCTGGAAGACGTGACACGCGACGAGTCGCTGGTGGTCTACGAATACGAGGGCGAAGCAATCGAACCGATCCACGGTGGCCCCGTGCGTCTGCTGGTGCCCCATCTGTATTTCTGGAAGTCGCCGAAGTGGCTTCGAGGCCTCGAACTGCGTGCCGGTGACACACCCGGTTTCTGGGAGCGCAACGGATACAACATGTACGGAGACCCGTTCCTCGAGCAACGCTTCTGGGGCGACTGACCCGAAGGTTGTCAGGTCAAACGGTGGTTGCGCAGAAGGTGTCGCCCTGAGGCAGCGAGGCCTGCAACTCGGGTGACGTGTCGCCGTACAACGCGCCCAACATTCCCTTGACCATGCCGCGGTCGACTGCGCAGATCACCGGGTGCTCGATGGCGACGTCGCCGAACGGGCAGTGATTGTTGACGATGCGCAATTGGTTGTTGCGTTGGTCGGCATGTGCCGCAAATCCGTGCGCGGTGAGGGCATCGGCTACAGCCTGCATCGCGGTGCGCAGAGAGCGCTGACCAGTGGTGATGTCGGTTCCCACCAATCCGCCGGCAAGGGCCCGGCCATATTGCGCACCCACTTCTTCGGCCATGACTTCGGCCTGATCGCGGGGGAGAAGGTCGAGTGCCTTGCCCAAGAGGCTGAGCACCAGATCGTCGCTGCGTACTGCTGTTTCGAGCGGTGAGGGCCCAACGGAGCGATAGTGCTTGGACGGCCGTCCGGCGCCGCCACCCAGTGGCTTTTCCACGGCGGCTTCGACATAACCACCCGCGGCCAACTTGTCGAGATGGTGGCGAGCCACGTTGGGGTGGAGATCGAACTGTTCGGCAACCTGTACGGCGGTGACCCCGTGGTTGTTGCCGTCGACAGAGTGTTCGCGAACGAAGAGATAGACTGCGCGGCGTGTGGGATCGCCGAAGGCCGAGGTAATGGCGCTCACGGTTGCAGTGAACGATCCCGCAGAGATTTGGCTGTCTTGAATGACGCGCTCAGCGGACATAGGGGTATTCTACCTATCGCCGTAGTGCAAATACCTGCAGTCGGCGCCGAACCCCTCCAAAAAGCAACGAAGTGAGTACCCCATGACCCAGGCCCCCGCTGTTCAAGATGTGATCGAAGCCCTGCGTCCGGTGCACGACCCCGAACTGCATCGTTCCATTGTCGACTTGGGCATGGTGCGCGACGTTGTGGTGGGCGCCGACGGTCATGTGTCGCTCACGGTGGTGCTCACAGTGGCCGGATGCCCTTTGCGCAACGAGATCCAAAATCGTGTCACCGGCGCGCTCGAGTCACGTCCCGGCGTCTCCGGTGTTGCTCTGAAGTTCGATGTCATGAACGACGAAGAACGCGCTTTCGTGCGTCAAGTGGTGCACGGTGATGCCGCATCCACCGCCGGAAGTCAACCCGCCCACGGCCATGCCGAGGGACGAGCCATTCCGTTCGCCCAGCCCGGATCAAAGACGCGGCCGTTGCTCATTTCTTCCGGCAAGGGAGGTGTGGGCAAGAGCAGTGTCACCACCAACCTCGCTGTCGCACTCGCGGCGCGTGGACACTCGGTGGGAATCGTCGATGCCGACATCTACGGATTCTCCATTCCCCGCATGCTCGGCGCGGATCGCGACCCCGTGGTCATCGATCAAATGTTGCTGCCGCCCGAGTCGTATGGGGTGCGCTGCATTTCCATCGGCTATTTCGTTCCCGAAGGCCAGGCGGTCATCTGGCGCGGGCCGATGTTGCACAAGGCTCTCGAGCAATTCCTCACCGACGTCTATTGGGACGAACCTGATTTCTTGTTGGTTGACATGCCCCCCGGCACGGGCGACATTGCGCTCAGCCTCAGCCAATATCTCCCGCGTGCCGAAGTGTTCGTGGTCACCACGCCACAGCCCGCGGCCCAGAAGGTCGCGCGTTTGTCCGCGGCCATGGCAGCCAAGGTGAATCTGCCGGTCCGTGGCGTCATCGAGAACATGTCGTGGTTCACGGGAGACGACGGCAAGAAATACGAAATCTTCGGTTCGGGTGGAGGAGAAGAACTCGCCGAAGAACTCGACGTGCCCTTGTTGGCGAAGATTCCTCTCGTGCCAACCTTGCGTGAAGGCGGCGATGACGGACGTCCCATCGCGGCAGTCGACCCCGACAGCGAGGCCGGTCGTGCATTCCACGAGCTCGCCGCAAAAATCGCCACAGAGATGAAGCCGAAGAAGATCTTCAGTGCCGCGCTGAAGATCTCCTGATCGATCATCGAGGGATAGGGTTCAGCCATGGAAATTCGCATCGGAGTCACGCAGTCCCCCCGCGAGGTCGTCGTCGAGGTGGGTGATGAGGAATCGGTGCGCGCCGAGGTGAAGAGTGCAATCGACGCCGCCATGAAGGGTGCAACTGACGCCCTGTGGCTCACCGACAAAAAGGGCCGTGAGGTTGCCATCGCCGGAGTCAAGATCGCCTATGTGGAACTTGGTTCACCCGAGGGCGATCGCAAGATCGGCTTCGGGGGCTAGTTCTGCTCGACCTGCTCGAACGCCGGCTGATTTTCGTCACCGGCAAAGGTGGGGTAGGGAAAACAACTGTTGCCGCGGCGCTTGCTCTGGCGGCCGCTCGTCAAGGAAGGCGCACGTTGTTGTGCGAGATGGACACCAAAGGTGCTCTCGCCGATGCAATCGGTGCACCTCCGTTCACGTTCGCGGCGGCCCAGCCTCTCGCTGACGAGCCGAACCTGTGGGGCCTTGCCGTCAACACCGAAGACGCGTTGTACGAGTACGTGCGGCTCTACGTGAAGATTCCGTTGCTCACCAAGTTGGGTGTGCTGTCGAAAACACTCGAATTCGTGGCCGATGCCGCCCCCGGCGTGCGCGAAGTGCTGATGGTGGGCAAGGTCTGTTACGAGGTGCGTGAGCAGCACTTCGACCTGGTGATTGTCGATGCCGAAAGTTCCGGACACGTGGTCAGCCAGATCGCTTCGCCCCGCGTGATCACGTCGCTGGTCCAGTTCGGAATGTTGCGCGACCAGACCCAATGGATGATCGACATTCTCTCTGCTCCGTCGACAACCGGTGTCGTGGTGGTGACCACGCCAGAGGAGTCGCCCGTCGACGAGTCGATCGATCTCGTCACGAAGCTGCGCTCCGAGGCCCGGGTCGACGTTGCCGCACTGGTGGTGAATCGAATGCCCGACGTTTTCGGTACAGACGCCGACCGCGCCCGCATGGAAACTCTCGCCGCCACAGACGAGAGATGGATGATGCCGTCGACACTGGCCCAGGCGGCCGTGACACGTCGGACGATGGCCGTCGGACAGGTCTCGCGACTGCAGGATTCGATCGAGTCGCCCCCGCCCGTGGTGGTGGCGCCGCTGTTGCCCGTGGATTCGGAGTTGTCGATTGCTCGACAGATGGCGAATCACCTCGCCGAAGAGTTGGGAGCATCGTGAGCCTCGTGCAACTCTCGTCCGCCAGGGCGGTGTTCGTGTGTGGCTCGGGAGGTGTGGGCAAGACTTCGGTGTCTGCTGCTCTGGCGTTGCACATCGCCCGGAACGGACGTCGAGTGTTGGTGATCACCATCGACCCGGCGCGTCGATTGGCTTCGGCCATCGGACTCCGTGCAACGGGAAACGAAGTAGTCGAAGTCCCGTTCTCCGGTCTTGTCGATGGTTCGGTTCACATGTCGATGTTGGATACCAAACAGGGGTGGGACGCACTCGTTGCACGCCATGCGCCGGATGCGGCGACACGTGAGAAGGTTCTGGCAAACAACCTGTACCGGAACATCACCGAACGTTTCGTCAACAGCCACGACTACATCGCAATCGAACGTTTGTGGGAGGTGATGAAGTCGGGGGAGTACGACACCGTGGTGGTGGACACGCCGCCTTCGCGCAACGCCATCGGAGTGTTGGATGCGCCGCAGCGCATGCGCGACTTCTTCGCCAGTAAGTTGCTTCGCTGGCTCACGGTCCCCGCCTCGTCGCGGCTCGTGGGTGTGGCCTCGAAGCCGTTTTTCGCACTTGCCGATCGCGTGCTGGGTGCCCGTTTTCTCTCGGATGTCGCCGAGTTCTTTGCGCTTTTCCGGAAGATGGAGCCTGCCTTTGTTGCACATGCCATTGAGGTGGAAGCCCTGCTCGGCGCCCCCGACACGGCCTACGCGGTGGTCACCACCCCCGAACCGGCACCTGTTGCCGAGGCGAAGTATCTCGAACAGGCTTTGACCTCGCGCGGTCACCCCACGGCGGTCATGGTGGTGAATCGCGCCATGGGTGCCGACCTTCGCAAACTGATTCCGCAAGCATCAGACTTCCTGGCGTCGTCGCCGGAAGATCCGGCATTCGTCGGAAGGGTGCGCACCGCGGTGGACGCCATGGCTGTGGCCATCGATCAGCAGGATGCGCAGATCGCGCAACTCCAGTCGACGCAGCGTGAAACGGTTGTTCTTCCGGAGTTCCTCGGCGCGATCCACGACCTCGAGGGGATCAGATTTCTCGCCGACGATTTGGGGCAGACTTTCGGACATGGCAACTCTCGGTGATCTTGCGCGCCAGCACACCACACTGAACAAGGAAGAAATCTCCCATCTCCAGAACTTGGTCTCGGAGTGGGGAATGCTCGCCGACTTCTGTTTCGCCGATTTGTTGTTGTACCTCCCCACGTCGGAAGGCAAGTGGTTGGTGGCCGCCCACGTGCGCGCCGCCACTGGTCAGACTCTGTACATCACCGATTGGGTCGGGTCGTGGGCCAACGACAAAGAGCGACCGCTCATCGCCGATGTTTTCGAGTCGGGTGAGTTGTCCGAGGGCGAGATTCCACTCGAGGGCATCGATGGGGCAGCCCGAATGCTGGCGATTCCTGTTCGATGTGGGACTCGAACCGTGGCGGTGTTGACCCGGGAGTGGTCGACCCGAAGTGGTCGTCAGCCGGGTGAACTCGAGCGGACCTATCTCGAAATCTTCGGGCGTTTCGCCTCGATGATCCGTGAGGGCCTCTTTCCGTTCCCCGGACGGGTTGCCGACTCGAGCGTGGCTCCGCGTGTGGGCGACGGAGTGCTGGTGATCGACGAACACGCGAAGGTGCGGTACGCGTCACCGAATGCCGTGTCGGCATTGCACCGTGTGGGAATCAGTGCCAACAGCGTGGGGCAGACCCTTTCCGAACTCGGCTTCACCGACAGCGCGGTGCGTCAGGCATTCGAGCGCCACGAGCCGGTTGTCGAGGAGTTCGATCAAACCGCCGAAGTCACTCTGCTTGCACGGTGCATGCCGTTGCTGGAATCGGACGGAGGCCTCAGCACCACCGGAGCAGTGCTCTTGCTGCGCGACGTTTCGGAGTTGCGTCGACGTGATCGCCTCATTCTTTCGAAAGACGCCACCATTCGAGAGATTCACCACCGAGTGAAGAACAACCTGCAAACCATCTCGTCGCTGCTGCGTCTGCAGGCGCGACGACTCGAGTCACCCGAAGCGAAAGCTGCGGTCGGCGAATCTGTGCGTCGTATCCGCACCATTGCGTTGGTGCACGACACGTTGTCGCGTGAACCCGGCGAAGACGTCGCGTTCGTGGAGATCGTGCGTCCACTCTTGCGTTTGGTCGAGGAGAGCCTGCAGTCTCCCGATCGCCCCGTGCGATTCGTGGTGCACGGCGATGGCGGACGCTTGCCGGCCACAATCGCCACACCGCTCAGTGTTGTACTCACCGAACTGCTGCAGAACGCCGTGGATCACGGCTTCAAGGATGGTGTTGTCGGCGGTGGCAACGTTGCGGTCCACCTGTCGCGCCAGAGCGACGACAACAATCAGCCGACTCTGAAGATTCGTGTTCTCGACAACGGAGCCGGATTGGCACCCGATTTCGACATCACCAGCGCAACGGGTCTTGGTTTGTCGATCGTGCGCACCTTGGTGACGGCCGAACTCGGTGGAACCATTGTCATGCGGCAGGCCACTGCAAGCGACTACGCCGACTCCGACGTGTCCACTGAAGGTGGCTCGGGAGCCGTGATCG